>Ga0070739_10001911_pt1 | contig 29595 bp, 23 predicted proteins | sample Coa_R1_7_FD_66445 | JGI IMG/M metagenome (GOLD analysis project Ga0070739, IMG submission 66445) | Surface soil microbial communities from Centralia Pennsylvania, which are recovering from an underground coalmine fire - Coalmine... | ecosystem: Environmental > Terrestrial > Soil > Unclassified ...
GCGCCGCCTGCGTCTCGAAGCCCGGCCGGTGCAGCATATCCCAGTAGGGCGGGCTGGTCAGGCAGTAGGCGATCGGCGGCAGGTCCAGGGCCGCCAGGTGGCGGGCGTCGGCTACCACCAGCAGGGCCGGCACCGGATCGGCGGCGTCGTCCGCGGCGCTCGCCAGCCGCTCCTGGGCGATGCGGGCGAAGGTCTCGCTCAGCTCGACGCCGATGCTCGGCCGTCCGGCGGCCCGCGCCGCCAGCAGCGCGCTGCCCGTGCCGACCATGGGATCGAGGACCCACTCGCCGCGCTTGGTGAAGAACTCGACGAACTCGCGGGCCAGCGACTCCGGAAACTTGGCCGGATGGGTGAGCACGCCGCGCTCGCGCGGCGGCGGGTTGTGGACGAACCAGCTCTTCTGAAACTTGATCCACTCGCGCGGCGTCAGGTCGTTCAGGCGATTGACCATCTGGCGCCGCCGCGCGCCGGGCCGTCGGGTGGTCCGCATCGCTCATTCGCTCGACAGAAGATGCCGACCGGCGAGTATAGCAGACGGCGGACCAGGCGCGTGCTGGCGACAGGCTCAGGCACCGAGCAGCCGCAGCAGGATCGCGCGCATCTGGGCGGCGGCGGCGCCGCGGTGGCTGATGCGGTCCTTCTCCTCTGGGGCCAGCTCGGCCATCGTCCGCCCCAGCTCGGGGAGGTACATCACCGGGTCGTAGCCGAAGCCGCCCGTGCCGCGCGCCGCGTGGGCGATGCGCCCGCGACAGTCGCCCTCGGCGTGGTGCTCGCCGCCGGCCCGATCGAGGAGGACCATGTGGCAGACGTAGCGCGCGCCGCGCGCCGCGTCCGGCACCCCGGCCAGGCGCTCCAGTAGGTGGGCGTTCTTCACCGGGCCGTCCGGCAGCCCCTCCCAGCGCGCGCTGTAGACGCCCGGCGCGCCGCCCAGCGCGTCCACCTCCAGCCCCGAGTCCTCGGCCAGCGTCGGCAGGCCCGCCGCGGCGTAGTAGGCGTGCGCCTTCTGCGCCGCGTTCTCGGCGAAGGTGGTGCCGGTCTCGTCGGGGACGAAGGTGAGCCCGAGGTCGGCCGGCGCCACCAGCGTGAGTGGCAGGTCGCCGAGCAGGGCGCGCAGCTCGCGCTGCTTGCCGGCGCTCGTCGTCGCCAGCAGCAGGCGGTCGCCGGGTACGAGGGCAGGCATGAACGGCTCCTTGGCCGTCAGCCATCAGCCGTCAGCTTTCGGCTGAGAGCTGATGGCTGAAAGGCTGAAGGCTCGGGAATCACGGCGCGTAGACGCCCTCGCCGCGGCGGGTCATGAACAGGTCCACCGGCAGCTTCGTGCCGCGGCCGGCGGCGCGGGCCTTCTCCACCAGTCTAGCGCCCGCGGCGGCGAACTGGATGCCCATCCCGGCGTTGTTGTCGTGGAGGGTGAGCTGGTACTCGTTCGTGCGGCCGTGGAGCTTGCCGGTCAGCAGCTCGCCGACGTCGAAGATCTTGTCCCAGGTGACGTAGCCCTTGCGGATCGAGTTCATGATCTCGGGCTGGTCGTCCACGACCGCCTGGCGCTTCGAGTTGACGACGACCACGTCGGCCAGCCGCACCACCTCGTCCTCGATCTCCTGGCGGCGGGCGAACCAGTCGCAGCCGAGCATCGTGTTCACGTGCTGGCCGGGCCGCAGCCAGGCCGCCTCGAACACCGGCTGGCCGCTGCTGGTGGCGGTGGTCACGATCGCGCAGCCCTCGACGGCCTCGCGCGGGTGCTCGACGGCGAGGACCTCTACGCCCGTCTCGCGGCTGAGGCGCGCGGCCACCTCGCGCCGCCGGTCGGCGCTGGTGACGTAGCAGCGCACGGTGCGCAGCGAGGGGAAGATCGCCGCTCACGCGGCGATCTGGGCGCGGGCCTGCTCGCCGGCGCCGAACAGCCCCATCGTGGTCGGGCTGGCGCCGGCTAGGCGCCGGGAGACGATCGCGCTGGTCGCGGCCACGCGGACCGGCGACAGCGCGTGGTCGTGGACGATGGCGTAGGGCTCGCGCGTGTCGATGCGGAACAGGATGACGAAGCCGGCGAAGTCGCCGGGGAAGTCCATCCGCTGCTGGCCGTTGACCTCGTGCAGGCGGACCCGCGCCGAGTCGACGCGCAGGGCCATCGTGTTGAAGGCCGGCACCACGCCCGGAATGTTGTTGAACCAGTAGTAGTGGCCGGCCTCGTCGAGGGGGAGATAGTGCCGCGAGCGGGGGATCGACTGGGCGACACCCTGCCCGAGCTGGCGGTAGGCGACCTCCACCACCTCGATGCACTCCTCCATCGTGAGGAGCCCCGCCGCGTCCTGGTTCGTCAGGACGAGGACCTCGCCGTCGCCGTCCGCCATCACACCACCTCCCGCTCCCGCTCGCCGCCACGGCGTCAGCTCGCGCGCACGCGGGCCATGGGGCGCGGGGTTCTACCATCCCCGCTCGCCAGCGTGCCACAATGAGCCGTCAGCCGTCAGCCGAGCGAGCCATCAGCCGTCAGCTTTTAGCTGAGCGCTGATGGCTGATAGCCGAAAGCTGACGGCTGAGAGCTGAGTGCCGATGGCCGACAAACCGCTGCGCCCCGCCGCGCCCTCGCTCACGCCGCCGTTCGTCTGGGCGGCCACGACGCTGGCCGTCGTCGCCGGGTTCGGGCTGGGCGGCGCGCTGTTTGGCGCGCTGCTCGGCCCGCGGCCGGGCCTATGGTGGCCCGCCGCAGCGCAGGCGCATGGCCACGTGCAGGTGTTCGGCTGGGCGGGCCTGATGGTGCTGGGCGTCGGGCTGCACTTCCTGCCCCGCCTGCGCGGCGCGGCGCTGGCCGGACCCGGCCTCGCCCCCTGGGTGCTGGCGCTATATGGCGGCGGCGTGACCCTGCGGGCCATCGTCCAGCCGCTCGCCGCGGCCCGACCGGCCGCTGCCGGTCTGGTCGTGCTCGCGGCGCTGCTTGAGCTGGCCGGCGCGGCGCTGGCGGTGGGCATGCTGCTGGCCACCTCGCGGCGGGCCATGCCGGTCCGCCAGCGCCCGGGCCTGATCCCCGTCCTGCCGTTCGTCCTGCTCGCCTTCGGCAGCCTGCTACTCGCCCTGCTCGCCAGCCTGGTCGGCTGGGCGCTGGCGGCGGGCAGCGGCTTGCCGCTGCTGACCGCGCCCTGGGAGCCCCTGGTGATCCAGCTCGGCCTGTACGGCTTCCTCGTGCCGGTCTCGCTCGCCGTCGCCGTGCGGACCTTCCCGCTCTACCTGCGCGTGCGCGTGCCGGACACGCGGGCTCTGTGGGCCGTGCTGGCCGTCTATGGGGCGGGGCTGCTGCTGCGGCTCGGCGCGGTGCTGGGCGCGCCGCTGGCGCTCGACGGGCTGGGCCGCCTGCTGCAGGGCGCCGCGCTACTAGCGGCACCCGCCGTGGTGGACGTGCCGCTACTGCGCACGCGCGCGGAAATCCTGGCGCAGACGGCGGCGCGCGCGCGCGAGCTGGGCGCGGCGCCGCGGCCGCTGGCGCCGCTCGATCCCGACCTGCGGGCCGCGGAGTGGCTGCTGCGCGCGGCCTACGCCTGGCTGGCCGTCGCCGGCCTGCTGCTGCTGGCGGGCGGCGCGCTCGCCCTGGCCGGCGGGCCGCTGCTGCCGGCCGATGTCGAGCGCCACGCCCTGGGGGCCGGGTTCGTCACTCTGCTGATCTTCGGCATGGGCCCACGGCTCCTGCCTGGCTTTGTCGGCCGCCAGCACGTCGCTAGCGCCGGCCTGGTCTGGGCGACGGTCTGGCTGGGCAACGCGGCGGCGCTGCTACGGGTGAGCGTGCCGCTGCTGGTCTGGCTGCTGGCGCTCGACGCGCCCGGCGCCGCCCTGCCCGCCGGCCTCGCCAACGGCCTGCTCTCCCTCTCCGGCCTCCTCGACCTCGCCGCCGTCGTCTGCTTCGCCGCGAACCTCTGGCAGACGCTGCGCTGACGGCTCAGACCCCGTAGAACTGCGCGGCGGTCTCGCCGAGGATCTTCGCCTTCTGGGCCTCGGTGAGGTCGGTGCGCTCCTGGATCTCCTCTACGGACGCCTCCCGCGCCTCACCGTGCGGCATGTCGGCCGACAGCATGATGCGGTCCTCGCCGATGAACTCCAGCACCTGTGGCAGGTGGCGCTCCTCGGCCTCGGTGGTGAAGTAGATCGCGCAGTCGCGCAGGTAGTCGCTGGCCGGGCGCTCGGGGACCGGGCGGCCGTTGCTGCTCTCGGAGTGGAAGTAATGGTCCATCCGCTGCACGAGGTAGGGCACCCACTCGCAGCCCGCCTCGAGGAAACCGAGCTTCAGCCGCGGGTAGCGGTCGAGGATGCCGCCGCCGAGGAAGGCGTAGAAGGCCATCAGCACCGGCAGCGTGAAGCCGAGTACGTGGGCGCCGTAGCTCGTGTTGAACGGCCGCCGTACGCCGTCGTTGCACCACCCGCAGTGGATGCAGAAGGGAAGCTGCAGCCGCTCCAGCTCGGCCCAGAGCGGGTCGAGGCCAGCCTGGTCGAGGCCGAGGTCGCCGAGGGTGCCGGCAGTCGTGGCGGCGCAGGAAGCGCCCAGCTCGTGCGCGCGGCGCGCCTCGGCCACGGCCAGCTTCGGATCGCGCAGCGGCAGCAGCGCGGCCCACTTCAGGCGGTCCGGCGCCGCGGCGCAGGCCTTGGCCATGAACTGGTTGTAGCTCGACATGAGCGCCGCTTCGAACTCGGCGTCCTCGGTGAGCGTCTCGAGGAAGATCGTCGGGTAGTTCACCTGGACGTCGATGCCGCCAGCGTCCAGGTCGCGCAGGCGCTCCTCGGGTTTGGTGAGCGACTGGCTGCCCCAGCTCCAGCTCTTCCGCTTGACGCGCTCCATCTCGAGGGGGGTGGCGAAGATGGTGACGCCGCGGCCGACGGGCTTGGGGAAGGTCTGGCCGTCGATGTACCAGAAGGCGTTCATGCCGGCGAACTGGGGCCGGTCCTCGGCGACGATCGCGATCGGTCGGCGGCTCTCGTACTTCGGGTCGAGGTACTGCCAGTACTCCGCGGTCTCCTCGACGTGCGAGTCGGCGTCGACGATCCGTACCTTGCCCATCCTTGCCTCCCTACGAGCGCCGGGCCGCCGCCCGGGCACCAACGCGATTCGAACGGTCGGGCGCCGCGCCGCGGTCCCGCGGCCGCGCTGCCGGCGAGGATACCGCCTGGGGCAGCGCCGGGCAAGCCGCGCCGCGAGCGGGACGACGCCGCGCCGAGGACCGCCGGGCTGCCGCCGCGCGCCGCGGTGCGAGACCGACGCCCCGCCGGGCGGCCGGAGCGGGAGCGTACCTAAGCGGCGCGCAGGTGCTCGACGTAGGCGGCCAGTTGCCGGATGGTCTGGAAGTGCTCGGGGACGAGCCCATCCTCGGGCACGGCCACGCCGAACGCCTCCTCGATGAAGACGACGAGCCGCATGATGCCGAGCGAGTCGAGGATGCCGCTACCGAGCAGCGACTCTTCCCGGTCGAGCGTGTCGGCGTCCTCGTTCTGCATCAGCGTGGTGGCGATGAAGCGAGACAAGCACTGCTCGGACTGAGCGAGCGCACCGTCGGCTGGCATCTGATTTTCTCCCTGCGATCTTCCGAGACGCCCATTCTATCCGTGGAAACTCCTTGTAAGCGAGCGGCAAGTAGCGCGCTAAACTCTGACGGGTGGCTATGAGAAAGCGTGGGATCTTCCCTGACATAGTGTTTGCCGTGGCAAGCACTATTCACATCAGGCGTCGCGGCAGGAGGCGTCGCGGCAGGCTACGGGCGCGCCAGCGCCCGCTCGAGCGCTGCCCGAGTGGGCGGGAAGGCGCGCTCGATGGCCGCGATCAGCGTCTCGCTGCCCTTGGTCGATCCCTCGCGCCCGAGCGCCTCGAGCTCCGAGCAGAGGGCCCACAGCCGGCGCGCGCCGAGGATGGCGCAGATGCCCTTCAGCTCGTGGGCGACGCGGTGTAGGGCGTCGGCGTCGTCGCGCGCGGTGGCCTCGCGCAGGGCGGCGAGGCCGGCCGGCACGCGCGCGGCGAATAGCGGCACGACGTCCGCCAGCAGCTCCGGCCCGAGGCTGGCGACGAGCGCGTCGTCCATCAGCCCGTTCGGCTGCTCGGCGGGCGCGGGCGGGCCCGCGGAGGGTGCCGGCAGCGGGGGCTGGCCCGCGGCCGCCGGTAGCGCCGCAGGCGGGCCCGCGCTCGCGGCCGGTGGCGCGGGCGGGCCCGCGGCGGCGGCCGGCGAGGCCGGCTGGCTCTGTGCCGGGGAGACTGCAGGCGGCGGCTGGTTGTCGGCCGCCACGGCGATCGTCGGCGGCGCCTCCTCCGTGGGCGGGAGCCAGCGCCGCAGCGCCGCCTCGAGGTCCTCGGTGCGGACCGGCTTGGCCAGGTAGTCGTCCATCCCCGCCGCCAGGCATTGCTCGCGGTCGCCCTGCATCGCGCTGGCCGTCATGGCGATGATCGGCGTGTGGCGGGCGCCGCCCTCCCGCTTGCGGATGGCGCGGCTGGTCGTGAAGCCGTCCATCTCGGGCATCTGGCAGTCCATCAGCACCGCCGCGTAGGGGAGGCGCTCCAGCGCCTCCAGCGCCTCCAGGCCGTCGGCAACGGCGTCGGCGCGATAGCCGAGTCGCTGGAGCATGGCCAGCGCCACCTTCTGGTTGAGCTGGGAGTCTTCCACGACCAGGATCCGGCCGCGCGGCGCCGGCCCGGCCTGGGCGGCCGCTTCGCCCGGGGCGGTCGCGGCGGCCGGCCGGGCCGGCGCCGCCTCCTCGGCCACCAGGCCGGCCAGCGCGTCGTACAACTGGGCCGGGCGGAGGGGGCGCTCCACGACGAGCAGTCCCGGCGGGAGCGGACCCGCCGGCGCCGCTGCGGGCGGCGCCAGCACCACCAGCCGCGTGGCGCCTAACCCCGGCTCGGCGCGGATCGCCTCCGCCAGCGGCAGGCCTGCCTGGTCCCCGGCCAGCAGCGCGACGGCATAGGGCGCTTCCCCCGCGGCGGCCGCGCGCAGGGCGGCGAGCGCCCTCGGCGCGTCGGGCGCGCCGTGCGCGGCCAAGCGCCAGGAGGCGAGCTGCTCGCGCAGGAGCGCGCACCGGGCCGGGTCGTCGTCGACGACCAGCGCGCGCGGGCCGGCGCCGGCCACGGCTGGCGTCGGCGCCTCGTCGGCCGCCGGCGCGCGGTCGAGCCGGGCGGTGAACCAGAAGGTGCTGCCGCGGCCCGGCTCGCTCTCCACGCCGATCTCGCCGCCGAGCATCTCGGCCAGCCGCCGGGAGATGGCGAGCCCCAGCCCCGTGCCGCCGTAGCGGCGCGTGATCGAGCTGTCGGCCTGCGTGAATGCCTGGAACAGCCGCTCCTGGACGTCTCGCGGTATGCCGATCCCCGTGTCGGCGATCTCGAAGCGCAGCAGGAGCGTATCGGCGGCCGGCGCCGGGTCGGCGGCCACCGCGACGCGCACGGCGACGTGGCCGTGCTCGGTGAACTTCACGGCGTTGCCGACGAGGTTGAGCAGCACCTGGCGCAGGCGGCCCGGGTCGCTGCGCAGCCCCCGCGGCACCTCCGGCTGGACGATGCAGTAGAGGTCGAGGCCCTTCTCCTGTGCCTGCTCGGCCAGCAGCCCCACCGCGTCGCGCACCACCTCCCGCACGTCTAGGTCGACGCTCTCCAGGTCGAGGCGGCCGGCCTCGATCTTGGAGAAGTCGAGGATGTCGTTGATGATTGTGAGCAGCATGTCACCGGAGCGCTGGACGGCCTCGGCGTACTCGCGCTGCTCCGGGCTGAGGTCGGTGTCGAGGAGCAGGTTGGTCATGCCGATCACGCCGTTCATCGGGGTGCGGATCTCGTGGCTCATCGTCGCCAGGAAGCGGCTCTTGGCCTGGTTGGCGTGGTCGGCGGCGGCGGCCAGCTCCAGCGCCCGCGCCGCCGCTTCCTCCAGGTCGCGGTTGGCGCGCACCAGGGCGCGCTCGGCCTGCTCGCGCTCGCGGGTGCGGGCGGTCAGGCTGTCGCGCATCGCGCCGAAGTCGGCGGCCAGCGCGGCGATCTCGGTCACGGTGCTGCGGGGCAGCGGCGCCGCGCTGTCGCCGTCGGCGAGGCGCCGCGCCGCGCGCGCCAGCGCGGCGAGCGGCGCTGTCAGCCAGCTCGCCACCAGCACGCCCATGCCCGCGGTGAGGGCGATGGCCAGCAGCAGCAGGCCGAAGGCCACCTCGCGCCCGGCGCGGACGGGGGCCAGCGCCGTGGCCAGCGGCACGGCGACCACGACCGTCCAGGGCCGGCCCGGCACGGCGGCGTAGCCGGCCAGTTGATCGGCACTGCCGTCGAAGTAGCGCAGCGAGCCCCGCGCGCTGTTCGCCGGCAGGACCGGCGGGGCGGCCGCCGCTTCCGCTGCCGAGCCGCTCGACGCGGCGATGGTCTGGCCCGCGGCGTCGAGCAGGTAGACCGCTTCGCCCTCGGCCGCCGCGCGGTCCAGGAAGGCGGCCAGGTCCTGGCCTGGCGCGGCGCTGGCCGCCTGGCTCGGGCTGACGTAGGCGGCTACGCCGTCGGCCAGGGCCGCGGCCAGCCGCTCCTGGCTGCGCTGGGCGTTGGCCTGGGCGACGCGCTCGGCCTGCTCGGCCCCCAGCGCCACCAGGACGAGGAGCGGCACCAGCGCCGCCAGCACCAGCGCGAAGGCCAGCCGCGTCCGCAGCGCCGCCGGATCGAGGCGCAGCCACTGCTCCCAGGGCCAGGGCACGAGCGCGAGCGTGACCGCGCCGATCGACATTAGGACGGTCCCCCCCCAGGCGCCGGCGGGCAGCGCGAGCACTACCCAGCCCAGCACGGCCAGGGCGAACAGCAGGTGCACCGCGCGCACCAGCGGCCGCGGCAGCGACGGGCGAAGCTGCACGAACAGCAGCAGCAGGCCCGCGGTCAGGCAGACACCACCTACCCACGGCAAGGAGAGTGGGAACATCGTCGCACCCCCGTACTGCAGGAGCAGTTGGTCCGGCAGCGCGAGCAGCAGCAGGCCGGATAGGCAGGCCGTCGCCCCGCTCACCAGGCTGAGCAGGTCGGGGCCGGGCATCGACGCGCCGCACGGCCGGGGGCGCCCCAGGAAGGGAGCGGCGAGCATGGTGAGCGCCGGCAGGCCGTACAGCGCCGCGGTCGAGGGCGAACTGACCAGCAAGCCCGCGCCGGCGAGCAGCAGGACCGCGGCGCTGGCGACGAGGTGCGCCGCCAGGACGACCGCGCGGCGTGGCTCGAGGACGGCCGCGCCAATCAGGGCGCAGCCGCCCAGGGCGAGCCAGCTAGCGATCCAGACGCGGTACGGCGCGAGCGGCACCAGGGAGACCGGACTGAACCGGTGGGGCGCGACCAGGATCAGCGCGCCCAGCACCACGCAGAAGAGGCCGATCGCCCACTGTAGGCTGCGAATGCGCATCGATCCTACACTTGCGCGTGCGCGGCAATCCTACACCACAGTGTACGCGAGCAGCTCTTTCAGGGGTCAGCTTTCAGCTCTCGACCGTCGCCCCGAGCTGATCGCTGACGGCTGTTAGCTCTCAGCCATCAGCCGTTAGCTAGAGCTGAGAGCTGAGAGCTGATGGCCGATCGCTAGTACAGCAGCTTCGAGCCGAAGAAGAGCGGGGACAGGGAGCGGACGATGTCCATCGACTCGGGCGCGGCGAAGTCGGCCAGCCGCACGGTGTCGCCGTTCGGCGGCCGGATGCGCTCGAACACCGCTCGCGCCTCGGCGTCGGCCGGCGGCGGGATGGTCGCGTCGATGAGCAGCTTGCCGCCTCGCCGCTGCCAGAGCATCGTGCCCGGCGCCCCCAGCTCGGGCAGGCTGGGGTCCATGGCGTGGTTGTGCGTGCCCGGCACGACGATCACGTCCTCAGCCGGGTTCACGCGGGTGGCGAGCGCCCAGAGCACCTCGGAGTGGTTGAAGATGTCGACGTCCCTATCCACGGCGATTGCCACCTTCGGGTGCTGGTACTCCGAGGAGAGCGCAGCCATCAGGATGTTCTTCGCCTCGCCGTAGAAGCGCTGGGTCATCTGCACGATCACGGCGAAGATGCCCGGCAGGATCATCACGTTGTGGATCTCGGCGCGGCCGCCGACGTCCTTCAGGCGGCGGTAGATCACGGCGCTCATCGGCACTTTGTGGAAGACGCAGCCCTCCATCTCCGAGCCGTTCTGGATGTTCTTGAAGATGGCGTCCTTGCGCCGCATCAGGTGCGTGTACTCGACGACCGGGTTCTTGCCCGTGCCGGTGATGTAGACGTCCTGGAACTCGGAGAAGGGGCCCTCCTCCTCGCGGTAGTGCGGCGGCACGTAGCCTTCCAGCACGAGCTCGGCGTCGGCGGGCACCTCCAGCGGCACCGTCTCGCACGGCACCAGGCGCACCGCCTCGCCCAGGTAGCCGCCGGCGATCGAGAACTCGTCGGTGCCGTAGGGCACGGTGGTCGAGGCGGCGGCGTAGTAGAGCGGGTAGTGGCCGATGAAGATCGCCACCGGCATCGGCTCGTCGCGCTCCTGGTACTTGAGGTAGTTGGTCCAGGAGTGGCGCGGGTAGAACAGGATGCCGGTCTTGTTCGGGCCCTTCACCTGCAGGCGGTGGAAGCTCACGTTGCGGCGGCCGGTGTCCGGGTCCTTGGTCACGACGAGGCCGGAGCCGATCACCGGCCCACCGTCCTTGAGGCCGGCGCGGTGGATGGGCAGGGTGGTCAGGTCGAACTCCTTCGGCCCGCAGCGCACCTCCTTGACCGGCCCGCTGGGCACCAGCTCCGGCTCGCGGCGGGCGCCGAACTTCTCCGCCACCGTCGGCACCAGCTCCTCGAGGGTCGTCCCGAAGGCGATGGCGGCGTGGCGCGGGTTGGCCGGCGCCTGGCCCAGCGACCGCCAGCCATGCGGCAGCTTCTCGAAGAACAGCGCCTTCTCCCGCGACTGGTAGAGCAGGGCGCCCATCTGGGTCAGCGGGTCGACGGGCTTATCGATGCGGATCAGCTCGCCGGCGGCGTCCAGCTCCTCGATCCAGGTGCGCATGTCCTTCGGCACGGCGTCACTCCTCGTCCTGCTAGCGGGCTCAGTCGAGCCGCCCGGTCGCGCAGGTCCAGTGCACTTCCAGCGCAATCGCGTTGTAGGCCAGGCCCGCGCGGGCCAGCGCCTGCTCCTCGGGATCGCGCCCGGGGCCGATCGGCACCAGCGTCGTGTAGTCGCCCACGGCGAAGGGATCCTTGCAGGCCGGACAGGGCCGCCCCACGCTCGAATGCTCCGCCGGCTTTGGTCCCAAACGCTTCAAATCCCGTACCATACCAGTCTCCATGATCGCACCCGGCGCCCTGGCGGCGCCGCTGGCGCTAGTATGCCAGGCCCGCCGGCAGCGCTTCCAGGGTGCCCGCGCCAGGCGGGGAAGCGCGCCGGCCGTGGCGGCGTCCCGACGGCGCTCCTGGCCGGTATCAGCGCGGCGCGCTAGGACGGGTAGCTGGGGGCGAGGTCGGCGGGCCGGGTGGGCGTAGTGGCCCGGCAGATGGCTGGTGTAGAATGCTGAGCGTCCGCCTGCCGCGGCGCTCGGCCCGGGCCGGTGGGAGCAGGGTGTGGCCACCGGCGGGTGGGGCCGACGGCGCCCGGCGGCCTGGACGCCTCCCCACTGGATGGCGGCGAGCTGCCCCGCGCGCATCTCAGGCGAGGAGTGAAGTCGAGGGGATGAGCGAGCCCACCGTGCGGGCCGCGGCGCCCGACCTCCTGGCGGCGCTCCAAGCCGCCCAGGGCGACGCGGCTGCCCTGGCGCGGGCGCTCTACGCGCGCGTGCGCCGCCCGGCCGCGGCGCCGCTCACCTCGTCGCACGCGCCCGATGGCGACGGCCGGGGCCACGCCCTGTTCGCCAGCGCGGTCGCCTACTGCATCGGCTACGACCTGCGCGCCGCCGGCGCTCCCGTCGATCCGGCGCTGCTCCGCCTGGCCGCCCTGGCGCACGACCTGGACCTGCCGGCCGAGGCCCGTGCCTTGCTGCCGGCGCCGGTGCCCCGCTGGCTGGCCAACCGCGACCTGTTCTTCGACGCGCTGCCCGGCTCGCCTTTCCCTCTCCACCACTTCAACTCGCCGGCCGAGCGCGCGCTGTATGCCGCCCACCTCGTCGCATCGGTCCCCCTGCCGGTCGCGTCGAACAGCCCCGCCACCCAGGCGTTTGGTGGCCACCCGCTCGGCCGCGGCGAGCCGCTGGCCAGCGTGGCGCTCGTCTACGGTGGCGCGACGCGGATCAAGCGCTACGTCTTCGAGTCGCCCCGGCTGCCGGAGATCCGCGGCGCCAGCGGCCTGCTCGACCGCGTCAACCGCGTGGACCTGCGCGCGCTGTTCGGCGAGCGGTTCGACGCGCCGGCCGAGGCCGCGGCCGGCGCGCGGATCCGCGACTGGTTCGCCGCTCGCAGCGGCGGGGCGCGGCTCGAGGCGCCCGAGTGCGTGCTGTACGCGGGCGGCGGCAACCTGCTCGCGCTCGCGCCGGCCACGTTGGCCGAGGCGCTCGCGGCCGCGATCGAGGCCTGGTATGCGGTGGAGACGCTCGTCGCCCAGAGCGTGGCCACCAGCCGCGTCTGCGACCTACTCGAGCTGCAGTACGGGCGCGAGCCGACTCGCTACTGGTGGCAGGAGTACGTCGCGGTCCAGGCCGACGAGTCGCTGCGCGGGCTGCTCAGCCTCGCGCCAGGCCCGGACGAGCCCGACCGGCGCCGGCCGCCGCCGGGGAAGGGCTTCGGCGAGCTGACGACCGACCTGGTGCTGCGCGCCGCGCGCCGCCGCGACGAGCGCGCCGACTACCCGGACTGGGAGACGCCGCCCTACGCCCGCCGCTGCGACTCGTGCGACCGCCGCGCCGCGGCGACCGCGGTATCGCTCCCCGGCGGGGAGGTCCAGCACGTTTGCTGGCCTTGCCGCCACAAGCGGCAGGTCGGTCGGCAGCTCCAGCGTGGGGGCGGCGAGGGGCTTCCGGCCTGGACCGACCGCTTCCTCGAATATCTCCGGCGCGAAGGCGCTGGCTCGGCGTACGCGGCGCGGCGGCCCGCCGAGGGCTGGGCCGCCGTCGGCAGCCCGACCGATCTGGACGACATCGCCGCGGCGGACCCGCGCGGTTTGCTCGGCCTGATCTACGCCGACGGCGACGGCATCGGCGAGCAGCTCGAGCAGATCGAGACGGCGGCCGCGTACCGCGCCTTCAGCGAGCAGCTCGCCAGGGCGACCGAGGACGCGGTGTACGCGGCGCTGGCGCGGCACCTGCGGCCGGTCCGGCGCGACGGCCGCTGGCAGCATCCGTTCGAGGTGCTGAACGTCGGCGGCGACGACGTCCTGCTGCTCGTGCCGGGCAGCGTGGCGCTGGCGCTGGCGGCCAGCATCGGGCGTGGCTTCGAGGAGCGGTTCCCGGCGTCCGACGACGCGGCCGACGCCTGGGCCGGCCAGCGCTACCAGCCGCCCTCGGACGCTCACGAAGGGGCCGTGCGGGCGCCGCGGCCGGCGAGGCAGAGCATGTCCGGCGGGGTGGTCATTGCGCCGGCCGCCACGCCGATGGCGCTGCTGCGCGAGCTGGCCGAGCAGCTCCAGAAGTCGGCCAAGCGGGCGCGGCGGGAGGCGCGCGAGGCCGAGGCCCGCGCGCGAGAAGTGGCGGAGGCTGCCGTCCCGCCGCGGGGCTGGGGCGACTTCTTGGTGATCAAGGGCGTGGGCTTGCTGGCGACGAGCCTGGCCGACTGGCGGCGCCGGCAGGTCGTGGTCGCGGCAGCCGCCGAGCCGAGCGGCGCGGCCGGCCGCCAGGGCCGCGGCAGCGCGGGAGCGCGCCTGGGCGCCGCGCCGTACACCTGGCCAGAGCTCGAGGGGCTGCTCGCCACGGCCCGCGTCCTGCGCGACAGTGGCTTCCCGCGCACGCAGCTCTACGCGGTGCGCGACCTGCTGGCGCACGGCCCGGCGGCGGCCAGCGTCGACTACCTCTACTATCGGACGCGCCTCGAGGGCGGGCAGCGGCGGCTACTGGAGGCGCACTTCGAGGAGGCGTGGCGGGGCCCGGCGCCCGGCGCCGCCGCCGCGCCGGTGGCGCCGCCCTGGCGGCGCCCGCTGCCCCGCGGTGACCACGAGCCGGCTGAGGCGGCAGTCGAGACGATCCTACCCGACCTGCTGGCCGTGTACGATTGCTGCGACGACGAGCTACCCAGCGGGAGTGACGATGCCCCGCGTTGAGGTCGAGCTGCGCGTGCGCGTGCGCGGCGCCCTGAGCATCGGCGGGCTGGCCACGGGCGAGACGCTGGCCGATCGCCAGGTAGTGCGTGACGGCTGGGGCCGCCTGCTGCTGCCGGGCTCGCAGGTCAAGGGACGCCTGCGCCACGCCTGCGAGCAGGTGGCGCGCGCCCTCGGCCTGCCGGCCTGCCAGGCGCCGCGCGCAGAGCGGATGTGTCCGCGCGACCCGGCCGTGCCCGACCCGCCCTGCGCCGTGTGCGCGCTGTTCGGCTCGCCGGCCTGGAAGAGCCCGCTGCGCTGGGCCGACCTGCACTGTCGCGACGAGGCACCGGCCGACGGGAGCACGCCGGTCGCGCGGCGCGGCCCGCCCCGCCTGCCGGCCGCGGTGCGGGCGGGCGTGGCGCTCAACCGGCGCCGCGGCACCGCCGAGGCGGGGCGGCTGTTCCTGGTCGAGACGTCGCCGCCGCTGCCGGCGCCCGGCCTGCTGTTCGTCCACCCGCGCGCCATCCGCGGCCACCTGCCGGATGCCACGCCGCTCCAGCTCCTGCTGGCCGGCAGCCGGCTGCTGACCGGCTTCGGCGCGGGCGAGACGCGCGGCCTGGGCTGGAGCGAGGTCGACGCCGTGGCCCGCGTCGACGGCGCGCTGGTGGAGTTCGAGCCGTCGGCGATCGGCGGTCAGCCGCCAGCCATCAGCCATCAGCCATCAGCTTTCGACGCTCAGCCGTTAGCCGGCAGCCATCAGCCGCCGGCTTTCGTCGATGAGCTGTCGGCTGGTGGCGAGCGGCCGGCGGTGGCGGACGAGATGGCGGAGGCCGAGGACACCGAGGGCTGATGGCCGCGATCTTCCTGCTGAGAGCTGACGGCTGACCACTGATGGCTAAAAGCTACTTGCTGATGGCTGAGAGCTGATGGCTGAGAGCTGATGGCTGAGAGCTATGCGCGCCTGGCCGTAACGGTCACGCTGGAGAGCCCGCTGTCGCTGGGCGAGCGGAAGCCCGGCGGCCAGGCGGCGCCCCCGCTGGACTACCTGCCGGGTGCGCGGCTGCGTGGCGCGGTGGCCGAGCTGTTGCTCGACGAGGGCAGCGCCGCCGGGAGCGAGGGGGCTGGCGCTCCGGACGCGCGGGTTGGCGCGCTGTTCGCCGGCGACCGGCCGGCCATCTTCCGCGACGCGCTGCCCGGCACCCCCGAGGCGGCCGGCGAGCTGCTGCCGGCGACGGCCGTGAGCTGCAAGCGGCACGCGGGCTTCCGGAGCGGAGGCGGGCGTCGGGCAGGCCACGGGGTGTTCGACACCCTGCTCGACCGCGCCTTCCTGGAGACGCTGAAGCCGGCCGGCCTGCTCTACCGGCCGCGCTGCGCGACTCCTGGCTGTATGGAGTGGGCCGAGCGCTTCGGCGGCCATTACAGCGTGCGCGGCGCGGGCAGCTTGCGCTACTTCCAGGTCGAGGTGCCGCGCCGCCTGCTGGCGCGCGTCGCGCTCGACCGGCGGCGGCGGGTGGCGGCCGACGAGCTGCTGTACACTGTGCCCGTGTTGAGCGAGGCGGCCTACGGCGAGACCGAGGACGCCCAGCCGACGGTGTTCCACGGCGAGGTGCTGGTCCCGGACGACGCCGACGGCGCGCTGCTCCGCGACGCCCTCGGGCGCGTCGACCACCTGGGCGGCGGCGGCTCGCGCGGGCTGGGCGCAGTGCAGGTCAGCACGGCGCCGGCCGCCGCGCCGGAGACGTCGCTGGCGGCGCGGCTGGAGCTGTTCCGCGGCGCCGTGGCCCGCCGGCGCGAGCAGTACGCGCGCCTCGCGCCGTTGTCGGTGGCGTCGCTCGAGGGCGCCTACTTCAGCGTCGACCTGCGCTCGGACGCGCTGCTGCGGCGGCAGGGCTGGGCGCCGACGACGGTGCTCGATGCGGACCTGCTGCGGGCGGCGGCCGGCGTCGACGATCCGTCGCTGACGCTGGTGCGCGCCTACGCCGAGCCCGACTGGCGCGGCGGCTGGCAGGCGGCCTGGGGGCTGCCGCGGCCGACCGAGCTGGTGGCGCGGCGCGGAAGCTGCTACCTCTACCACACCGCGAACCTGGCCGCCTGGCCGGCCGCCCTGGAGGCGCTGGAGGCGACCGGCGTCGGCGCGCGCACTGCCGAGGGCTACGGCGAGATCCGCGTGTGCGACCGCTTCCACCTGGTGCTGCGCGAGGACGCCGTCTAGACGGAGAGAGGGATGAGTGAGCTGACGCTGGCCGAGGCGCGCTCGGAGCTGCGGCTGCAACAGGCGATCGACGCGCGGCTCGACCGGGTCGTCGAGCTCGGCCAGGCGCTAGTCGACCAGCGGCTATTCCACGACCAGGACCGCGGCGGCGGCCTGGCCCGGGCCCAGCTCCGCAACGCGCTGACGGTAGCGAACGAGACGAGCAGCCTCGAGGTGCTCAAGAACTGGATCCGCTACCAGATCGGTCGCGAGACGGGCCGCGAGCCGCGCGGTTGGCGGTACAAGGACTTCGGTCTCGCCGTGATCGAGCAAATCGACCGCGAGCTGGACGCGCTGGCCGCCGAGGTGGTGGCCGCGGCCGGAATGCCCGACCGCCAGCGGGACGTCCAGGTGCGTCTTGCGCGCCTGTACCTCGGCTACCTGAACCGCCACTTCGCCTACTGCGAGGAGGCCGCCCGCCGCACTCCGCAGGCGCCGCCCGCTCGGCCGACACCGCCCGGGCGCCCGGCGCCGGGCCCCGGTGGCGGCCCGGGGCGCCAGCGGCCGCCAGGGCAGCGGCCCGCGGCGACAGCGGCCGAGCCGCAGCCGCGGGATTCGAGCGGGCGGCCCACGCCTGCCGCCGCAGCCGGGCCCGCTGCGCCGGCGGCGCCGGCTTCGGCGGCCGGGGCACCACCGCCGTCCGCCGAGATGCCGCCCCCGCCGCCACCGGCCACAGCATCACCGCCCGCACAACCGAGTGCGCCGCCACCAACGGCCCACGAGTTGGGCGGCCGCCCGGCGCCGACCGCGCCCGGCGTGGAGCCCGCGGCCCAGGCGGCGCCGGCCCCAGCCGGCCCGCCGACGGCCGCCCCGGCGCCGGCGGAGCCGCCGCCCCCGCCGCCGAGCGAGCCGGCGCCCCCGCCGGCGCCAGCTCAGCCCGGCCAGGCCGCCGCGCCCCCACCGTCGCCCGCCTACGGCACGCCGGCGCCGGCGCCTGGGGCGCCGGCAGCCGCTGCAGTGCATCAGCCGCCGGCCCCGCCGCCAGGATCACCCGGCGAGCCGGCCCCGTCGGCTGCCGCGCCGCCACCACCGGCGCCGCCGGGAATGCCAGAAGCCGCCGGGACCGAGCGGGCAGCGGCCGAGGGCGCGCCGCCGCCGTCCTCGCCCGCGCCAGAAACGGCGGCCGGATCCGTGCGACCGGCGGAGCCATCGCCGCCGCGTCCCGCGGCGCCCTCGCCCGCGCCGCCGGGCGGCACCGCACCGGGCGGCGCTCAGCCGCCGCCTCCGGAGCCCGCGCCGCCGCCAACCGGGGAGGCGCGCCATGACGTATGAGATGTTCCCGGGGCGCTTCACCGTCGAGGGGCGGCTGCGCGCTGTGACCGCGCTACGCGTGGGGGCCGGCCGCGCGCTGGCCCCGCTGGGCACCGACCTGCCGGTCGTCCGCGACGCGCTCGGCGCCCCGTTCATTCCCGGCTCGTCGCTCAAGGGGCCCTTGCGCGCCACCGTCGAGCGCCTGGTGCGCGGCGTGCGGCCGGCGCGGGCCTGCAACCCCCTCGACGACCGCGAGCGCTGCGTCCCGCCGCGCGACCTGGACCGCCTCCGCGCCGAGAGCCAGCGCCAGCCGGATCCCGACGCCTGGCTCACCGCCGCGCTGCTCGCGCGCACCTGCTGGGTCTGCCGCCTGTTCGGCTCGCCCTGGCTGGCCTCGGCCGTCCAGGTCGCCGACCTGCCCGTCGACCACGCCGGCTGGTTCGGTCAGTTCGAGGTGCGGGACGGCGTGGCGATCGACCGCGACACCGAGACGGTCCGCGGCGGGCTGAAGTACGATTACGAGGTGGTGCCGGCCGGAACAGAGTTCCTGTTCCGCCTGCGCGCCGACACCGACGACCCGCGCCTGCTGGGGATGCTGGCGCTCGGCCTGCGCGAGCTGGAGCGCGACGACCTGGCGATCGGCGGGGGGCGCAGCCGCGGCCTGGGCCGCGTCGAGCTGGTCGTCGAGCGGCGGCGGCTGGTGCGGCGCGACGCCGGCAGCCTGCTCGGCTATCTGGCTGCGCCCGAGACGGCCGGCGAGGCGATCGACGCGGTGACCCTGCAGGGCTGGGTGAGCGCCTTCCTGGACTGTCTGCGCGACGACGCGCTGCCCGTGGAGGCCGTCTGATGCATCGCCAGGTGGTGAACGAGGCGCTGCTCGAGCTGGCGCTCTGGCCCGATGGCCCGCTGCTGATCAAGGCCGCCGACACCAGCGCCGACCCGACCCGGCCGGACATGGAGTTCGTCCGCACGCACCGGCCGGCCGGGGAAACGGTCTACCTGCCCGGCAGCAGCCTGAAGGGCGCGCTGCGCGCTCACTGCGAGCGGATCGCCCGCACCGTGGGCGGCGAGCGGCCCGACCGCCGCTGGCGGCTAAGCTGCAACCCGCTCGGCAGCACGCCCGAGGGCCCCAACTACTCCTGCAGCCAGTGGCTCCGGCGCCGCGGCGGACGCGAGCCGAACGGCGATGTCGCCTACCGCGAGTCCTGCTTCATCTGCCAGATCTTCGGCAACCAGGCGCTGGCGGGGCACCTGCGCCTGGCCGACGCCTATCCCACCGCCGCGCCGCACACCGAGCAGCGCACCAGCGTCGCCATCGACCGCATCTACGGCAGCGTGGCGGTCGGGCCGTTCAGCTACGAGGTGGCCACCGAGGGCCGCTTCACCACGCGGCTGGCCGTCCGCAACTTTACTCTCGCCCAGCTCGGGCTCCTGGCGCTCGCGCTGCGCGACCTGGCCGCGGGCCGGCTGGCGCTGGGCTTCGGCAAGTCGCGGGGCTTCGGGCGCGTTGGCCTGGAGATCACGACCCTCACCTTCCGCTATCCCGGCTGCGCCGTGCGCGACGGGGCGCTCGTCACCTTCGCCGGCGCGCCGATCGGCCCAGCCGACCAGGTCTACGGCGCCGGCGTGTTTCCGGGCACGACCGGCTACGGCTTCCCCTTCCCCGACGAGGCGCCGCTGCCCGCCGGCTACGCCGCCGCCGACGACGGCTGGGGCGCGGCCGAAGTCACCCTCGGCGCTGGCGGCGACCTGCCGGCCCTCTGGCGCGCCTGCGTGGCCCGCTGGGCCGACGCTGTGCGTGCCGCGACGGAGGGCGGATGAGCGCGGAGGAGCGCGAGGGCGTGGCGCAGGCCGCGGAGCCGCGCGCCGGCGACGAGCGCGACCACGACAGCCCGGCGGCCGAGCCGGCCGCTCCCGGGCCGGAGTCGGCCGCGGCCCGGCCGGATACCACGCTGGCCGAGCCGGCGCCGGCGGCCGCGCCCGAGCGCGGCCGGCCAGCCGTGGCCGGCGCGCGCGACGGGCTGAGCGCCGCCGACCTGCTCGCCCTGCTGGCCGCCGTGTTCTCGCCTGGCGCGTCCGTCCGCCACTGGACCGCGCGCCTCGACGCCATCGGCCCACTGGCCAGCGGGCTGCCCGCCGCCCTGGCCGGCTGGACTGAGGGCCGCGCCTGGAGCGCGCGCGCCGAGGTGCGCTGGCAGCAGGCGGGGCAAGGGCGGTACAGCGCCCTCTACCTCGGCGAGGGCGAGAGGCTGCCCGACGGCTTCGCCCCGCTGGCGACGGGCCTGCGCGCCGTGCCGGGCGAGGATGCCGCGGGGCTCTACCTCTGGGGCCGGCGGGGCCCGGATGGCCGCTACCACGCCACCCGGCTGCCCCACCCGCTCGACTACCCGGCCGCCGCGGGCGCGCTCGAGGCCCGACAGCCCTACCAGGTGCTGGTCGGCCCGGACGAAGTCGTGCGCTTCCTGCGCCTGACGCTGGCGGAGGAGGGGTGATGGCGATGCGTCGCGGCGGCCCGCCGCCCGCGCCGAAGCCGTACGCGGCCGTGCCGCTCGCGGACGGGCTGGGCCTGCGCACCGATCCGGGCACCCAGCGCGGCCACGACCGGTTCACGCCCGACCTGCTCGTCGGCTGGCTGGAGGGCACCTGCGAGGCGCTCTCGCCCGTGCACGTCGGCAGCGGCGGCGTCGAGCGCACGGCGCACGTCGCTCCCGACCTGGCCGCCGAGACGCCGCTCCTCGTGCCGCTGGTGCGCGCGGCGGGGGTGCCGGTCCTGCCGGGCTCGACGCTCAAGGGGGCGGTGCGCGCGGTGGTCGAGGCGATCACCGCATCCTGCCTGCGCGTGCGCGGGGGCGAGGTGCCGCCCTACCTGCTCCCCGCCTGCCAGCGGCGGGAAGGGCGGCCGGCCGAGCTGTGTGTCGCCTGTCGGCTGTTCGGCGCGCCCGGCTATCAGGGGCGCGTGCGCTTCGCCGACGCGCCGCTGGTCGAGGGGCGGACCACGCTGGCGCTGGCGCCGGCGCTGTATCGGCCCCGGGCCCGGCGCGGCCCGACGCCGCCGGGCCGCAAGTTCTACCGCCACGGCCGCCCGGCCCACGGCGCCGTGCCGTTGGAGGTCTGTCCGCCCGGGGCGCGCTTCCGCTGGCGCCTCGACTTCGCCAACCTGCGCCCGGACGAGCTGGGCCTGCTGCTGCTGGCGCTCGGCCAGGGGGAGCCTCCGCTCTGGCTCAAGCTCGGCGGCTACAAGCCGGCCTGCTTCGGCTCGGTGCAGCTCGCGCTGGGCCGCCTCGCCCTCGACGAGCCGGCCGCGCGCTACCTGGACTACGCCGACGCCGCCGCGGGCGCCGAGGAGATCGGGTCGCCGCCGGTGGCACCCTATCTGCAGGCCCTAGCCGAGGGCGGCCTGCTGCTGGCCGATCGCCTCGAGCGGCTGGCGGCGATCCTGCGCTATCCGGGCGAGGGCGACTGCCCGGCGGGGGTGTACTGACGCCATGCGCGACGAGTACTGGCCGCTGGCCGAGGCGGTCGCCAGAGACCTGGCCGGGCGGGCCGATCCGAACGAGCTAGCGCGCGCGGCGCACTACCTGGCCGCGCGCCGCGACGCGGCGGACTTCTTCGCCCTGCTCGACGACCTAGCCGGTCCGGCCGGCGCCGCGCTCGCCCGCAGCGGCCAGACGCCGCATCACCAGGCGGCCGTCCGCGACGCCTGCCAGCGCCTGCGCGCCGTGCCGGACGCCGACCTGCCCGAGGTCGTCGGCTGGGCGGTGCGCCTGCTGCGCTACCAGCAGAGCCAGGTGCCGCCGCGGCCCGCCGTAGCCGTGCCTCCCGGCGCGCCGGCGCGGCCCGCGCCGCGCCCCGCCGGGCCTCCCGCGGCGGCCGGCGCCGTCGCCCCCGCTGCTGCCTCTGCGGCGGCCCGTCCGCCCGCGCCGCCGCCCGGCCGCCAGCCGCCGCCTCCGCGCCCGGCCGTTCCCGGCCCTGGGCTACGTCCCGCGGCGGCCGCCGAGCGCGGCCCCGCCGCACCGGCGCCGCCGCGCCCCGGCCAGCCGCCCGAGCGCGGCCCCGCGCGCCCGGCCGCGCAGCAGCCGCCCCCGCCGCCCGCGCCCCGACGCGCGCCGACGATGGACGACATGCTGCGCCAGCTCCAGGCCCAGTTTGGCGGCGGCGGTCGCGGCCCCGAGCCCGCGCGGCCCGCGCCCAGCCGCCAGGACCCCGCCGCGGCCCGCCGCGAGCGCGCTCGCCGCGAGCAGGAGGCGATCCGCGAGCGCTACCGCCAGCAGAGCGAGCCGCGGGACGAGGAGTGATGCGGCCGGCAAACGGTCTTGCCACCGGAGCACGTCGATGAGCGCGATCGGCGAGGAGGCGCACGACGGCGCGGCTGCCGCCGAGCCACGCGGCTCGGCGCTCGAGGTGCTGGGCGCCGCCATGCGCCTGGGCGTGACCTCGTTCGGCGGGCCGGTGGCCCACCTCGGCTACTTCCGCGCCGAGTACGTCGCCCGCCGGCGCTGGCTCGACGACCAGACCTACGCCGACCTGGTCGCCCTTTGCCAGTTCCTGCCCGGCCCGGCCAGCAGCCAGGTCGGCATCGGCATCGGCATCCTGCGCGCGGGCCTGCCGGGCGGGCTGGCCGCCTGGCTTGGGTTCACGCTGCCCTCGGCGATCGCCATGACCCTGTTCGCGTTCGGCGTGGGCGCGCTCGGCGCCACCGACGCCGGCTGGCTGCACGGCCTGAAGATCGTCGCGGTCGCCGTCGTCGCCCAGGCCGTCTGGGGCATGGCGCGGATGCTCTGCCCGGATCGCGAGCGGGGGACGATCGCGGTGCTGGCCGCGCTCGTCACCCTCGCCTGGTCCTCGGCGCTGGGACAGGTGGCGATCATCGCCGTCGCCGCCCTGATCGGCTGGCGGCTGCTGCCCGCCGGCGGCGCGCTCGAGGTGCCCAGCGTGCGCGTGCCAATCCCCCGCCGGCTGGCGCTGGTCGCCTGGGTCGCCTTCTTCGGGCTGCTCGTCGCCCTGCCGCTGCTGCGGCAGGTGACGCCCAGCCACGCCCTGGCGGTGTTCGACAGCTTCTACCGCACCGGATCGCTGGTCTTCGGCGGCGGCCACGTCGTGCTGCCGCTGCTTCAGGCGGAGGTCGTCCCGCCGGGCTGGGTGACCAACAACCAGTTCCTCGCCGGCTACGGCGCCGCGCAGGCCGTCCCCGGGCCGCTGTTCACCTTCTCCGCCTACCTCGGCGCGATCATGCAGCCGCCGCCCAACGGCTGGGTCGGCGCGGCGCTGGCGCTGGTGGCGATCTACCTGCCGTCGTTCCTGCTGCTGATCGGCGCGCTGCCGTTCTGGGGCGCGCTGCGCGCCCGGCCGGGGTTCCAGGCGGCGCTGCGCGGCGTCAACGCCGCCGTGGTGGGGCTGCTCCTGGCGGCGCTCTACCAGCCGGTCTGGGTCAGCGCCATCGCGCGGCCCGCCGACTTCGGCCTGCTCCTTGCCGACGCCGGCCTGCTGATGCTCTGGAAGCTGCCGCCCTGGGTAGTCGTCGTCTTCAGCGCCCTCGGCGGCGCCGCCCTCGGGGCGATTTCTTAGGAGCGCGCTGGCTCACGACGCCGGCGGCTCTGCCCGGCGAATACCTGGGACTCGATCGAATCCACGATCGTAGGAGTAGAGCTGCTGCGCGCTCCATCGTGTTGCATGGCGGCAACGATCATGGCATCGCCGAAGTCCAGCCTGGTACTGGCGTAGATCGCGAGCGCATCGAGCACTACGCGCTTGTTGTCGACCTGGAAGTTAGGCAGCCTCACCAGCCCAGTCAACAATGCTGCTACCTGGGGCCGCGGCAGCGCATACCACTTGGTGGAGGCCAGCACGAAGACCGCGTCGGCGATAATGGTATCCGGGGCGCGGAGAGTCAAGGCGCCCGCCTCTACTGTTTCGAAGAGCCTGGCGGCAGCCTCCTGCTTCCTGGGATCGTCGCCCGTGAGGAGACGGATCAGCACGTCCGTGTCGACGTACGGCTCGCTCATGGCTCGTGGCGAAATGTGGCAGTCAGCCGCTCTTCACGCGCAGCGTCACGCATCTCCGGCCAGGGCACGGGGTTGGCCAACGAACCGGCCGCGCCCCGTAGGCTAGCAACGGTGGGATACCGCGGGACCGCGACTCGAATGGACCCATCGTCATCCAGGATGAAGGCGATCTTGGCGTTGACGCCTACGCAAGGCGCCGCCGTACCTCGACCGGAACGGTCACTTGTCCCTTGCTGCTGATTGTGGAAACGATCTCCTTCATGACTGATCTCGTAAGTAAAGTGTGCCTGCACAGGTAAAGCTATTATACGATCCGCTTTACCCGGTACCGCGAACCGGACGACGCGCCTCTCAAATCGGCCGCCTCTGGAAAGTAGCGGCCGGCTGATCGCGGAAAGCCGCGGGCTCGTCAGCGCGCGCCGGCGGGGACGCCGCGGCGAGCCTGGGCGGCCTTGCGGCGGTCCTCCATGCTCAGCAGGCGCTTGCGCAGGCGGAAGCCGGCCGGCGTGACCTCCACCAGCTCGTCGTCGGCGATCATGTCCAGCGCCTGCTCCAGGCTCAGCCGCTCCGGCGGGGTCAGCCGCACGGCGATGTCCGAGGTCGAGGAGCGGATGTTGGTCAGCTTCTTCTCCTTGCAGACGTTCACCGCCAGGTCGTCCTCGCGGCTGTTCAGCCCGACGATCATCCCCTCGTAGACGGCCGTGCCCGGCTCGACGAAGGTCACGCCGCGCTCCTGGGCGTTGGCCAGACCGTAGGTCGTCGCCGTGCCCGTCTCCCAGGCGACCAGCGCCCCGTTGCGGGTGGCGTTCAGCTCGCCGGCCCACGGCGCGTAGTCGACCAGCCGGCTGGCCAGGATGCCGTTGCCGCGCGTGGCCGTCAGGAACACCTGGCGGAAGCCGATCAGCCCGCGGGTGGGGATCCTGTACTCCAGGCGCACGTTGCCGCGGCCGTCGTTGTGCACGTTCTGGAGCAGTGCCAGGCGCTTGCCCACTGCCTCGCTCACCGCGCCGAGGTAGTCCTCGGTGGTGTCGATCACTAGCTCCTCGATCGGCTCGACGACGCGGCCGTTCTCCTCGTGGGTGATCACCTCGGGCCGCGAGACCTGGAACTCGTAGCCCTCGCGGCGCATCGTCTCCACCAGGATCGCCAGGTGCAGCTCGCCGCGGCCCGAGACCAGGAACACGTCCGGGCTGTCCGTCTCCTCGACGCGCAGGGCGACGTTCGTCTCCAGCTCGCGGAACAGCCGCGCGCGGAGCTGTCGCGACGTGCACCAGCGCCCCTCGCGGCCGGCGAAGGGCGACGTGTTCACGCCGAAGGTCATGCGCACGGTCGGCTCGTCGACGGTCAGCCGGCCCAGCGCCTCGGGCGTGTTCGGGTCGGCGAGGGTGTCGCCGATCTGCACCTCGTCGAGCCCGCAGATGGCGACAATCTCGCCGGCCGCGGCCCGCTCCACCGCCACGCGCTTCAGGCCCTCGTTCACGAACACCGCGCTCACGCGCGCCCGCTCGCCCGTGTCGTCGCGGCCCAGCCGCTGCACCGTGTCGCCCGGCCCGACCGCGCCGCGCGCCACTCGCCCGAGGGCGATGCGGCCGAGGTGCGGATCGTAGTCCAGGCTGGCGACGAGCATCTGGAACGGCCCCTCCGCGTCGCCGTCCGGCGGCGGCACGTGCTCCAGGATCGTGTCGAACAGCGGCGCCAGGTCCGGCGCCAGGGCGTCGGGCGCCAGGCCGGCGCGCCCCTCGCGGCCGATCGCATACAGCACCGGGAAGTCGAGTTGCTCGGCGTCGGTCGCCAGCTCGAGGAACAGGTCCTGGGTCAGGTGCAGCACCTCGTCCACGCGGGCGTTCGTGCGGTCGACCTTGTTCACGATCACGATTGGCCGCAGCCCTGCCTCGAACGCCTTGCGCAGCACGTAGCGCGTCTGCGGCATCGGCCCCTCGGCGGCGTCGACCAGCAGCAGGCAGCCGTCGGCCATGTTCAGCACGCGCTCCACCTCGCCGCTGAAGTCGGCGTGGCCCGGCGTGTCGATGATGTTGATCTTCACGCCGCGGTAGGTGATCGCCGTGTTCTTGGCCAGGATGGTGATGCCCTTCTCCCGCTCCAGGGCGTTCGAGTCCAGGATCAGCTCGCCAACGTCCTGGTTGGCGCGGAAGATGTTGGATTGCTTGAGCATGCCGTCCACGAGCGTGGTCTTGCCGTGGTCGACGTGGGCGATGATGCAGACGTTGCGCAGCGCACGCTGCGTGGGGTTGGCACGGTCCATCGAGTCTCCAATGCGTGTCCCGCCGGCCGCGACGAGCGGCGCTCGCCACCGCGCGCCAGCCCCGCGGCGGCAAGGCGCCGGGCGCAAAAAACGGGGGCGGCCCGTGGGTCCGTCCCCGGCGCGGTCCGTTGGCGGTCGGGTGTCGTCTGGCTCGAGCAGAGCCAAATCGTCGAAATGCTGTCGCCTGGATTATACCCGAAGCGGCGGAAATGGCGGCAAATCGCGGCGGCTGAGGCGCCGCGTCAGCCGCCGACCGAGATGCCGATCACCCGCCCGATGAGGTAGGTGACCGTCGCCGCGCCGAGGCCGATGGCGAGCATCCGCAGGCCGCTGAGCAGCGGGTTGCGCGCCGTGAACAACGAGAGCAGCGCACCGACGACGAACATGCCCAGCCCGCTGAGGGCGAAGGCGCTCAGGATCGCCGCCTGGCCCTGCAGGACCAGGAAGGGGATGATCGGCAGCAGCGCGCCGACGGCGAAGCTGACGAACGAGGCGGCGGCGGCGGCCCGGGGCGAGCCCAGCTCCTCCGGATTGAGCCCGAGCTGCTCGCGGGCGATCGTGTCGAGGGCCACGTCGGGGTCGGCCATGAGCTGCGCTGCCACCGTGCGCGCCTGCTCGGGGTGGAGGCCCTTCGCCTCGTAGACGCGGGCCAGGGTCGCCTGCTCGGCGGCCGGCGCGGCGCGGATGTGCTCGCGCTCGATCGCCAGCTCCTTCTCGAACAGCTCCTTCTGCGAGAGCATCGAGATGAACTCGCCGCCGCCCATCGAGAACGCGCCCGCGAGCAGCCCCGCCAGGCCGGTGAGGAGGATCCAGTGGTTGTCCGGCGCCGCGCCGGCCACGCCCATCACCAGGCTGAGGTTGGAGGTGAGCCCGTCGTTGATCCCGAACACGGCCGCGCGCAGGCTGCCGTTGCCGGCCGTGCTGCGGCGGTGCTCGCGGCCGGCTTCGATCGTCTGGACCGCGCCGTCGCCGTAGACGAGGGTGGCCACGCCATGCGCCACGGCGGTCTCGCTGCCGACGAGGGCCGCGGCGTCGGGCTGGCTGCGGTAGCTGTCCAGCGCGCGCAGCGCGTCCGCCACGACCAGCGGCAGCACGGCGCGCGAGCCGAGCCGCTCGGCCAGCGCCAGCACGACGCGGTCGTAGGCCGAGGGCTGCGCCGCTGGCACCGCGGCGCCAGCGGCGCGCAGCTTGTCTGCCCAGTAGTCGGCCTGCTGCGCCTCCTGTGCGGCGAGGCGCTCCATCGCCGCGGCGCGGCTGGCGTTGCGCGTGCGCCGGGCCAGCGTCCGCATGATCGCCGCGCCGGCCCACTCGTGTTGCAGGTTCCCGCGCCAGCGCGCCAGGTCCGCCGCCGACGGCGCGATGCCCCGCTGCTGCTCCACCAGGCTCCCCTCCGCTCTCCGCGCCCGAAGTGCCCATCGGGCGTCGCGGCCCGCACCGGTATTGTACCGGTCGGTCCCTGCCTTTCGGGCCGCGGCCGCGCGCTGATGCTCACACACCGGCGCCGCCCTCGCCTGCCGCGCCGCGGCGCGGTAGACTACGGCGCGGGAGGCAGCCGCCCGCGAGCGAGCGGCCGCTCGGGTCCGGCCAACGCGGGGCTCGGCGCCGTCGGCCCGCTGCCCACGCCTGAACGGCCATCCGGCGGCGCGGGATGGAGACGACATGAGACAGTCGGAGTTTGCCGGGATCTACCCGTACCTGATCTCGCCGGTCGACGCGGCGACGGGTCAGGTCCTCGAGCGCCCGCTACGGGCGCTGGTCGACCACCTCGTCGCCGCAGGCGTGCACGGGCTGAGCCCGCTCGGCAGCACCGGCGAGTTCGCCTACCTCACTCAGGAGCAGCGGGCGCGGATCGTCGAGATCGTCGTCGACCAGGTCGGCGGGCGCGTGCCGGTAGTGCCCGGCGTGGGCGCCTACGCCACGGCCGACGCGATCCAGCAGGCCGAGCGCTTCCTGCGCCTCGGCGCCGACGGGATCGTGCTCATCCTCCAGACCTTCTTCCCCCTCGGCCGTGCCGCCGTCGAGAGCTACTTCCGCGCCGTGGCCGAGGCGCTGCCCTGTCCGATCGTGCTCTACTCCAACCCGCAGTTCCTTGGCGCCGACCTCACGCCGGACATCGTCGAGAGCCTGGCCGCCGTGCCCAGCATCCAGTACTTCAAGGAGGCGTCGGGCAACACCGGGCGGATCCTCACCTGCCTGAACCGCGTCGGCGATCGCCTGAAGATGTTCAGCGCCTCGGCGCACATCCCCGTGCTGGTGTTTCGGCTGGGCGGCGTGGGCTGGATGGCCGGCCCGGCCTGCCTCGTGCCGCGCGAGAGCGTGCGCCTCTACGAGCTCTGCCAGGCCGGCGAGTGGGACATGGCGCTGGCCGAGCAGCGTGGCCTCTGGCAGATCAACGAGCTGTTCGCCCGCTACAACCTGGCTGCCTGCATCAAGGCCGGCCTGTGCGTGCAGGGCTTCGAGGTGGGCGACCCGATCCCCCCGCAGGAGCCGCTGCCGGCCCGCGCCGTCGAGGAGGTACGCGCCGCCCTCCAGCGCTACGCGGCCCGCTCTACGCCGACTACGTCGTGCGACAGTAGGCGAGCGTAACCCACTTCACCCGCGCGCCGTGACCTGGCTAACTGCTGCCCGCCGGGCGCCGGCCGTATGCTCTACTCACGAGCCGTCTCTTACCCGAGGGCAGCGGGTGGGAGGCGGCTCGCCCGCGTTGACGCTCCGGCAGCGAGGGTCTACAATTCGGGGCACACCGCCTTCCTCTCCCCGTGGGCGGCGTCTGCCCGCCCACCGTGCGCTACGGAGCAGTCTTATCGACACCTGGCCGGAGCCACTGGCTCACGCCGCGTATTGCAGATCGCGTGAGGAGCGCTAAGCATGGCTCGCCTGCCGCTGACGATGGCCGCGATGAACGTCGACCGCGCTCGGCCGCTGTTCGACGGTCGCGTGATCCCCGAGGGGATCGACCTGAATTTCCTGCTCATGGACCCCGAGGAGTCGTTCTGGCGGATGACCCAGTTCCTCGACTTCCACGTCTCGGAGATGTCCGGCACGGCCTACATCATCGAGCGCTCGCGCCCCAACCCACGGTTCATCGCCATGCCAGTGTTCCTCTCGCGGATGTTCCGCCACAACGGCATGTACGTGAACGCGCAGGCCGGCATCCGGCGCCCGGAGGACCTGCGCGGCCGCAAGGTCGGCATCCCCGAGTACAACCTTACCGCGGTGGTCTGGATGCGCGGGATCCTCGAGCACGAGTACGGCGTGCGTCCCCAGGAGATCCACTGGCTGGTCGGCGGCCAGGAGCAGCCGGGCCGCAAGGAGCGGGCGGAGGTGAAGCTGCCGCCCGACGTGCGTGTCGACGCGATCGCCCCGCACCAGACGCTGAACGAGATGCTCGACCGCGGCGAGATCGATGCGCTGCTCGCCCCGCGGCTGCCGCGTCCGTTCATCGAGGGCTCGCCGAACGTGAGGCGTCTGTTCGACGATCCCTGGGGCGTGGAGGAGGAGTACTACAAGCGCACCGGCATCTTCCCGATCATGCACATCATGGTCATCCGCCAGGACGTCTACGAGGCGAACCCCTGGGTGGCGCAGAGCCTGTACAAGGCGTTCTGCGAAGCGAAGCGGATCGCCCAGGAGGAGCTGTACGACGCGACGGCCGTGCGGGCGACGCTGCCCTGGCTGCTGCGTGAGATCGAGCGCAGCCGCGCCGTGTTCGGCGGCG
>Ga0070739_10001912_pt1 | contig 29585 bp, 24 predicted proteins | sample Coa_R1_7_FD_66445 | JGI IMG/M metagenome (GOLD analysis project Ga0070739, IMG submission 66445) | Surface soil microbial communities from Centralia Pennsylvania, which are recovering from an underground coalmine fire - Coalmine... | ecosystem: Environmental > Terrestrial > Soil > Unclassified ...
TCGTCGGCGTAGGTGAACGCCTCGTTGAGCGGCGTGCGCTTCTCGATGATCTGCAGGATGCGTTCGTTCGGGATCGTGATGAGCGTGTCGACCTTCGCCTCGAGCTCGGCGATCCCGCGCTCGGCGGCCTGCATCCGCTTGCGCCCTTCGAACGCGAACGGCTTGGTGACGACGGCGACGGTCAGCGCGCCGGATTCGCGCGCGAGCTCGGCGACGACGGGCGCCGCGCCCGTGCCGGTCCCGCCGCCCATCCCGGCGGTGATGAAGACGAGGTCGGCGCCGTCGAGGATCATCGCGAGATCCTCGCGCGACTCGTCGGCCGCCTCGCGGCCGATGTTCGGGTTGGCGCCGGCGCCGAGACCGCGCGTCAGACCGTTGCCGATCTGCACGGTGTTGTTGGTCTTGCTGTTCCGCAGCGCCTGAACGTCGGTGTTGATCGCGTAGAAGTCGACGCCCGACAGACCGGCGTCGATCATGCGGTTCACCGCGTTGCACCCGCCGCCGCCGAGTCCGATCACCTTGATCGTCGCCGCGTGCTCGGGCACGAACCGTTTCGCATCAGCCATCAGTGCAAGTTCCTCGTCCGAGAAGAGCGCAATTTGTTCGATTCGCGCCACGCGAACCCGATCAGTTCCATAGCGAGGACCACCAGGTCCAGAGCTTCGCCAGAACGCCCGTGCTCTGGCCGTTGAGGTGCGGCACCGCCTCGCCGCGAGGACCGAACAGGACGAGCCCGACCGCAGTGGCGTACTGCGGCTGCTTCACCGCGTCGGTGAGCCCGGCGACGGTCGCGGGGACGCCGATTCGCACGGGAAGGCCGAACACCTCGCCGGCCGTCGCGTCGATCCCGCGGAGCTGCGCGCCGCCGCCGGTCAGCACGATCTCGCTGAGCACCTGGTCGCGCGCGATGTGCTCGACGACGTTGGTCTTCGCCATCCGGAACATCTCGAGGACGCGCGGAAGGACGATCGAACGGAGCTGCGCCGCCGTCACCTCGCGCGTGCTGCGCCCGTCGAGCGTCTTCACCTGGAACGCCGTCTCGGCATCGTCGGGTCGCACGAATCCCGAACCGTACGTGCGCTTCACGTTCTCCGCCTCGGCGAACGTCGTCTTCAGTCCGAGCGCGATGTCGTTCGTGATGATGTTCCCGCCGACGGGGATCGTCGCGCTGTGCACGATCCCGCCGTCGGCGAAGACCGCGATGTCGGTCGTGCCGCCGCCGATGTCGAGCAGCACGACGCCGACCTGCCGCTCCTCCGCGAGGAGCGTCGCGGCGCCCGACGCGAGCGGTTCGAACACGATGCCGGCCGGCTCGAGCCCCGCCCGGTGCACGCACTTGAGGACGTTGGAGATGAACGACGAGCCGCCGGTGACGATGTGCGTGTCGACCTCGAGCCGTCCGCCGCTCATCCCGACCGGGTCGTGGACGCCGTCCTGACCGTCGATCGTGAAGTGGCGCGGGAGCGCGTGGATGATCTGACGCTCCGCGGCGAGGTTGATGATCTTCGAGGCGTCGACGACGCGCCGGACGTCGGTCGCGACGACCTCGCGATCCTCGCCGGTGACCGCGACGACGCCGCGGTTGTTCGTCGAGCTGATGTGCTCGCCGGTGACGCCGACGTACACCGACGACACGTGCACGCCCGCCATCCGCTCCGCCTTCTCGGTCGCGGCCTCGATCGCGTGGACGGTCGCCTCGAGGTCCGTCACGACGCCCTTGCGCATCCCGGTCGACGGCGCCTCGCCGATCCCGAGAATCTCGAGACCGTCGGGGCCGGACGCTGCGACGACGGCACACGTCTTCGTCGTGCCGATGTCCAGGCCGGCGATCGTCTCGCCCCTAGCCATCCGTCGTCACAGTCACTTGCACCACGATATATTGTGCCTCGGTCGGGCGATACCTACGAAATAGTCCACAAGCCGCCCACAGAAACGCTCCACAGGGCGGTGGACGAGCTTTACCGGAACTCGACGATCGGCGTTCCTGGCGCACGCAGGTCGATCGCGCGCAGGGGCCGTTTCGACCCGATCCCGGCGCGTACCGGCCCGACGAGCGCGGCTTTTTTCGCGAGGTCCGCATCGTCGCCGAAGCGCAGCGTCACGCCGGTGACGTCGACGGCGTCGAGCCCGCCCCAGCGGTCGCGCCGCACGCTCCGCACGGCGAGATTCGCGTCCTCGAGCAGCTTCGCGTCGGCCAGCAGCCGGCCGACGTCGGGATCGGCGATCGTCCGCCCGGGCGGCGGCAGCGCCGCCGCTCCGGCGTCGATCCGCGCCGCGCTCGCGGCCGCGCACCCGTCCTGAAGGACGCGCGCGGTCCGGTCGATCGTCACCTCGCGGCCGCCCGCTCGCACGCAGCTCGACGGGCGCCGCACCGTGAAGCTCAGCTCGACCGCCGGCTTCGGAAACTGCGTCCGCCGCACCGTCGCGCGGTCGACGTACGGGATCGCCTCGATCCGATGCCGGATCGCGGCGGGGTTCAGCAGCCAGACGTTCGCGCCCGCGCCGATCGCGGCGGCAGCGCGAACCTGCGCGGGCGAGACCGGCGAACCGGCCGGCGCTTCGACCGCCACGCGCGTGACCCGGAACCACGGCGAGCGCGCGAGCGCCACGCCGCCCCACGCGCCCAGCGCCGCGAGCACGACGAGCACGATCCAGAACGGCATGATGCGGGCGAGGATCCCGGGGCGGCGCCGGCGCCGCCCCGAGGCGCGCGGCCGCGTGGTCGTCACCGCAGCACGTACCGCTCGATGGCCTCGGCGACGCCGTCGTGCGCGACGTCGCCGACGACGTCGTCGGCGCGCGCGAGCAGCTCGGGCGGGCCGGAGCCCATCGCGATCCCCACGGCGGCCGCGTCGAGCAGCGGCACGTCGTTCCATGCATCGCCGACCGCGAGCGTCGCCTCGAGCGTGACGCCGAGACGCTCGGCGACGAAGCGGAGCGCTTCGCCCTTGTTCACGGCCGGGTCGACGACCTCGACGAAGTCCTTGTGGCTCCGGGTGAGGTACGCGCGCTCGCCGAGGAGCGCGCGCAGCGCGGCGAGGTGCGCGTCGGCGCGTTCGGGCTCGTCGACGAGGACGATCTTGATCGTCGGCCGGTGCGAGAACGATTCGCGCAGCGAGCGCACGAGGTGCGGCTCCACGCGCGCGAGCGCGGTGTAGCGGCGCGAGAAGCGATTGATCTCGTCGACGTAGAGGACGTCGTCGGCGTAGCACTGCGCGTGCACGCCGTGCTCGTGCGCCCAATCGAGCACTTCGCGGGTGACGTCCTGCGCGACGGGCGTCTCGCGCAGCGTCGCGCCGGTCGCGACGTCGAAGATCGCCGCGCCCTGGTAGCACACGATCGGCCCGGTGATGCCGAGGGTCGTCGCGAACGGCTTCGCGGCCGCGAACATCCGGCCGGTGACGATCGTGATCGCCGCGCCCTGCGCGCGCGCCGCTTCGACGGCGGCGCGGACGCGCGGCCGCACGACGAGATCGTCGCCGATCAGCGTCCCGTCGAGATCGAGCGCGACGAGACGGATGCGCGGGGGCGAGATCATCGGACGACGCGTTCGGCGCGGCGGACGGCGATCCCGTCCCGCGCCTCGATCTCAGGACGCCGTCGCCGGCTCGCTGCGCGCCTGCGGCAGCCCTTTGTCGGTCTTGGCGTCCTCGGAGCGTCGCAGCCAGCCGAGGACGAACGCGAACGCGATCGCCGCGCCCGGGATCACGCCGATGAGGCGCGGATCCTTGTCGATCACCCACCCGCCGAGCGCCGGCGCCGCCATCAGCGCGAGATTGCTCATCGCATCGTTGAAGCCGAGCGTCGCGCCGCGCTTGTCGGCGGGCGAGCCCTTCGAGAGCAGCGCCGCGATCGTCGGCTCGATGCACGCCGCGCCCGCGCCCCACACGACGAGCACGCACACGAAGAACCACAGCTCGTGCGCGAAGCCCAGCAGTCCGTAGGCGATCGCGTTGAGCGCGAGGCCGATCTGTGCGACGACCGCGTCGCCGAGCCGCTTCGCGACGGGCCCGACGACGATCACGAGCATCACGCCGCCGACGACGCCGGTCCCGGCCATGAGCCAGCTCGCCTCCTGCGGGCCGAAGTCCAGCGCGCGCTTGACGTACAGCGCGAAGACCGAGAAGAAGTACGTCACGGCGAAGATGAACAGGAAGTGCCGCACGATCAGGCTGCGGATCGCCGGCTCCGAGACGACGACCTTCGCCGCGGCGCGCAGGTTCAGCCGGCCGTCTTTGCCCCGTTTGGTCGCCGGGAGAAAACGGATCGTCAGCCCGATGTTCAGCACTTCGATGACGGCCGCGACGACGAACGGCACCCAAAAGCCGAACCGCACCAGAAAGCCGCCGGTGACGGGACCCAGGACGATGCCCAGTCCGAACATGGCGCCGAACACCGCGTAGGCCCGGTCGCGGTACCGCTGCGGCGTGACGTCGGCGATGTACGACTGCGTGACGCCGAGGTTCCCGCCGCCGATCCCCGCGATGCCGCGCGAGACGAACAGCATTGCGAGCGTCGGTGCCCACGCCAGCGCGAGATAGCCGATCAGCGAGATCACTTGCGAGATCAGCACGATGGGCTTGCGCCCGGCGCGGTCGCTGATCGCGCCCCAGAACGGGGCGGCGACGGTCGACGCGACCGCCATCGTGGCGAGCAGCGCGCCGACGAGCACGCCGCTGGCGCCGAACTTCTGCGCGAGGTACGGCAGCAGCGGCACCATGATCATGTAGCCGAAGCAGTCGATCAGCGTGATTCCGTAGATCGGGATCAGCGCCGCGATCATCTTGCGCGTCTCGCTGGGCCCCGCCATCAGCGCGCTCCCTTCACCGGCGTGGCGGCCGGGGCCGGGCGCACGCCCGGCGGCCGCTTCCGCACGAAGAGCACGACCAGCGCACCGAGCGCGAAGCACGCCGTCGCCGCGGCGAACATGATGCGATAGCCGTCGCGCGGCGTGTGTCCGAGGCCGATCATCCACGCCCCGAACGCCGGCGCGGCGATCGAGGGCAGCCCGGAGAGCGTCGACCAGACCCCGAGATCGCGGCCGACGTCGCCCATCTCCGGAAGCGCGTCGAGCGCGAGGGCCCAGCCGACCGAGAACACGCCGCCGAAGCCGATTCCGAACAGCGCCGCGTAGCCGAACAGCGCGTCCGGCGTCGGCGCGAACGCGAACCCGAATCCGGCGATCGTCATCGGGAGACCGGAGAGCACGAACACGTAGCGGCGGTCGACGCGGTCGGAGAGCAGTCCCGCGATGATGCTGGCGACGATCGCGCCGCCCAGCGCGGCGGTCGCCGTGATGCCGGTCTGCAGCGGAGCGTTCGTGACGTGCAAGATGTCGTGAAAGAAGTACAGGATGTAGGTGTTGAGCAGCCCCATCCCGAGCACCATGAACGCGCGCGCGAACAGCGTGACGAGCAGATCGTGGCGGTCCTTCACGGCCGGCGACGAGCGCCGCGGCTCGTCATCGTCGCGATCGTTCGGGTCGGGGATGAGGGCGAGGGTGAGCGCGCCGAGCGCGACGATGGTGGCGGTGGTGAACAGCGCCCATCGCGGCGCGAGGAGCGCGGCGACCAGCAAGCCGATCACGGTCCCGAGCAGCGTCAACGCGCCGCGGAACCCCGACGAGACGCCCCATGCGTGCCGCGGAACGACTTCCGGCAGCAGCGCCTGGTAGACCGTCGACGCGGACGAAATCGCGATCGCCGAAACGCCGATGGCGAACGCGAGGAACGGCGTCGAGCGCGCATACGCGATCGCGACGAGCGCCGCCGCGTCGACCCCGAGCATCACGGCCGTTTCGATCCGGCGGTCGCTCGCACGCAGGCGCTTGCCGCGGTCGGAGAGCGCGCCGACGACCGGCGGGATGAGCGTCGAGCACGTCGACGAGATCGTCGCGAGCAGCGCGAGGATCGGCGTGTGGCGCTGCGGCGAGAGCGCGAGCACGATCGCCGGGACGATGATCGCCATCAGCGCCGCTTCCTGGAACTGGATGCCGATCCACAGCGCGTTGACCGTGGCGTGATGACGCTTGCGGAAGGTCGCCTGCTCGCGGGGGACGTCGGTATCGAAGGCGACCACGGTGACAAGGTACCCGCAAACAGGCGGGCGCGAAAAACGCGCTACGCGCCGCGCATGCGGGCCGTGCGCGCGTGCGCCGGCAGTCCTTCGAAGTCGGCGAGCGCCGCCAGCACGCCCGCGTCGCCCGCCATGCGCGCCGGGCTGTTCTCGACGAGCGTCATCGTGCGCACGTAGTCGGCCGTGTGCAGGCCGGACGAGAACCGCGCGGCGCCGGAGGTGGGCAGCGTGTGGTTCGTTCCCGCGAGGTAGTCGCCGGCGGCGACCGGGGTGGCGTCGCCGACGAACAGCGCGCCGGCGCGACGGATCCGCGCGACGAGCGCGTACGGATCGGCCGTCATGAGCGAGAGATGCTCCGGCGCGAAACGCTCGACGACCTCGAGGATCTCCGCCTCGTCCGCCGCGTGCACGAGCCAAGCGCGCCGGGCGAGCACCGCATCGACGATCGCGTCGCGGCCGCTCGCCCGCCCGAACGGTCCGTCGAGCAGCGCGGCGACGCGCTCGAGCAGCGCGCGGTCGCGCGAGACGGCGGCGACCCGCGCGAGCGGGTCGTGCTCCGCTTGCGCGACCAGCTCGCCCGCGACGAGCCGCGCATCGGCGCGCTCGTCCGCGACGACCAACACCTCCGAGGGCCCGGCGAGCCCGTCGATGCCGCACGTTCCGAACACCTGGCGCTTCGCCTCGGTGACCCAGACGTTGCCGGGACCGACGATCTTGTCGACCGGCGCGATCGTGCGGGTTCCGTACGCCAGCGCGGCGATCGCCTGCGCGCCGCCGACGGCATAGAGCTCGTCCACGCCGGTGAGCGCGCAAGCGAACAGCACCGCGGGGTTCACGCCGCCGTCGCGCTGCGGCGGCGTCACGACGACGATCCGGTCGACGCCGGCGACCTTCGCCGGGACGACCGTCATCAGCACGGTCGAGGGCAGCGGCGCCGTCCCGCCCGGAACGTACGCCCCGACCGCGGCGAGCGGGCGGGTGAGGAACGCGTAGCGCGTCCCGTCGGCGGCGCGGTAGTCGATCGGCGCCGGCAGCTGGCGCGCGTGAAAGTCCGCGATCCGTTCGCGCGCGAGCTCCAGCCCCGCCGCGATCTCGACAGGCACGAGCGTGCGCGCCTGCGCCGGCGGCGGGATGGCGACGCGCAATGTGTCCGCCCCGGCGCCCGCGAAGTCCCAGCGAGCCGTGTACTCGACGAGCGCGGCGTCGCCGCGGGCGCGCACGTCCTCGAGGATCGCGCGCACCCCCTCGACGACCGCCTGCGGCGGGTTCCAGCCGCCGGCGTAGAGCTCGCGCAGCGCGGCGCGGTCGGACGCCGGCGTGATGCGAATGCTCACGCGCGCACCGCGGCGAGCCGCTCGAGAAGCGCGGTGATCGCTTCGTACTTCGCGCGAAAGCGCACCGGGTTCACGACGAAGCGCGCGGTGCTCTCGGCGATCTCCTCGACGACCACGAGGTCGTGCTCGCGCAGCGTCGTCCCGGTCGCCACCAGGTCGACGATGAGGTCCGCGAGCCCGACCAGCGGCGAGAGCTCGACGGACCCGTGCAGCGGGATCAGCTCGACCGGGATGTCGCGCTCGGCGAAGTACGACTCGGCGGAGCGGGTGAACTTCGTCGCCACGCGGAGGAACGTCGGGAGCGGCGCGCCGTCGTGGTAGCGGTCGATGCGGCGCCCCGCGACGACGAGCCGGCAGTAGCCGAAGCCGAGATCGGCGAGCTCGGCGACGTTGCGGTCGGTCTCCCACAGCACGTCCTTGCCGACGATCCCGCAGTCCGCCGAGCCGAACTCGACGTACGCCGGAACGTCGGTCGGCCGCAGGAACAGCAGCGTCGTTCCGTCGGCCGTCGACACGGTGAGCCGGCGCCCGGGATCGTCGGGCACCTCGACCCCGGCCGCGCGCAGCCGCGCCGCCGCGTCGGGGAAGAGCGCGCCCTTGGGGATCGCGATCGTCAACCCGCTCATCGGGCGTCCCAGTTCGAGGGCAGGCGCGGCGCGGGGACGCCGCGCGCGCGCGGGCCGACGCGCAGCTCGCGAATCGTTCCGTCGACGGCGATCACCACCCGCGGGATCTCGTAGGCGCGCGCCTCTTCGACGAGCGCATCGTCGCTCGCGCCCGAGCCGGTGTAGCGCACGACGTGGCCGGCGGCCCGCTCGCGCGCCGCGACGACGTCGGATCCCGCGACGAGCACGTCGATGCGGTGACGCCGCCGGCGCACGTGCTTCCCGCGCCGCTCGAGGGCGATCAGCAGGCGCTCCACGCCCGCGGTCCATCCGACGGCTGCGACCGGATACCCGAACCGGGGCAGGAGCGAGTCGTAGCGCCCGCCGCCGCACAGCGACATCCCGATCTCGCCGACGTAGCCTTCGAACAGAAATCCGGTGTAGTACTCCAAATCGCGCAGCAGCGCGAAGTCGACGGTGACGCGATCGCCGTAGCCGAGCGCCTCGGCGCGGCGCAGCAGCACGTCGAGCGCGTCGAGCGCCGCGAGCGACTGCTCGGTGCGGCAGATGCGGCGCGCCGCCGCGATCGAGGCGTGCCCGCCGCGGCGCAGCGCGAACTCGGTCAGCACGGGGCGGTCGTACGCCGCCAGCGCGACGACGTTGCGGCGCTTGATGTGCTCCTTCGCCTCGAGCGCACGCTCGCCGTCGAGGCCGACGCCGGCCAGGATTCCGTCGACCACGCGCGCGTCGTTGACGTCGAACCGCGCGTCGGGCAGCCCGATCTCGTCGAGCGCCTCGATCGCCATGAAGAGCGTCTCCGCGTCGGCATCGACGCCGGGCGCGCCGATCAGCTCGGCGCCGGCCTGCGTGAGCTCGCGCATCCGCCCTTCCTGCGGCTGTTCGTAATAGCGAAAGACCGGCGCGACGTAGGCGAGGCGGAGCGGGAGCGGCTGCTCGCGCATCCGCGTCGAGACCAGGCGCGCGACCGGCGTCGTCATCTCCGGCCGCAGCGCGAGCGCCGTCGACCGGCGGTCGTTGAACTGGAACAGCAGCTCGGCGGTCTCTTCGCCGAGGCCGCGCTCGAGCACGTCGAACCGCTCGATCATCGGCGTCTCGACTTCTTCGTAGGCCCAGCGCCCGAACACCGCGCGCATCTGCTGCTCGACCTCGCGCTTGCGGGCGAGCTCGTGCGGCAGCCAGTCGCGAACGCCGGCGGGCAGTCTCACGGCGCGCCTTCGCGCACCGCGTCCTCGCCGCAGATCGCGACGAGCCGTTCGCGCACGCGCCGGTCCGCGGCGACGGAACGCTGCACCGCCGATCCGTTGATGTGAATCACGAGCGGCGTGGTCCCGCTCCACTCCTGCATCAGCACGGCGAGCTGGTCGATCTGCTCGCGCGAGCGCACGGTGACGTGCCACCCCGCCGGCGGCGGGGCCGTGCTGCGGACCGATGAACGGTCGAACGGCTGAACGTCGTTGACGGAGACGTTCACGTCGACCGGCGGTTCTTCGCCGGGAACCGCGCCGCCGCGCCGCTCGCGCAGCCGAAGCCGCCCCGTGACGACGACGATCTGATCTTCGACGAAGCGGGCCTGCAGGTCGGCGTACTGCTTCGGGAAGACGACGACCTCGACCGCGCCGGTCGTGTCTTCGACGGTCGCGATCAGCATCTGCGTCTGCGCCTTCGTCAACGTCCTGCGCACCGCGGTGACGAGCCCGGCGACCTTGACCGGCGCGTCGTCCGCCACTCCGCGCAGGTCGCGCACGGGCAGCGCGCCCGTTCGCGCGAGCGCATCGGCGACGTCGGCGAGCGGGTGGCCCGAGACGAATATCCCGAGCGTCTCCTTCTCCCACCCGAGCTGCTCCATCGTCGAGGGCGGCGGCAGCGGGCGCAGCGAGGGCTTCAGCGACGGGTGCGGCTCCTCGATCATCCCGAACAACGAGGCCTGTCCCGTCGCTTTGTCGCGCGCCTCGCGCGACGCGACGTCGAGCGCCGTGTCGAGCGCGTCGAGCAGCTGCGCGCGGTTGCCGGGGAGCGGGTCGAGCGCACCGCACTTGATCAGCGCCTCGTACACCTTGCGGTTCGCCGCTTTGACGTCGACCCGCTGCACGAGATCGAACAGGTCGGTGAAGGGTCCGCCCGCCTCGCGCGCGTCGAGGATCGCGCGGACCGCGTTCTCCCCGACGCCCTTCACCGCGGCCAGCCCGAACCGGATCTGATCGCCGACGACGGCGAAATCGACCAGCGACGCGTTGACGTCGGGCGGCAGCACCGCGATCCCGAGCTTCTTGGCTTCGTCGATGTACTCGACCAGCTTCTCCGTCTTGTCGCGCACGGACGACATCAGCGCGCAGAAGTACTGCAGCGGGTAGTTGGCTTTCAGGTACGCCGTCTGATACGAAATCCAGCCGTACGCAACCGCGTGCGCTTTGTTGAAGCCATATCCCGCGAACGGCTCGATGAACGAGAACACGCGCTCCGCGACGTCGCTCGAGATGCCGTTGGCGCCGCAGCCGTCGACGAACTTCTGCTTGTAGAGCGGGATCTTGTCTTTCTGCTTCTTGCCGACGACCTTGCGCAGCTCGTCGGCCTGTCCCATCGAGAACCCCGCGAGGTCGCGCGCTATCCGGAGCACTTGTTCCTGATAACACGCAATTCCGTACGTTTCGGCGAGAATCGGCTCGAGCTTCGGATGGATGTAGGTTGGCGTTTTGCGGCCGTGTTTGCCGGCGATGTAGTCGGGGATCCATTCCATCGGGCCCGGGCGGTACAGAGCTACGAGAGCCACGACGTCTTCGAGCGTCGTCGGCTTCATCTCGATGCAGATGCGCTTCATGCCGTCCGACTCGAGCTGGAACATCCCGAGGGTCTCGCCGCGCGAGATGAGGTCGTACGTTTTCTTGTCGTCGTCCGGGATGCGCGCGATGTCGAAGTCCGGATTGACCGTCCGGCGGATTTCGTCGGACGCGGCCTTCATCACCGTGAGGTTACGCAGACCGAGGAAGTCCATCTTCAACAGCCCGACGCGCTCGACGACCGACATCTCGTATTGTGTGTTGATGCCGTCGTCGCCGATCTTCACTAGGGGCACGTGGTGCGTCAGCGGATTCTTCGAAATGACCACGCCGGCCGCGTGCGTAGAGGCATTTCGCGCGAGTCCCTCGATGGACTTCGCGGTGTCGAGCAGCTTGCGGACCTGCGGATCGTGGTTGTACAGCACGCCGAGCTCCGGAATCTGTTCGAGCGCCTGAGGGATCGTGAGGCCGCCGGGGCCGGACGGAATCAGCTTCGCGACGCGGTCGACGTCGGGAAGCGGGACACCGAGCGCGCGACCCGCATCGCGGACGGCCGCACGCGCAGCCATCGTTCCGAACGTGACGATCTGCGCAACGCGCTCTTTGCCGTATTTCTCGCTCACATATCGGATGACTTCGTCACGCCGCTCGACACAAAAATCGGTGTCGATATCGGGCATCGAGACGCGCTCCGGGTTCAGGAAGCGTTCGAAGATAAGCCCGAACTTCAAGGGATCCAGGTCGGTGATCTTCAGGCAGTACGAGACGATCGATCCGACCGCCGATCCGCGCCCGGGGCCGACCGGGATGTCGCGGTCCCGCGCGTACTTGATGAAGTCCCAGACGATCAAGAAATACGAGGCGAAGCCCATCGTATTGATGACGCTCAGCTCGTACTCCAACCGCTCGCGCAGCGCTTCGTCGTTCCGCGCGCGCTGCTCGCCGTACCGTTCCGTTAGTCCCAGCTCGCAAACGTGGCGAAGGTAATCCTCGGCCGACATCGCGATCTCGCGCCCCGGATCGACGGAAGCCCCCTCGCCGACGGCCGCGGCCGGCGTTGCGAACGCCGCAAGCACGCCGGCGACGTCTTCCGCCGGCGTCTTGGGCACCGGATAGTCGGGAAGGTAGAACACCTTCTCGGGGATCGAGATGTCGATGCGCTTGACGATCTCGAGCGTGTTGTCGCAGGCTTCCGGGATGTCGGCGAAGAGCTCGCGCATCTCTTCCGGCGACTTGACGTAGAACTCGTCGGAGAAAAACTTCATCCGGCTCGTGTCCTGCACCGTCTTGCCGGTCCCGATGCAGAGCAGCACGTCGTGCGCCTGCGCGTCGGCCTGCCGCAGGTAGTGCGAGTCGTTCGTCGCGACCAGCGGGTAGTTCAGCTCGCGCGCGAGCTTGATCAGGCCCTGGTTGACGAGTTCTTCCTCCGGCATCCCGTGCCGCATGATCTCGACGTAGAAGCGGTCCCCGAAGATGTCGCGGAACGTCTGCGCGTTCTTCTTCGCGGTCGCGTAGTCGTTCTTGAGCAGCGGCGCCGAGACCATCGACGACATGCACCCCGAAAGGACGATGAGGCCTTCGTTGTGCTTCGCGAGCAGATCGAGGTCGATCCGCGGCTTGTAATAGTAGCCTTCGAGGAAGCCGGCCGAGATCAGCGCCGTGAGGTTCCGGTAGCCGGCGTCGCTCGCCGCGAGGAGCGTCACGTGCGCCTCGTCGCGCACGGTGCGGTCGAAGCGGCCGCGCGGCGCGATGTACGCCTCGCAGCCGATGATCGGCACGAGGCCTTTCTTCTTCGCGGTGTCATGGAACTCGACGGCTCCGAACATCACCCCGTGGTCGGTGAGCGCGACCCCGGGCGCCCCGTCGGTGTACGCCTTCTCGCAGAGGGCGTCGACGCGGCACGCGCCGTCCAGCAGCGAGTATTCGCTGTGGACGTGCAGATGAACGAAGGAACTCAACGAAAAGTCAACCTGCGAGGGAAGAGAAGCGCGGGAGCCGCCGCCCCGACGGCCGAGAACCGGATCGGCACCTGATACGGTGAACCCCATCTTCCGGTCCGGAAGTTGAGCTTCCCGTGGCGCGAGCCGACGCCGGCCGGCCGACATCGCGGGCGCGGCGGAGACGGATCGTGCTGTCGAGCCGTCGCGTCGCAGCCCCGGCCGTTCGGGGTAAGGCAGCGTGCGCCGCGGGGCAGGCAAGCGTGCAGCCCTGCGGCACGGCTCGCGCGGGGGTCGCAGCGCAAGCTGCGCCGCGGCCGGCGTTCGGTCCCCCGGGCCACGTCGGAACGGCCGTTCATCGGTTTTTCTCAGCGCCGGACGACCCTGTGACGTGCGGCCGGCGTACCGGCCGTATCCGAAACGAGGTTCTCTCATGCTAGAGGCATTGACCAGCAGGTGGTGGGTGTTTCTCGTGCGCGGGATCGCGGCCGTGGTCTTTGCGGTGGCGGCGGTGTTCTGGCCCGGCATCACGCTGCTCGCGCTGACGATTCTCTTCGGCGCGTACGCCTTCATCGACGGCACCTTCGCGATCGCGGCGGCGCTCAGCGGCTACACCGGCTCGCGCTGGTGGCTGTTCGTGCTCGAAGGTCTGGTGGGGCTCGTCGTGGCGTTCTTCGTGCTGACGCAGCCGGGGTTGAGCATTCTCGCCCTCGTGTACACGATCGGCGCGTGGGCCGTCTTCACCGGCGTCATCGAGATCATGGCGGGCCTACAGCTCCGTGACGTGATCTCGAACGAATGGCTGTACGTGCTCGGCGGGATCGTCTCGATCGCGTTCGGCATTCTCGTGATTCGCAACCCGCAGGCCGGCGCCTTGGCCGTCGTGTGGATGGTGGCGTTCTACGCGCTGCTGTTCGGCATCGTGCAGATCGTCTTCGGCTACCGGCTGAACCAGATGCGTTCCGCGGCGCAGCACGCGCACGCCGCGTAAGAGAGCCGCACGCGGTGCGGGCGTTCCGGTGCTCGTCGCCGCCGCCGCGGCAGCGACGACCGCCGCGCCCGCGCCCGGGCGGGGCTACGGCGAGCGCAGCAGGCGAATCGTGGCGTAGCAGGCGCCGGCGAGGACGGAAACCCGCGCGAGCCGCCGCAGCAGCCCACGCCCCGAGCGTAAACGTCCGTCGCGGCGCGCGAGCGCATCCATTCGTTTCATCCGGCACGAGCCGTCCGCGCGTGCGTTCGGCAACACGTTGCCGAGCAGGGTGACGCGGACGGGGGAGACGCCGTTGAAGCGAAGCATCGCCTCGAACGCCTTCACCGCGTGCGCGCGAAAGACGGTCCGGTAGAACATCGCCGGCATCCCCATCGTCACGACGATTCGCGCCGATTTGCCGGTGAGCAGCCGCTTCGGCAGTCCGAGCGGCCCGGCGCCGTACTCCAACGCGAAGCCCGGGCGGAACGTCTGCTCGATGAATCCCTTCAGCACGGCCGGCATGTCGCCGTCCCACAACGGAAAGAAGAACACGATGTGGTCGGCGCGCCGTAGATCGTCCTGCGCGCGCTCGATCGCGGGCGGCGGCGTCCGCTCGTAGAAGTCCGACGGCACGCGCAAGAGCGGGAAATCCAGCTCGCCGACGTCGATGCGGCGGACCACGTGACCCGCCTCGCCGGCGGCGGCCGCGTAGCGGTCGGCGAGCGCGTGATTCAAGTGCTCCCGCGCGGGATCCGGATGGCCGTCGACGATCGTCATCGTTCGCATGGCCTCATGCTGCGCCGCGCGCGCGAAGCAGGCGAGAACGCCGAGTGAACGCGCGTCGCGTCCCGGCATCCGACCGTACGCTTGCCACGTTCGGCGGCGCGATCACCGTCCCCCCGAGTCCCCGCCGGCGAGACGGCCGGTCTGCGCCGAGGCGAGCGTTCACGCAGGTCCTGGGCCGTGTGTCGCCTGCCCGCCGGCGCGACGTCTTCGCCGGGCGGCGGTCCCCTTCGCTCGCGAGCAGTCGCTGCGCCGCACGGTCCGCCGCCGGCGGCCCAGAAAGGCGGCATCCCTTCGCCGGGGACGGCCCGGGGGAAGTCCGTAAAGCTTCTGCGACGAAGGTGGTGCGTCGCGGAATCCGTTTCCCGATAGCATGAACGGAGCACTCCCTCTTCAGAGAGGCTGAAACAACCAAGGTGATCAAGCACGACATCGTCGTGATCGGCGGTGGGCTCGCCGGGATGCGAGCCGCCGTCGAAGCGGCGGAACGCGGTGCCGACGTCGCGATCGTCTCGAAGATGCACCCCGTCCGCAGCCATTCCGGCGCGGCGCAGGGCGGCATCAACGCCGCGCTGGGGAATCGCGAGGACGACTCCCCCGAGAACCACGCGTTCGACTGCGCGAAAGGGTCGGACTACCTCGGCGACCAGGACGCGATCGAGGCGATGGCCGAGGACGCGCCGCGTCAGATCATCTGGCTCGAGCACCGCGGCTGCATCTTCTCCCGGATGCCCGACGGCCGCATCGCGCAGCGTCCGTTCGGCGGTGCGGGCTCGCCGCGCACCTGCTACTCCGCGGACGTCACCGGCTTGGTCATCCTCCACACGCTCTGGGAGCAGCTCGAGCGCTTCAAGGTCAAGGTCTACGAAGAGTACTTCGCGACCGCGCTCTGCGTCGAGGACGGCGTGGGGAGCGGGATCGTGGCCTACAACATGCGCACCGGCGACCTCGAGCTCGTCACCGCGAAGGCGACGATCTTCGCGACCGGCGGCGCCGGGCGCATCTATCGGAAGACCACGAACGGCTACGCGTCGACCGGCGACGGCATGGCGATCGCGTATCGCGCCGGGATCCCGCTGATGGACCTCGAGTTCGTGCAGTTCCATCCGACGTCGCTCAAAGAGAACGGCGTCCTCCTCTCGGAAGCGGCGCGCGGCGAAGGCGCGTATCTGCTCAACGCCGAGGGCGAGCGGTTCATGTTCAAGTACGCGCCGACGAAGGGCGAGCTGGCCTCGCGCGACGTCGTCAGCCGCGCCGAATGGACCGAGATCCTCGAAGGCCGCGGCGTCGACGGCTGCGTGCTCCTCGACCTGCGCCACCTCGGCCGCGAGAAGATCCTCGAGCGGCTCCCGCAGATCCGCGAGCTCGCGCTCGACGCGACCGGCAAGGACGCGATCGACACGCCGATCCCGATCCTCCCGGGGATGCACTACACGATGGGCGGGATCGAGACGGACAAGTGGGGCGCCACCCGGATCCCGGGCGTCTACGCCGCCGGCGAGTGCGCCTGCGTCTCGGTCCACGGCGCGAACCGTCTCGGCGGTAACTCGCTGCTCGAGACGATCGTCTTCGGCGCGCGCTCGGCGCGGCACGCGGTCGACTACATCAAATCCTCCGGCGAAGTGCGCCCGAGCGAGAGGACGCTGACCGCCGAACGCGAGCGGATCGACGGGATCCTGGCGCGCAGCGGCGGCGAGCGGCACAGCCACGTGCGCAAGGCCGTCAACGACGCGATGAGCGACCACGCGTTCATCTTCCGCAACGAAGCCGAGCTGAAGGCCGGGATGGACGAGATCCGGGCGGCTCGCGAAGCGGCGACCACGATGACGGTGCAGGACAAGTCGAAGACGTTCAACACCGATCTCATCGGGCTGCTCGAGACCGAGTTCCTGGCCGACATCGCGCCGACGATGATGCTCGGCGCGCTGAACCGTCAGGAGTCGCGCGGCGCGCAGGCGCGGACCGACTTCCCCGAACGGGACGACGAGAAGTGGATGGTTCACTCGCTGATGCGGTACACGGGTCCGACGACCGACCCGACACCCGACTACTCCCGCAAGGTCGTCATCACCAAATGGCAGCCCGCAGTTCGGACGTATTAGAAAGATGATGTTGTTCAGCGACCCCTCGGGGAATCGTCACCTGCCCGCGCGGCCGGAGGCGGAGCGCCGTTAGCATGGCTTACACCCTCGACATCTTCCGCTTCGATCAGGCGACGGACGAGGTTCCGCACCGCGACCGGGTCGAGATCACCGATCTCCCGGATACCGTGACCGTCCTCGACGCGCTCGAGCACGCGAAGGCGGAGATCGACGGCTCGATCACGTTCCGGCGCTCGTGCCGGTCGGCGATCTGCGGCTCGTGCTCGATGAACATCAACGGCACGACCGGGCTCGCTTGCAAGACGCCGGTCAAGACCGTGCTGAAGTCGGACCACTCGATCGCCCTCGATCCGATGCCGAACTTCCAGCCCATGAAGGACCTGGTGGTCCACATGGATCCGTTCTGGGACAAGTACACGCGCCTCAAGCCGTACTTACAGCCGGCCGACCGCGACGAGGACCACGAGCGCGAGCGCCGCGTCTCGCCCGAAGACATGCACAAGCTGGTCGCCGTGGCGAACTGCGTCATGTGCGCGACGTGCTACGCGCTCTGCCCGGTGGTCTCCGTCGATCCGTCGTTCGCCGGTCCGGCGGCGATCGCGTACGCGTACCGCTTCATCGAAGACGTCCGCGACTCGAAGCGCAAGGAGCGGGCGGCGCAGATCAGCGACGACTACCTGTGGCTGTGCGCGCACTGCTACGCGTGCTCGTACTGTCCGAAGCACGTCGACCCGCACGACGACATCATCGCCGTCAAGCGCGCGACGATCGAAGAGGGGCTCAAGGACGCCCCGGGTCCGCGGCACGCGCTGATCGTCGCGAAGACCGTCAAGAATACCGGGATGCTGCACGAGACCGAGGTCATCCAAGGCACGGTCGGCCGCTTCAACATCCGCGGTCTCATCGAGGTGGCCCCGCTCGGGATGCGCCTCGCGATGCGCGGGAAGCTCCCGCCGCTCTTCCTCAAGCCCGTTCCGAAGATCGACGAGATCCGGACGATCTTCGACACCCTGGAGGCCCCCGTCAGCTGATGACTGCAACGATCGAGAAGCCGCAGATCCGCGGCAAGTCGAAGTCCGCGCAGATGCGCAAGTACGGATTCTTCCCGGGCTGCGTGGCGAAAGAGTCGTGCAAGGAGCTGTTCAACTCGACCATGCTCCTCGCCGACAAGCTCGGAATCGAGCTGGTCGAGCTCACCGCGGCGTCGTGCTGCGGCGCGTCGGTGCTCAACGATACGAACCGTGACGTGGCGCGCGTGCTCAACGCCCGCACGTACGCGCAGGCCGAGGCGCTCGGCCTCGACGACGTGATCACCATCTGCTCGACCTGCACGGGCCACATGCGCGCGGCGAACAAGGAGCTGCTCGAGAACGAAGGCCACATGGGTCAGGCCAACGCGATCCTCGGCAAGTTCGGCGCGAAGTACGAGGGCACGGTGATGGTGCGCCACCTCCTGTGGCTGCTCATCGACGACATCGGGCTCGACGCGCTCACGTCGATGGTCGTCCGTCCGCTGAACGGCCTCAAGGTCGCGCCGTTCTACGGCTGCCACATCATTCGCCCCGAATCGGTGAACGGCTGGGAGTCGGCGCGCAACCCGCACTCGCTCGAAGACCTGATCGTCGCGCTCGGCGGCGAGGCCGTGGACTACGCGGGGAAGACGCGCTGCTGCGGCTTCCACGTGCAGCTCGAGAAAAAGGGGATCGCCCCGAACATGGTCGGACAGAACATGCGGATGGCGAAGGACCAGGGCGCCGAGGCGGTCCTCACGCCGTGCCCGCTGTGCCACCTCGCGCTCGACGGCTATCAGGCCGACTCGGCGGCGCGCTGGGGCCGGACGGATCTCCCGATCTTCCACCTCCCGCAGCTCGTCGCGCTCGCGCTCGGCGTCGATCCCTCGCTGCTCGGCATGCAGAAGCACATCGTGTCGCCCGGGCTCGTGCTGCAGTCGCACGAGCTCGCGCCGGCGCACGTCGCCTAGCGTTCCGCGCCCGACGAACGAGAACGGGCGTCCCGTGCGGGACGCCCGTTTCGTTTCAGCGCACCGGCCGCGTCAGCGGACGGCGGTCCTGCCGTTCCTGCGCTCCTCGACGAAACCGCCCCAGTAGAGCAGCGCCGTCAGCGCGAGCGACAGGATGACGAGCAGGATCGGGATCAGGACATAGTCGGGCACGCGCTCTCCTTTCCCACTCCGCTTCGCGCGCTCCCGCGATCGGTCCCTTGTCGGCCGTGCGGGTGTGCGCCCGCACGCTCGCCGGCCGTTTACCCCGGAACCGTTCGGGTACCGTTCGACCGGATGGACGTCGAGATCACGCTCCGGATCAACGGCGCTTCGCGCACGCTTTCCGTCGATACGCGCACGACGCTGCTCGACGCGCTGCGCGAGCACCTGGACCTCACGGGCTCGAAGAAAGGCTGCGACCACGGGCAGTGCGGCGCGTGTACCGTCATGATCGACGGCCGCCGCGCGAACAGCTGTCTCGCCCTCGCCGTCGCGCATCAGGACGCCGAGATCACGACGATCGAAGGGCTCGCCGACGGCGCGACGCTGCATCCGATGCAGCGCTCGTTCATCGAGCACGACGCGTTCCAGTGCGGGTATTGCACGCCCGGACAGATCTGCTCCGCGGTCGCGATGCTCCGCGAGGTGGAGCACGGCTGGCCGAGCTGGGTCACGCCGGACGTCGCCGCCGAGCGCGTCGAGCTCACCGACGACGAGATCCGCGAGCGGATGAGCGGGAATCTCTGCCGCTGCGCCGCGTACGCCAACATCGTCCCGGCGATCGCCGAGGTCGCGCGCCGATGAACCCCTTCCGGTACGAGCGCGCCGCCGACACGCAGAACGCCGTCGCGGCGCTCGCGCGCGAGCCCGCCGGCGCGTACCTCGGCGGCGGGACCAATCTCGTCGATCTGATGAAGCTCGGCGTCGCGACCCCCGAGCTGCTCGTCGACGTCGCGCGCCTCCCCTACGATCGCATCGAAGAGCTGCCCGACGGCGGCGTGCGCATCGGCGCGGCCGTGAAGAACAGCGTGCTGGCCGCCGACCGCACGATCCGCACGCGATATCCGCTCCTCTCGCAGGCGCTGCTCTCCGGCGCGTCGGGGCAGTTGCGCAACCTCGCGACCACGGCGGGAAACCTGCTGCAGCGCACCCGGTGCCTATACTTTCAGGACGTCACGAAACCGTGCAACAAGCGCCGGCCCGGATCGGGGTGTCCGGCTCGCGAGGGCTACCACCGCAACCTCGCGATCCTCGGCGCGTCGGAGGCGTGCATCGCGACGCATCCGTCCGACATGGCGGTCGCGATGGCCGCGCTCGACGCGGTCGTGCGCGTCCAAGGCCCCGACGGCGAGCGCGCGATCCCGCTCGTCGACTTCCACCGCCTGCCCGGCGAGGAGCCGCAGCGCGACACCGTGCTCGCGCACGGTGAGCTGGTCACCTCCGTCGACCTTCCCGCGCTGCGGTTCGCGACGTGCTCGACGTACCGCAAAGTGCGCGACCGGGCGTCGTACGCGTTCGCGCTCGTCTCGGTCGCCGCCGCGCTCGACGTCGAGGGCGACACCGTCCGAGACGTTCGCCTCGCGCTGGGCGGCGTCGCGCACAAGCCGTGGCGCGCGACGCGCGCGGAAGCGATCCTGCGCGGCGCACCGGCGACCGCCGAAACGTTCTCCCGCGCCGCGGACGCCGAGCTCGCCGATGCGCAGCCGCTGCCCGACAACGGCTTCAAGGTCATCCTGGCCCGGCGCGTCATCGTGCGCGTCCTCACCGACCTCGCCGAGCGCGCGCGATGATCGCGAGCCGTGCGATCGGCGCGCCGATCGACCGCCTCGACGGTCCGCTCAAGGTCACCGGCGCGGCGAAGTACGCGTTCGAGTATCAAGCGCCGAACGCGAGCTACCTGGGCATCGTTCAGAGCACGATCGCGAAGGGCCGCATCGCCGCCGTCGACGAGGCCGACGTGCGCGCGCTGCCCGGCGTCGTCACGGTGATCACCCACGCCAACGCGGTGAAGATCCAGTCACCGGACGACGACGCGCTGATGGTGCTGCAGAGCGATCGCGTCGCGTACTACGGACAGGTCGTCGCGGCGGTCGTCGCCGAGACGCTGGAGGTCGCGCAGCACGCCGCCTCGCGTCTCGTCGTCCGCTACGAACAGGAGCCGCACGACGTCGAGCTGCGCTTCGACCGGCCGGATCTCTACAAGCCGGAGAAGGTCAACGCCGGCTTCCCCACCGACACCGACGAAGGCGACGTCGAGCGCGCGCTGCGCGAAGCGCACGTCGTGCACGACGCCGTGTACGCGACGCCCTACTACCACAACAACCCGCTCGAGATGCACGCGACCGTCGCGATCTGGAACGACGACGGCCTGACCCTGTACGACAGCAACCAGGGGCCGCACAGCATCCAGAGCGACGTCGCGAAAGCGTTCGGGCTCCCGCCGCAGCGCGTGCGCATCATCGCGCCGTACGTCGGCGGCGGCTTCGGCTCGAAGGCCTTCACCCATCCGCACGTGATCCTTGCGTGCATGGCCGCGCAGCTCGCGAAGCGTCCGGTGAAGTGCTACCTCACACGGCATCAGATGTTCTCGCTGGTGGGCTACCGCACGCCGACGATCCAGCACTTCCGCCTCGGCGCCGACGGCGACGGCCGCCTCACCGCGGTTTCGCACGACGTCGTCGAGCAGACCTCGCAGATCGAGGAGTACGCCGAGCAGACGGCGACGGCGACGCGCATCATGTACGCCGGCGAGAACCGGCACACGACCCACCGGCTCGCACGGCTCGACGTGCCGACCCCGACGATCTTCCGCGCGCCGGGCGAGACGCCGGGCGTCTACGCGCTGGAGTGCGCGATGGACGAGACGGCGCAGCGCTGCCTGCTCGATCCGGTGGAGTTCCGCATCCGCAACGAGCCCGACGTCGATCCCGAGTCGAAGCACCCGTTCAGCAGCCGAAACCTCGTGCAATGCCTGCGCGAAGGGGCGCGCCGTTTCGGCTGGCAGCATCGCGATCGCTCGCCCGGACCGCATCGCGAGGGGCGCTGGTACGTGGGGACGGGCGTAGCCGCGTCGACGTATCCGTCGCGCCGTCGCCCCTCGCAGGCACAGATTCGCGTCGAGCCCGACGGGCGCTATCGCGTGCTGATCGACGCATCCGACATCGGGACCGGGACGTGGACCGCGCTGACGCAGATCGCGGCCGACGCGCTCGACGTCCCGATCGAGCGCGTCGAGCTGCGCATCGGCGACAGCGCGCTGCCGCGCGCCCCGGGCGCCGGCGGCTCGATGGGGATCGCGTCGTGGGGATCCGCGATCGTCGACGCCGCCGAGAAGCTGCGCGCGCGCCTGCGGGACGACTACGGCGGGACGATCCCCGCGGACGGGATCGTCGCGGACGGCGAGGCGGGGAAGAATCCCGAGGCCGAGCACTATTCGATGCACGCGTTCGGCGCGCAGTTCGCCGAGGTGCGCGTCGATGCGGAGACCGGCGAGGTGCGCGTCCCGCGGCTGCTCGGCGTGTTCGCCGCGGGGCGCATCATCAACCCGAAGACGGGGCGCTCGCAGCTGATCGGCGGGATGACGATGGGCCTCTCGATGGCCCTGCACGAGGAGACGGTGCTCGACCCCCGCTTCGGCCACTTCCCGAACCACGACCTCGCCGAGTATCACATCGCGGTCAACGCCGACGCGAAGAACATCGAAGCGTATTTCATCGACGAGGACGACCCGCACGTGAACGCGCTCGGCGCGAAAGGGATCGGCGAGCTCGGCATGACGGGCACCGCCGCCGCGATCGCCAACGCGGTCCACCACGCGACCGGGGTCCGCATACGCGAGCTGCCGCTGCGGCTCGACAAGCTCCTCGCGGTGTGAGGCGAAGGCTCTTCGTCGCCGTCGCGCTCGACGAGCCCGCGCGCGCCGCGTGCGCCGCGATCGCCGCGCGCATCCGGGAAACCGGCTTTGCGGCGCGCTGGGCGGCGCACGAAAATTACCATCTCACCGTCGCGTTCCTCGGCGGCGTCGAAGCCGAGCGCCTCGCCGCGGTGGAGGACGCGCTCGCCGCGGTCGCTCCGCAGGCGGCGCCCTTCGACGTCCCGCTCGACGCCGTCGGCGGCTTTCCGAACGAACGCCGTCCGCGCGTCGTGTGGTGCGGCCCCTCGCGGCGTCCGCCCGGATTCGCGGCCGCCTGCGCTCGCGTTCGCGGCGCGCTCGCCGCGCTGGGCTTCTCGTTCGACCCGCACGACGACGCGCACGTGACGCTCGGCCGGGCCGACGGGCTCCGCCCGCTCCCGCGCGTCGCCCCGCCCCGCTCGGTGCAGCACGCCGCCGCACTGACGCTGTACGAGTCGTTCACCGAGCGTGACGGCCCGCGCTACGTCGCGCTGCGCGCCTGGCGGCTGGCGGCGGCGGATGCCGGGCCCACGATCCGGGAATCACCAGCACGATGACGTTGGAAGAGTGGGCGGCGCGCCTCGACGAGCTGGCGGCCGGCGAAGGCGTCGCGACGCCGCCGCACGCGAGGCGCGACGACGGGAATCCGTCGTGGACGGCCGGCGGGCGCAGCGCGTGGGTTCGCATCGCCGAGGACGACGCGACCCTGCGCGCGTTCTTCGTCCCGCGCGACCCCGCCGATCCCGCCGTCCCCGACGAAGAACGCTCGCACGAGAAGACGTACGTACGCAGCGACGCCGGCGCCCGCGAAGCGGCGCGCGACATCGCGCGCTTTCTCGCCGGAACCCGCTCGACGGCCTAGGCGTTCACGCCTTCGCCGGTTGCGCGATCCAGCTGCGGAAGTACCCCGGATCTTCGACGCCCGTCACCGTTTCGGCGATGCGGAGCGGCGCGAACGCGTCGATCGCGACCGCCAGCTCGTCGGTCGCCGTCTTGCCGAGCGACGCTTCCACCGCGCCCGGCTGCGGGCCGTGCGGGGCGCCGGCGGCGTGCAGCGTGACGGACCGTTCTTCGATCCCGCGCCGCGACATGAAGTTTCCGGACGCGTAGTAGATGATCTCGTCGCAGTCGACCGACGAATGGTTGTACGGCGCCGGCACCGCGAGCGGATGGTAGTCGAAGAGCCGCGGTGCGAACAAGATGAAGGCCGCGCCCGGCGCATCGAAGATCTGGTGCGTCGAGGGCGGCTGATGGATCTTGCCCGTCACCGGCATGTAGTCGTGCGCGTTGAACGCGTACGGATAGCAGTATCCGTCCCAGCCCACGACGTCGAACGGGTGGTGCGCCGCGACGTAGATCGCGTGCCGCCCCTTCGCACTGACGCGGACCTCGAACTCGCCGGTCTCGTCGATCGGATCGCGCAGCAGCGGCGCGCGGAAGTCGCGCTCGTAGTACGGCGCCCATTCCGCGAGCTGGCCGAACTCGTTCCGGAATTTGCGCGGGATCGTGATCTGGCCGGAGGACTCCGCGACGAGCAGCGAGGTGGGCGAAGACGGCTGGAGCCGGTACGTCGTCCCCATCGGAACGTAGAGGTAGTCGTGCTCGCGGTACGCGACCTCGCCGAACGGCGATTCGAGCACGCCGTCCCCGCGCTGCACGAACAGCATCTCGTCGCCCGTCGCGTTGCGGAAGAAAAACTCCATCCGCTCCGTGACGACCGCGGTCGAGAGCACGATGTCGTCGTTGCCGACCAGCGGGACGCGCGCGTCGACCGCGTTGCCTTCCTTCGGCTGCCGTCCGGTGAACCAGTGCCGGTTCCGCACGGGATCGTTCGGCAGGAAACGCACCAGCGGGCGGTCCCACGGGCGCACGTCGAGCGTCGCCGTCGGCGGCCGCAGGTGGTATGCGAGGGCGTACACGCTCTCGAAGCCCTTCGTCGAGATCAGCTCCTCGGCGTAGAGCCCTCCGTCGGGCGAGCGAAATTGGATGTGCCGCTTCTCCGGGACGCGTCCCTGACGTGCGTAGAACGCCATGGCGGAATCTTCCCCGGGCACGGGCGCGGCCCTCGCCCCGCCGGCCCCCCGCGCCGGGGACGAAGCGGACGGCGGCCGTTCGGGTACGAGCAGGGCGTATGCCGTATTTGCGTCTGTCCTCGCTCCCGCTCGACGACGAGACCAAACGTCATCTCGCCGACGAGCTGACGGCGACGGTGCTCGACATCCTGCCCGACCAGAAGCCGGAGTGGACCAGCGTCCACTTCACGCCGTTCCTGCCGGAGGATTTCGCCGTCGCGGGCCGCCTCGTCGCCGACGGCGGCATCGCGGACACCCACCTCGAGCTCAGCGCGCCCGGGGTCGGCGTCGACGAGAAGCGCTGGTTCGCGCTGCGGAACCGGCTCACGGACGTGCTGGTCGAGGCGCTCGGGATCCCGGCCTCCGAGCGCTGGCACGTCAACGTGAAGCTGAACGCGTACGATCCGCACACGTTCGCCGTCGCGGGAAACGCCGCCGACGAGATCGACGAGGAAGGCCACCTGGAGCCCTCGGAGGAGCGGCGCGGCGGCGGGCCTCTTCGTCCGCTTGCGGTGCTCGGCTTCGCCATCGGCGCGATCGCGACGTACCGCTGGATCGCCGGCCGGCTCGGCACCGGCGCGGTGGTCGACGTGGCGCCGCCCGCGAGCACCTCGACCGTGACGGCCGCCCCGGCGACCCAAACGGTGTCCGGCGAGACGACGGCCGCCGCGGAGGGGCGGCCCGACGACGTCGGCTTGAGCACGAAGGCGGCCGCGACGCCGCACCTTTCCGCCGCGACCGCATCACCGCCCGCCGAGTACTGACGCGCGCGCCGTCCCGCGACGGAATTCTTCCTGCAGGATATGCGGAAGTGTGATGCGGCGCCGATAGTGTAGGTACCGCCCCTTTACGCCGCGTTCACCAAGGATGGTTTTCGCAATGCGCACACGGCTTCTCGCCGCTCTTCTTCTCTGCACCGCGTTGGCCGCGCAAGGATGCGCCGGACGCGCGGGCGGAGGAACCGTCACCCCGCCCACCCGCGACCCCGACGCGATCCGCGTCGTCGCGACGACCGTCAAGAACCCCTCGCCCCTCACGCCGCTGAAGATCGTTCCGGGGCCGAACGGCGCGTGGACCTGGATCGACGTTCCGGAGTCGAACTGCGACGACGGCACGCCGACCGGCTTCGCCGTGAGCAGCGGGACCGGACCGGACCTCGTCGTGTTCTTCACCGCCGGCGGCGCGTGCTGGGACGCGACCTCCTGCCTCGTGCAGAACACGGCGCTGCACGGTCCGTTCGCCCGCACGCAGTTCGAGGCATCGCTCAAGAACCTGAACGGGACGATCCTCGATCGCACCGTCGCGAACAACCCGTTCGCGAACGCGACCATGGTCGTGCTCCCGTACTGCACCGGAGATCTGCACGCCGGCTCGAACGTCGCCACGTACGTCGACCCGAAAGGCGTCGCGCACCAGTACCACCACACCGGCTACCTGAACTCGCTCGCGTTTCTCAAGCGCATCGCGGCGACCTGGCCGGTCGTGAACCGGCTCGTCATCGCGGGCTCGAGCGCCGGCGGATTCGGCGCGCTGCTGAACTACGAGACGTATCGCCGGAAGATCGTCGCGCTGCACTACGATCTCATCGATGATTCCGGCCCGCCGCTCCCCAACGGCGCGCTGCCGGCGACGATCGAGAGCGACATCTTCAAGAACTGGAAGCTCGCCGACGTCACGAACTCGCTCTGCGACTGCACCAAGGGCTTCGAGCCCGCCCTCGCGACGCTCGTGCGCCGGTATCCGGCCGACCGCATCTCGCTGCTCGAAAGCGAGCAGGACGCGACGATGCAATGGTATTTCCAGGTCAACGCCACGCAGTTCCAGACGTACCTGAACCAGACGGCGAACGACGTCATCGCGAGCGCACCGAACGCGCGCTACTTCTTCGTCCCGGGGCGGACGCACATGCTGCTTCCGGCTCCGGCGTTGTTCGCGGACGCGCACCCGCTGCTGACGTGGCTCGGCGAGCAGTACGCACAGAACCGCAGCTGGGACGACGAATCGCCGAGCGGCACCGCGACGCCGCCGCCGGGCCGCACGCCCAGCCCCTGGTGGATCATCTAGGGACGCGGAACGCGTCGCACCGCACGCCGAACGAGGCCGGGACGTCCGAACGTCCCGGCCTCGTCGCTTCGCTCAGCGCGCCGCCGCCGCGGCGGGCGGCGCGATCCCGAGCTCGGCGTAGAACGCGTCCGGGCGCATCGGCCGCCCGAGGAACGCGCGCACTTCCTGATCCGGCTCTTCCGCCCGCGCCGGCGCGAGGATGTCGCGCCGGTACGCCGCGCCGACAACCGGATTGGTGAGTCCCTGCGCCTTGAAGCGCGTGAACAGGTCCTGCGCGTACACCTTCGACCACAGATAGCCGTAGTAGCCCGCGTCGTAGCCGCTCATCAGGTGCCCGAACGCGGCCTGCGGGTGCGTGCCCTCGACGAACGTCGCCGGCGTCGTCGCCGCCGCCGTGCGCATCCACACCGCGGTGGTGTCGACCGGCGGCGTCTCGGTATGATACGCCATGTCCACCGTCGCGTACAGGATCTGCTGCGTCGTGGCGAGCGCGTAGTGCACGTAACGGGTCGCGACGATCTTCTCGATCAGCGCGTCGGGCAGCGGGGCGCCGGTCTCGACGTTGGCGCTCACCCGCTTGAGGATCCCCGGATCCCATGCGAAGTTCTCGAGCATCTGCGAGGGCGCCTCGATGAAGTCGCGGCGGAACCCGCTGGTGAGCGTCTCGTACGGCTCGTCGGCGAGCATCGCGGCCATGCAGTGGCCGAACTCGTGGAAGAACACGACGACGTCGCCGTGCTGCAGCAGCGCGGGCCGCCCCGGCGCGGCCTGCGGCCAGTTCCCGACGATCGCGCTCTCCGCGAGCCGCACGCTGCCGTCGGAGAGCACGCGGCGCGGCACGATCGGGAAGTTCGCGAAGTGATCGTACTTCCCGGGGCGCGGGAAGAGGTCGAGGTAGAACCGCCCAAGCGGCGCCCCCGACGCCGCATCCGCGACGTCGTACGCCGTCACGTGCGACTCCCACACCGGAACGTCGACGCGCGTGAACCGCACGCCGAGCAGCTCCTGATAGATCCCGAGCACGCTGTCGACGACGTGCTGGACGGGGAAGTACTGCTTCACCGCGTTTTGATCGAGCGAGTACTTCGTCTTGCGCAGCACGTTCTCGTAGTACGCCGAATCCCAAGGATCGAGCGGACCGCCTTTGAGCGCCGCGTCCTCGGCGCGCTCGGCGCGCGCTTTCGGCAGAATCGCCGCGTCGAGCTGCCCCAAGAAGTCCTCGACGCGCTGCGGCGTCCCCGCCATCCGATCGGAGAGCACGTACGCCGCCCAGGTCGGATAGCCGAGAAGGTGCGCGAGCTGCGCGCGCACGGCGATCGCGTCTTCGAGCAGCCGGACGTTCGCCGTTCCGCCGCGATCGTTATAGCTCAGGTAGTACGCTTTCCGCGCCGCCGCATCGGTTTCGTTCTGCATGAACGGCTGCGCCGTCGCCTCGTTGACCGGCACGCGATACCCGCCGCCGGCGGTCTTCGTCAACGCAGCCGCGACGAAATCCGCGGGCAGCGAGGCGGCCTGCGCCGCCGTGATCTCGATCGCCGACCGGTCTTCGCCGAGATTCGACGCGTACCGCGACTCATCGGCGTTCAGCTTCTTGTGCAGCGCGACGAACTGCGCGCGCCCGTCCGCCGGCAATCCGGCGCCGTTTCGCTTGAGCGCGCTCACCCACAACGAGGTCAGCTTCTGCTGCGCCTCGCCGCGCGCGGTCTTGCTCGCCGCCGCCGCCTCGAGCGCGCGCTCGAGATCCGGCCGAGCCGACAGGTCTGCATACGCGTTCCCGGCGTCCGTCGCACACTTCAGCGAAGCCGCGCGCACCGCCGCATCCGTCGAGACGTTGTACAGGAACGTCTGCGCCGCCAGCTCATCGTTGAAATCCGCCGAAGCCGCCTCCAACGGCACCACGACGCTCGCAAACGTCCGCGCCGTGCGCGCGTTCACGACCGCATCGACGCGCCGCCGAACCCGCTCGATCGCCCGAGCGCACGACGCGCCGACGTCCGCGGCCGAGATCGTCCACGCGATCGACATCACGCTCGCGCGCCCGGCGCCCGCAGCGGCAGCCGGCGCCGCCTGCGCCCGCCAGGCACCGCCCACGCTCCCGAGCACCCCGACGGCCGCGAACACCGCGACGACCGTCCGTCTACGAAGAAATACGGAGATCATGCCGCCCCATTCCCACCGCCCGCCCGGCGGCCCTCCCCTCACCCACGAGCCGAAACGTCAAGTCCTCGCGAACCCCCAACCGATCCGCCGCCGGTGGCGATCGGAAGGTGATCGCCCGGATCCCGCCCACCACGATCGCAATGTCCCGAGCCGGCCGCATCCGCCGCGCCGCCGGCAGAAACACAACAAGCCCGCCGGTCAAAGAAGACCGACGGGCTCGCTGCTACGGATTATCTGGCGACGTCCTACTCTCGAGGGACCCTGCGGTCCGACTACCATCGGCGCTGGCGGGCTTAACTGCCGTGTTCGGGATGGGAACGGGTGGAACCCCGCCGCTATGATCGCCAGAAACTTGATCCGCACGCGACGCCGAGCCGGAGCTCGAGGCTGTCGCGGGCGAAAGCTGCACAGAGAAGAACCTTCATGGGCCGAACCGATTGCGTTTCTTGATTGGCGTACTTATTAAGTGTCCGGGCGATTAGTACCGGTCAGCTCCAGCAGTTGCCCGCCTTCCACCTCCGGCCTATCAACGTGGTAGTCTCCCACGACCCTTCACTCTTGCGAGGTTGAGACCTCATCTTGGAGTCAGTTTCACGCTTATATGCTTTCAGCGTTTATCTGATCCGAACGTAGCTACCCGGCTATGCTCCTGGCGGAACAACCGGTTCACCAGAGGTTCGTTCAACCCGGTCCTCTCGTACTAGGGTCGACACTCCTCAAGTCTCCTACGCCCACGGCGGATAGGGACCGAACTGTCTCACGACGTTCTGAACCCAGATCGCGTACCGCTTTAA
>Ga0070739_10001913_pt1 | contig 29572 bp, 30 predicted proteins | sample Coa_R1_7_FD_66445 | JGI IMG/M metagenome (GOLD analysis project Ga0070739, IMG submission 66445) | Surface soil microbial communities from Centralia Pennsylvania, which are recovering from an underground coalmine fire - Coalmine... | ecosystem: Environmental > Terrestrial > Soil > Unclassified ...
GCAGTTCAGGGGCTTCAAGAGAAGCGGCGCTAGTGGCTCCTGCTTGAAGTTCAGCATTCCGTCGAGATTTCCTACATTGCGATCAAATTGCATCCGGTGCGGCAGCTGGAATTCGTGCTCGATGAACGTGACCACTGACCGGAAGTCGTACTGAGTATGCACCACCGCTCCAGCCCTGCTGTAGGGCGAGATGACGATTCCAGGCACGCGTGGACCGAGCATGTAGGCGGAGACGTGCGGCGGGGGAACGTGGTCATAGAACCCCCCGTAGTCGTCCCAGGTCAAGACGATTGCCGTGCTCTGCCAAAACTTCGATCGCATGACCGCGTTGATCATGCGCACCGTCCAGTTTTCGCCCTCACACATGTCGGTGGAGGGGTGGTCGGAGGCCGCGAACGGGGGAGTGAGCCAGGTGATTGGAGCAAGCCTGCCCGCGGCGACATCGGCCGGAAAGTTGGTATCAGGCAGGACATTCTGGCGCCACTGACTGGAATACCGGACCTGGCGAAAGGCGTCGAGGGTTGACCAGATGTAGCCGATGTCGCCGAACGGAGCGGCATAGTATCTCCAGCTGATGTGCGCCGCGTTGGCCTCATCGGCCAGCGTAGGCCGGTTGAAGCAGGGATGCTCGAGCCCGGTCCGACCGTTGTTCCAGTACAGGGCATAGTCCACGTGGCTGGCATCGCACCCCCACGACCAGGTCTTCGCAGGCAGATGATTGGGGTCCCCTATGACGTGAAACGCTTGACCCGCAACCGTCACGAGGTGGTTGGGAAAGCTCGTTGCCAGTATGGTCGAGAAGAAATGGTCGGCCAGGGTGAAGTGCTTCGCGTAAGCCCAGTAGTCTGGGATTTCCGATGGGGCGAACTCGGAATCGGCAATGTCGCGACCGTTCTGAAACGCGTAGGGCTGCGAGTAGAACTCGTTCATCTTCCCGTGATTGGTTGCGCGGACCGCGGCATCCTGCACGTGAAATAGGTCGATCTTGAAGAAGGGTGGAGTGGTGCTCATCGGCACCCTGCGATCGCCCTCCAACGCGTACCGGCTGCCGTCCGCTCCGGGAAACGTGCCAAAGAGATTGTCGAAGCTGTGATTCTCTTTGATGATGAACACGACGTGCGTGATCAGACACGGTGCGGCATGGCAGGAAGGCGATGCCCAGGGGGCGTCCACCGGCAGGTCGCACGACGACAGGGCCGACACGGCGATACTTGTGGCCATAACCACGGCCGCTGCCCGCAGCACGGTCCGCTTGCGAAACCCCGATCTGCCGCCAAGGCGGCCCTGTCGGTTGAGCAGAGGCGGTCTCAGCGGATTTCGGCCCTGCTGTAGTGTCGGAGCCATCACCGTCTTCCCACCGTCCGGCTCATTTGATTTCCCTATTCGGCAGCCGGCATGCCGGCCTTCTCAAGAAACGACACCTGCGAGTTTCATGCCCAGGGCTCCTGAGCATATAGCACCTTCACAGGCTCCATTTCGAGAGCCGCGGGATTGTGAAGCCCTAGCCCCAGTGATGCGACCTGGTGTTGAGGACTATCGCAAGCGCTCAACTGTCGCTCAGGAACGCATTGCCTACGAGGTTAACGCCAAGAGGCCCTGTTTATCGTTGTGAACCTGCGGGACCGTCACCTGGGTCGAACAGGGTCCGTGGGGGCCTCTGCTCGTCCGAGCCTTGGATTCGCACCTGAGGCACAGGGAAACCTTCACCTCGGTTGGTCGCGGCTCGGCGGGCGAGGCGAAAGACGGCTGAAATAAAGGATGGTGAGAGGACCGAAGTCCTCTCACCATCACCATAGTTGCGCTAGTGCTTGAGGCCGCAGTACGGCTTGCTGGTGTGCTTGCCGATGGTGGCACAGACGCCGCCAGAGCCGCCCCAGGTGTCGAAGCCGGCCTTGACCGGATCGGCCACGTTCTTGAGCGTGATCGACTCAGGCTTGAAGAGCACTGCAGGCACGTGCTTGCCGTCGGCAAGCGCACAGCCGATGCCGCAGTTCTTCTTGTACTCCTTGGGCAATCCCTTCCCGGCGAGCCAGTTGTAGGCCACGTCGGCGGCAGCCAGAGCCTCGAACTTCACGTTCTTGAAGACCGTCATGCCCTGGGTATGGATGAGAATGCGGCCGAGGCCGTCCGGCTGCGCATCCTGGCCGGTAAGTGGAATCTTCAGGTGAACGCGGGCCAGAGCGGCCTGCACGGGCTTGGCCATGCCGTCGTTCATCGAATAGACGCAGTTGACCTTGTTATGCAGCTTGGCGAGCGCTGCATCCATCTCCTGCCCGGCCGTCGGCGGGTTCCAGTTGGGCGTCTGGACACTATAGCCCAGCTTCCAGGTGCCCTTCTTGAACTTGGAGGCGGTTCGAATCTGGTAGCCCTTGTAGAAGAGGAAGGCGTTGTGGTCGGTCGAAGATCCTCTGATCTCAACGACCGTCGAGCCCTTCTTGCAATTCTTGTTCAGCCAGCCGCCCTGCTCCTTGCCGACCTGGACGTTGTTGAACGAGTCATAGGCGCGGAGTTTGTCGGTCTGGATAATGCGGTCATACGCGAGCACCTTGACGCCCTGTCGCTCGGCATTGTTGACGATGGGTGCGTCCTCGTTCTGGTCGACGGCGGCCAGGATCAGCACCTTCGCCCCCTTGGCGATGGCCGTTTGGGCTTGCTGAGTCTGAGTGTTGATATTGGTGTTGGCGTTGTAGTCGAGGATCTTGATCTTCGAGTCCAGGCGGTGCAGCTCCTGATTGAAGTACTTGGCGTCCTTGATCCACCGACCCGTAAAGGTTTCCGGGCCTAGGAAGGCCACAGTACCCTTGACCTTGGCGTGCTGATGCACGCCGGCGCCCGAGGCGGTAACGGCAAAGCCGGCGAGCACAAAGGCGACGACGGCTCCGAACGAAATTGCGATACGTACGATCTTACTCATCTGAATCCTTTTTCTCCTGGCTTGTCGGACATTTTTCGGTCATCGACCCGATCCCGGGACAGCCCGGATCCTCAACACGGTGGCTGCCGGCCTGCCGGAATAGGCGGCGCGCCATATCACCTCCCCCAAGTCCATACGATTCGACAGATTCTCACCGGCTCCGGCCGGTCATTCCGTCTAGGTCACAGTTTACAAGGTCGATCATGAGCGCACGATGAACGTGTTGCGCGTGCTCAGCCGCCGCGGTCGACGACGACACGCTTGCGGCTGTAGGTATCAAGCCAGACCGCCCCCAGCAAAATTGCTCCTTCGACGATGTACTGGTAGTACTGAGCATTGGTGCTTCCCGCGAGTAAGAGCGTCATGCCTGTCTGAAGGCTGGCTAGTAGAAGCGCCCCGGTCAGAGCGGACCAGACCGACCCGCGGCCGCCAAAGAGGCTGGTTCCTCCGATAACCGCCGAGGCGATGCACAGGAGCAAGAAACTAGGATCGACGGCTCCGGCCGAGGCCGAGGCGTTCCTAGCCATGAAGATGACGCCCACGATTCCGGCCATGAGACCGGAGAGGATGAATGCAGACCAGCGCACTCTCGTCACGGAGATGCCTGCGCGCCTCGCCGCTTCGGCGTTGCCTCCGGTGGAGTAGATGTGCCGGCCAAATCGTGTCCGCCTCAGCACGTATGCGATGACGATGAGCAGAACGATCATGATGAACACCGGAAGCGGTAGGCCCTGGTACCGATCGAGAAAGTCGGCCAGGACGACGGAGGGAATGAGCACTGCCAAGGCCTGCAGGACGAGAAGGCCGACGCCGCGCGTAGGCAAGCCATTCGCTCTCCGAGACCTCCGGTTCAGGAGAAGGATGACGGCGTAGCCGATTCCTATGACGATAGCTACGATCATGCCGACCGAGAGGTGCAGCGGGTTGGTTCCTTTCCCGACCAGGGTCGGGAGATAGCCGCCGTCGAACGCGCTGGTGCTGGTCGATCCGAAGGCGTTGAAGTAGTCGCTGGTGATTACCACGGTCTGGGAGTTCGTGATGACCAATGAGATGCCGGAGAAGGCCAGCAGGCCGGCGAGACTGACCACGAACGAGGGCACCTTGGCCAGGGCGATCCAGAAACCCTGGAAAGCGCCGCAGGCGATTCCGACGGCGAGGGATACGGCTACCCCGACCAGCATCTGCACGAACTGCGGCGCCGTCGGCACCCACTCGACCATGACCAGCGCCGCGGAGCAGCCGGCCAGCCCAACGAGAGAACCGAGCGATAGATCGATCTCACCAAGCAACAGTACGATGACCACGCCGATAGCGACGATGCCGTAAAGAGAGGTGTAGACGAGGATGTTGGTGATGTTCTGCGAGCCGAAGTAGACGCCGCCCGAGTCGATATCGAAGGCGATCCACATGACGACCATCGCCAGCAGAAGCGGGATCGTACGTCCCCCGCCTGACGCCAGCCACAGCCGGGGATCGAGCAGCGTCCGAAGCGGACTCGCCACCGGCGAGGCCGGCTGGTTGAAGACGCCTACCGCCTCGTCTGCGCCGGATCCGACGATGGTTTCCTCTGTGGTCGTCATTCTTCCTCCTCCCTCACGCGTATGCCGCGGTGGTGACTGTCTGGGCTCCGGTGATGTATCCCACCACGTCCTCGGTCGACACGTCACTGCGCATAACGTTGGCCGCCACCTGGCCCAACCGAAGCACGACCAGCCGGTCGGCCACGTCGAAGACCTGTTGCAGATTGTGGCTTATGACCACCACTCCGAGGCCCTGCTCCCTTAGGCGACGGACAAGTGCCAGCACCTCTCGCTGTTGAGCAACTCCCAGAGCCGCTGTGGGCTCGTCAAGGAGCACCAGCCGTGACCCCCATAGAACCGCTCTGCCAACCGCGATTGACTGACGCTGACCGCCGGAGAGGGCACCGACCGCTGTCCGCACAGAAGGTATGCGAATGTGCAGGGTGTCGAGAACCGATTTGCTTCGTTTCTCCATCTGGGCCTCTCCGAGGGGCGCTCCGGGCAGCGGCGCCGGCGTTTCTTCGCGACCTAGAAAGAGGTTGGCGACGACGTCCAGGTTATCGCACAGCGCCAGGTCTTGGTAGACAGTCTCGATGCCCTCCGCATTGGCATCTCGGGGAGAGCGAAAGTGAACCTCTCGGTCCTCGACGTAAATGGTACCCGAGGAGGCCGTCTCCGTGCCCGAGAGGATCTTCACCAGTGTCGATTTGCCGGCCCCGTTGTCGCCCACGAGAGCCACGACCTCTCCGAGGTAGGCCTCGAAGTTGACGTCCTTGAGAGCTTGGACGTTGCCGAAGTGCTTGGAGATGGACTCGACCCGCAGGAACGGCTTGCGCTCGGCTACGGGGTCCGGTGGGGCCGCGGGCTCGGGACTGATCAAGCGTCGATTCTCCTTCGCTGCGTTTGGTACGGTCTCTCCCGGCGGTCTACGCTTCGTAGCTCAGATAGACTTTCCTACCCTGTTCGGCTGATTCGCGGATACCGTCCAGTACCACCGCATTTCGGTAGCCGTCGAGGAACGAGGCGCCGAGGGGGGCGATGTCGTCCAGCCCAACGGCGGCCCTGAGGAAATGGTACACCTCATGAATGAACGTAGATTCCCACCCCACGATGTGGCCCGCCGGCCACCAGAACGAGTAATAGGGATGGCTCCGCTCCGTAACCAGCACGTCGTGGAAGCCCTGAACATCAGGCGGGTCGTCGCGCGAGAAGAACTGAAGCTCGTTGAGCCGCTCGCAGTTGAAGTGGATGCTGCCCCGGGACCCGTTGACCTCGATGATGTGATGGTTCTTGCGGCCTGTCGCGCAACGCGTTACCTCGACCACGCCCACCGAACCGTTCTCAAACTCGAGGAGTGAGAGGCCGGCATCGTCGACCGTCACTGCTTCTCGTTGCTCGCTCCCCGCCGCCACCGGCCGGTCCTTGATGAAGGTGGTGGTGAGCCCGCTGACGGAGCCGATCTCGCCGATGAGCCACCGCGCCTGATCGACGGTGTGAGAGCCGAGATCACCCAGAGCCCCGAATCCGGCAACCTCACCTCTGAACCTCCAGGTCATGGGTGAACTGGGGTCGACGCGGCCACTCTGCTGATATGAACCGCGGAAGTGGTAGATCTCGCCCAAGCGGCCGTCCTTGATCAGTTGGCGGGCAAGCTGGAGCGCGGGGATGAACCGGTAGTTGAACCCACACATGTGCACGACTCCCGCGTCCTGCACGGCTCGCAGCATCTCCAGGCTCTCGGCCGCGGTCCGCCCCAGCGGCTTCTCGCACAACACATGCTTTCCCTGTCTGGCTGCCTCGATGCTCGGCGCCGCATGCATGTTGTTGGGCGCCAGATTGTCAAAGATCTGAACCTCAGGATCCGTGGCCTGCTCTCGCCAGTCCGTAGTGGAGCGCTCATACCCGTACCGCTCTCGCGCCTCGGCTACGGCCTCGGGGTCCCTTCCACAGATCGAGACCAAACGTGGTATTGCCGGCGGAGGCCACATGATATGGGGAATCGTCTTGAAGGCGTGCGAGTGAGCCTTGCCCATGAAGGCGTAGCCCAGCACCCCGATGCCGAGCCTCGGAGGAGTTAGGGTCGCATCGCCGTCCGTCACCGGCTCAAATGTGCGAACCAGGCCGGCCTCTTCGCCTCATTCCGTCCCCGCCACCTTTCGATTCGATACCAGAGTGTACAGAACCTCGCCCGATGCAATGGACAGGTCTGACGTCCATCCGCCTCGTTCTATGCTGATGCCAGGGGGTACGACAATGCCTGAGCCACTGAAGACAAGCATCGGTATCTGGGCCTTCGGAACACTGGCGACCCGATTTCTGGTCGCGGGTTACCATCCGGAGACGGTGGGCGAGGATCCGGTGGACCGCGCAAGGCGGGTGGCGGATGGCCTCCATGATCTCTACGACGGACTGGAGTTCCACTACCCCGGAGAGATCAACGAGGAGAATGTCGACGACATCGCCGCCGCGATCTCGCCCATGGATGTCTACTGCATCGCCTCCGGCGCACATACCGATCCCCGGCACGCCCGCGGTGCCCTGACCAACCCCGATAGGGAGGTACGTGAGGCCGCCAAGGAATCCAACCGCCGGGCCATCGATCTGGCTGCCGAGGTCAACGCGCACTTCATCATCTGGCCGGGCATCGAGGGATACAACTATCCCTTTCAAGCCAATTATGAGCAGCAATGGAGCTATCTCATCGACGGGATCGGCGATGCGATAAACCACGCCTCCAATCGAGGCGTGACCGTGCTTCTGGAACACAAGAACAGTGAGCCGGCGATGAAAATCTACATGCGCGACATGGGTATGTCCATCTTCATCATCCGGCGGCTTGAACGTTTGGGGCTCGACGTTTCTCAGGCCAAGATCAACATGGACTGGCAGCATCTCATCATGAACGGCGAGAACCCCGCGGAATACGTCGAGCTGTTGGCTATGGAAGGCCTGCTCGGTCACCAACATGCCAACTCTGGATGGGGCGTGACCGATGACGACAACATCGTGGGGGCGACCCGTTTCATGGAGACGCTCGAGATCGCGCGTTCCCTGCATAAAGTGGGCTACGGAGAGCAGGGCCAGCGTCTGGGCTTCGACCTCTATCCCTACACGGAGGACCCGATCACTGCCGCGCGCCAGAGCCTGGTGCAGTGGACGTTCATCGAAGGACTGGCGAGCAGGATCGACGACGATGTCTTGGAGGAGGCACAGAGCCACAAGGATAGCCTCAGAGCATACCGAATCGTCTTCGAGGCGCTGGGCATGGATTCCACCGCGCTGAGGATGATCAGCGGGACGGCCGCGGCGGCCAGGCGGTAGCAACCGCCGCTCGAACGTGATGGAGAGGCCGCCCCTTCTCCTGGGTATCGATCTCGGCACTTCGGCGGTCAAGGCGATCGTCGTCTCCCCTGAGGGCGGCGTCGTCGGTGAGGCATCGTGGCCTCTCGTGCTCAGCTCCCCGCGTACGAACTGGAGCGAGCAGAACCCCGAAGACTGGTGGGCCGCGGTGGTAGCGGCTGTTCAGGCCCTCGGCCACCGGAACCCGGCGCTGCTGGACCGCGTTGTCGGGCTAGCGGTCTCCGGCCAGATGCACGGCGCAACGTTTGTCGACGCCCATGGGAAGTCGCTTCGCCCGGCGATTCTGTGGAATGACGGCAGAAGCGAGCCGCAGTGTCAAGACATCGAGGGCCGCCTTGGACGGTCTGCGCTGCTGGCAGCGGTCGGGAATCCGGCCCTTCCGGGATTCACTGCACCGAAGATCCTCTGGTTGCGACTACACGAGTGTGAGACCTTTCTCCGAACCCGCACTGTGCTGCTGCCCAAGGACTACATCAACTTCCGCCTTACCGGAGTCAGCGTAACGGAGCCGTCCGACGCCTCCGGAACCCTGCTGTTCGACGTCGTAAACCGAACCTGGTCGGAGCCGGTTCTGGCGGCGCTCGACCTCGATCCGAGCCTGCTCCCGCCGGTCGTTGCCTCTGATAGTGTGATCGGTTGCCTGAGGCCGGAAGTCGCCGAAGTGCTGGGTCTGCCCGACTCGACTGTGGTCGTCGCCGGGGGCGCCGACAATGCGTGCGCCGCCATTGCCGTCGGGGCCGTGGACGAGGGAGTGAGGGTGGTGAGCATCGGCACCTCCGGCACGGTGCTGGCCCCCTCTGCCGAGCCGCGCATTGATGCTCAGGCCCGGCTGCACAGCTTTTGTCATGCCGTTCCCGACCGCTGGTACGTCATGGGGGTCACGCTGTCAGCCGGAGCCAGCCTCCGGTGGTATCGGGACATTATCGGAGCATGGGCGACGGCTGACGGTGACCATGCCTACGATCTCATCACCGCGGAAGCCGACACGGTCTCTGCCGGAAGTGACGGCCTCATCTTCCTGCCCTATCTCACGGGAGAACGCACTCCCCATGCCGATGCCTGGGCCCGAGCGGTCTTCTTCGGCTTGTCGATCCGACACACGCGGGCCCATCTCTCCCGAGCTGTGCTGGAAGGGATCACCTTCGCACTGAAGGACTCGGCGGACCTTATCGACGAGCTTGGCATCGGGGCCGAAACGGTAACGGCTACCGGAGGCGGAGCCCACAGTGCCTTCTGGCTCCAGCTCTTGGCGGACGTATTCCAGGTGCCCATGGCCGCGTCGCTGGCAGATCTCGGGCCTGCCTTTGGCGCCGCTATCCTGGCCGGAGTAGGAGCGGGTGTTTTTGATTCAGTGAAGTCGGCCGCTCTCGACCTGGCCGCCATTGGAGGTCGAACCACTCCGGATCCAGAGCTGAGGCTCGAGTACGCACGAGCACACGCCCGCTTTCGGGACCTCTACCCGGCCCTGCGATCACAATTCCGATCCCTGGCGTAGGGACGGAGGGCTGGACTCGCGGCCGGTCCGCCGGCCCGTGTTGATCAAGGCAGGCGACGAACCTGGCCTTCCAGATTCCGGATCGTCGACTGCAGCCCGCGCATGGAGGTCGTCAGCTGCTCCCAGGCTGCGTGATCGATGAGCCCGATCAGTCGCTCTCGAAACCTCGGGATGTGTTCGAACTCGCTCAGCAGCTCGTGGAGGCGGTTCAGCTCGTAGACGACCGTCTCGACGTCCGACGCATTGCTCAAAGTACTCTCCCTGCCTCAAGGATTCGGCGCTCGACCGCGCCTGACCGCAATCCGAGCCAGGGCCTAGGCTTAGGCATGGATGGAGGTCCGGATCCCCTGCTGCTGGCGGTCTCGCTCGTTCTGCTTCTCTTCGGCCTTCTTGGGATCGCCGTATGGCACCTGAGTGATGTCATCTGGATCATCCTTGCCCTCTGCGTGCTGCTCGCGGTTAGCTCGGTCCTGTACGGGGACCGAACGCCATGAAGGCGCCTTACGGAGTGGTCTTCTGCGGCGTCCCCGGTCAATTCTCGGTATGGACGGTTGCACCCGGCGGACGGCTTTTGGATCGAGAGACGGTCGAGCTTCTGGGGCAAATGGCGGTGAGGTCCGGCGCATCGGACTACCGGACGTTTCCGCTGGAGCAGCCAAGTTTGGATGAGGCGGCCAGGCTCGCCCCCACTGCCATGGAAAACATCTGGGTCTCGAGCGGCGAGAACCTGGCCCAGCTCCTCGAGCACGTCAGAGCGCATGGTGGAGTACCGCCGCCGGCCGGCTCACCGGGGAGCCGGTCCTCTCCACTCGACGCTAGAGAGGCTCTCTAGACTCCGACGGGTACCCTGAGACCGGCCTGGTCCGCCAATTGGTCGGCCACGTCGACCCGCTCCCATGGAGCGTCGATGTCGGTGCGGCCGAAGTGACCATACGCCGCCGTCGGCTTGTATATCGGACGCCGCAGGTCGAGGTTCTCGATGATCGCCGCCGGGCGAAAGTCGAAGTTGTGATGGATGAGGTCGAGCAGCTTCCTGTCCTCGACCTTGCCGGTCCCGAAGGTCTCGATCATAATCGACAACGGGTGCGCGACGCCGATGGCGTAGGCAACCTGAAGCTCGAGTCTATCGGCCAGACCGGCAGCCACCAGGTTCTTGGCGACATAACGAGCGTAGTACGCGGCGGACCGGTCTACCTTTGTCGGGTCTTTGCCGGAGAAGGCGCCGCCGCCATGGGTGGCCATCCCACCGTAGGTGTCCACAATGATCTTGCGGCCCGTGAGACCGGCGTCACCCATCGGCCCTCCGATCACAAAGCGGCCCGTCGGATTGACATAAAACTTCGTGTTGTCATCGAGCAGGTCGGGAGGCAGGACGGCTCGCGCCACCTCGATGATCAAGAGGTCTTCGATGGCGCGGTGCTCCACGTTCTCGTCATGCTGTGCCGATACCACCACCGCTTCGATGCGATGCGGGCGTCCATATCGGTACTCCACAGTCACCTGGGCCTTGCCGTCGGGGCGTAGGAACGCGAGAATTCCCTGCTTGCGCACTTCAGCCAGGCGCCGGCACACCTTGTGCGCGAGCGCAATGGGGAGCGGCATCAGTTCCTCGGTTTCATTGCAGGCGAAGCCGATCATCATTCCCTGATCACCGGCTCCCGTCAGGTCAAGCCGGTCAGAGGCAGCCGCCATTCCACCTCGATACTCGAGCGCCTCACCGACGCCTTGGGCAATGTCACTCGACTGCGACTTCAGAGAGACCATGACGTTGCAGGTCTCGGAGTCAAAGCCGTACTTGGCGCGAGTGTATCCGATATCGCATACGGTGTCGCGGACCAGCTTAGGGACGTCGGCCCAGCCGTTCGTCGTCACCTCTCCGAATACAAGAACCATTCCCGTCGTGGTTGCCGTTTCACATGCCACTCGAGACTCCGGATCCTCCGCCAGCAGCGCGTCCAGCACCGCATCCGAGATTTGGTCGCACATCTTGTCGGGATGCCCCTCGGTGACGGACTCCGAGGTGAAGAACAGCTGCTCTGAATCGATGAAGGTGCTCATAAAACGGCTAGACCCTTTCCCAGGCAGGCGAAAACGCCGGTGCCCCACTGAAACTCGATAACACGGGTTATCTTATCACGGTCTCGCGACCGCCGGGCTCGCGTCCAGCCGGGTGAGGTGCTAGGCCGGCGAAGTCCCCGAAGATTCGGTCGTGGCCGTCTTCGCGGCGGCCCCGGATGAATCGGCGACCTCCTTCACGGCGCTGCCGGCAGGGGCAGGAGTGTCGCTGGTCTCCTCCTCGTTCTCCGAAGCGGGGGGCAGTGGCGCGAAGTCACCGGCAGAGTAGCGGGCCGCGCGTTCGGGGCGGCAACGGGGGCAGATGGAGTGCAGGGTGCGGTAGGGCTCTTCCTCGATGTATCGCACGTGGTTGGTCCCACAGCGGAAGCAGAAGGTCTCAGGAGCATCCTCTCCCCAGGCATCGACATCGCGGCCGGTGCACTTCTCGCAGTAGATGTTGATTGCCGACCCGCGACCGCGCAGCAATCCGGTTCTGGCGCCGAGCGGCTTACCGCAGCCCACGCAGTACACGAAGCTGGCGGCATCCGGCCGGGCGTCCGGTGCAAACGGCTCGTTCTCGGCTCGGCGGCGTGATGACATGTGACGCATTCTGTCTCCTTGGGTTTGAGGCAGCGTGGAATCTTACGACTTGGAAACCGCCGCCTGTGGTACTAGCGCTATACATAATCTTACCAAACTTGGCGTATTTCTGCCACTTTTCCGTGATCGGAAGGGCCGGCGGGGTCAAGCAAGCAGGCCGGCGATAAGTGCCGGCAGCCTGGATCAGGAGAACTGCGCCAGGAAGTCGTCAATCCGGGACTGGGGCAGGCCCAGTGTCCGAAGCTCAGGCACCAGCTCCTGGGTGATATCCGATTCGTGCTCGATCAGGACGGTCAGCTCGCCGTCCGGACTGAGTCGGTACCTCTGAAGGCAGGCCGGGAGGACGACGGAATCACCCGCCGCGAGCTGTAGCCGGCCGGCACCACCGGTCTCGACGAATCCCCGCCCCTCAAGTACCGTCAGGATGTGGAAACTTCTTCCCAGGGTGTCGACCTCGACGGCTCGTTGGAGCTCGGCCCTCTTGGCTATGAAGTATGGCGTGGCCAGGATGAGCTGCCACCGGATTGAGAGCTGCTCCCACTCAAGTGGCAGGACGACCGGACTGCGAGAGCGTTCGCAACGTGAAACGCGGAGTCCCTTGTCCAAGTGCAGCTCTCGTTTGCTGCCCTGCGCCTGACGGTTCCAATCGTACAGCCGGTAGGTGACGTCAGATGTCTGCTGCACCTCGTGCAGCAGAACCCCGGGCCCGATGGCGTGGATGGTCCCGGCTGGTACGAAGACGGTGTCTCCCGGCCGGACCACGACCTTACGCAGGAGCGGGTCTGCGGTACCCGCCTGCAAGCGAGCGCGGAGGGTCGTGGGATCCACCACCTTTTCCAGCCCATGGATGACCCAGGCACCCTCCGCTGCCGCGAGAATGTGCCACGCCTCGGTCTTGCCGTTCGGTTGGCCCTCCAGCTCCCCCGCCTGGAGGTCGTTGGGATGGACCTGCACCGAAAGCGGTTGCTGGGCGTCTATGAACTTGGTGAGGAGCGGGAATCTGCCGTTCCCAACGCGTTGCCCTTCGGGGCCAAGGAGGGCGTCAGGAAAGCTCCGGCTGAGATCTCCGAGCGTCTTGCCGGCGAGGGGACCGTCGGCCACCCGATCCCCTTCCCACACCTCCCACGATTCCCCCACGGGTTCGACTGAGGCCGGCTTTCGCAGCAGGTCGTGCAGCAGTGAGCCGCCCCATACCGTCGGCTGCTGCCTAGGAATCAGGCGGATCGGATCGCAGGGGAGCGAGCTAGGCTGCATGCCGGCCGGATCTCCCTCTTAGGCCACGTTCTCCAGCAGCTCCACGGGCGACCGTCGCCACGCCCAGCGGTGGCTCATCAAGAAATTCCACGATACGGCGATGGCAATGGCGATGGCGTTGGCGATGGCGTAGTGCATGCCGAAGTGAACCAGGAGCGCGAGGACAGCAGTGGTGATGATGACTCCGCCCGTGGCCACAACCTGGTAGCGCAGAAAGCGCACCCGGCGCGTTCCGTGACGGTCCTCGCGCTTCGCAAACGTCCAGTGCTCGTGGCAGAAGAAGTTGGAGACCAGCGCGACCTCATTGCTCAGTAGGGCCGCCACGACCACGGGCCAGCCCAGGAAGCGATAGGTCAGTGTGAGGATGGCATAGTTGACGGCGGTGCCGCTGGCTCCCACGAGGAGGAAGCGTGTCAGCTCTCGGTGCGATTCGCTCGCGGCCCTCACTCTGCGGACGAGCGGCGTGACGGCGTTCATCGTGCGGACTCCGCGCCCGAGGTCACCGGGAGGCGTTCATCGGCAGCCTTGGGCCGCAACTCGGTCTGCGGTTCGGGGAGAACAGCTGTTGCGACTCTCCTGTGGGCCAGTCGGCTGCGGACCCAGGGGAAGACGTGCATCACGGACACATACACGACCACCGCATAGACGATCCCTGCCAGCGCGTCGACCACCCAGTGCTGACCCATGTAGACGATGCTGAAGATGACCAGCATGATGTAGAGGATCATGAGGTTTCCGAGCCGGCCGAATTGACGCCGAAAGAAGAGGAGCACGAGGGTGGGGTACATGACGTGCTCGGAGGGCATGGCGCCCACCTGGTCATATCCCAGCGTGAAGCCTGAGAAGGCGAAATTGCCGTGGTTCTTGGTGATCCACATGCGCATGGTATGGTTCCAGACGTCGTAGACCATGGGCAGATAGGGATGGGGGTTTGCCGGCACGGTACGCAGTCCGAAGCCGCTGAGAACGGGTCCGCGCCAGATCCAGCAGGCGGCGTTGAGATCGCAGTTGGTCGCGTACTGGGCCGCCAGCCATGGCGGCACGGCCGGAAAGACGATGTAGGTCGCGAAACCCAGCACGGCGGCGATCACGAAACAGATGGCGTATTTGTAGTAGAGCTGCCGGTTTAGGAGCCAGAGCAGGAAGCCCGCCCCGAGTGGCAGCAGGAAGTGGAGGCTGTACACGGTGACGGCGATGAGATCGTACCAGGAGACGTATCCCGGATGGAAGAGGCGCCGCTGAAGCCATAGGGTTGGAAGAGTCCCGAAAAAGAGCTTCTTGTCGGCAGTGATCAGGTCCTGCACATGCCATGGAAAGTTGAAGTCGGTGGCCAACCCGTCGGTAAGCTGCCAGGCAATGACGACGGCGATGAAGACCCCCCAATCTCGCAGAAAGATCTTTCCGCGGCGGAACAGGAAGGCCGCCCCGATCAGTAGCAGGATCACCCATTCGATCGAGAGCCGGGCGTTGAGCAGCATGAAGATGCCCACGGCTGCCACCAGGTAGGCGATGACCACCGCCACTGTATGCCGGCGGTGAAACTCTCGGGCGCGAGTCAGCACTCCCTGCACGTCCTGGCTTCAGTCCTCAAGCGCTTGGAATCCCGCACAATCCATGACCGAGACCGCGGTCGTGAACGTGGTGACGCGGGGTGAGTCGGGTGTCGAGTCCACGAATTGTATCAATCGAAAACACGACCGCCGGAGCCGAGCTCCGACGGTCGTGCGTGTGAAGGGAGGAGAAGATATTTATGCTGCGTCCGTCTACCTTCATCGTACGGAGGCCAGCTTGCGTTTCAATGAAGAAACGCTTAACTTTTTCTGAAAACTCGAGATATATTCGCCGCTCGTATAATTGAGAGCGGTTATGTTAAATAGGCCGCCTGGTTCAGCGCCATGAAGTGCCCATTGTGCGGTTTCGTTGAGACGCGGGTCATCGACTCGCGAGATGCGGACGGCGGAGAAACGATTCGCCGCCGGCGGGAGTGCTCCGCATGTCAACAACGATTCAGCACCTATGAGCGCGTAGCCACCAGCATCATGGTCCTCAAACGGGACGGCAGGCGGGAGGAGTTTGACCGCCAGAAGCTCATCAACAACATGTGGAAGGCGTGTGAGAAGCGTCACCTCAGCATGCAGGCGGTGGAGGATATTGCCCGCGACATCGAGCAACGCCTCTCACGTAGCGGACTCGTCGAGATTGCCAGTACCACCATCGGCGAGTACGCCATGGAGGGGTTGCGAGGCCTCGACCACATCGCCTACATCCGGTTCGCCAGCGTCTACAAGGCCTTCACGGATCTGGAAGATATGCGCAGCGAGATGGAGCGAATCAGCGGCTGAGACTCACCTCATGAGCCAATGGGCCTGAGCCGGGCCGTCGCCCTGAGGCGCACGCCACGCGAGGCCGGTGAGGTTCGCACCTGGCCTTTGTGGGTGCACGACGAGAGGGTTGCGGCCGGCGTTGCCGGGCGAACCGGGGGTGTCAGCCCTATCCCCTACCGGAGCCTCAACCTGAGCGTCCGGACTGGCGACAGCGCCGACAACGTGGCCGTCAACCGGCAGCGCTTCCTCTCCGCCTTTACGGATGACTCTGTCGTCGTTTGGGGGGCGTTGCGCCACGGGCGCGAGGTGGCAGTGATCGATGCTTTCCCGGAGCAGGATCGCGGTCACGAGCCGTTGACCTTTCGCGGAGATGCCGCGGTGACCAACCTTCCCGGGCTTCTCCTTGCTGCCACCTTTGCCGACTGCGTTCCTGTCCTCTTCTGGGATCCCGAAACAGCCGTGTGCGGGCTGGCCCATGCCGGTTGGCGTGGCACCGTTCTCAGGGTGGCTTCGGCCACGGTGCTGGCGATGAAGGAACGATGGGGAAGCCGGCCAGAGGCCATTCGCGCCTTCATCGGACCATCCATTGGCGCGTGTTGCTACACCGTTGGTCCGGACGTGGTGAAAGACGTGCAAGATTCGTTCGGCAGCGCCTCGGCGGACCTCGTCGTGGATGGACGGTTCAACCTCCGGCGGGCCAACGTGCTCGATCTCACGTCCGCAGGGCTGACACCCGAGCATATTGAGATCTCGTGCCTTTGCACCAGCTGCCGCACAGACCTTTTCTTCTCACACCGCGCGGAGGACGGCAGAACGGGCCGTTTTGGCGCCTGCATCGGCACTAAGAGCGGCTGAGTGATGCGCCCCGATCACACGCGTCCGGCTGATCCCCGGAGGTGATCCCTACCACTGCCGCCGGTTTGGTCGCCGGCAATTGTGCACGCGTACGGGAACGGATACACCGGGCTGCTCGCCGGGCCGGCCGCTCCCCCGCGGACGTGACCCTCGTTGCGGCCACCAAGAACCAATCGATGGACCTGATCCAGGAGGCCGTCGAGGCGGGCATTACCGTCCTTGGGGAGAACCGCGTGCAGGAGGCCGCCGAGAAGATCAGTCTGTTGTCCGGCGGCGCGGTCGACTGGCACTTCCTCGGCCACCTTCAGACCAACAAGGCGGCACGCGCGTCGGGCCTGTTCTCGATGATTCAGTCGGTCGATAGCCTACGGCTCGCCCGAATACTCGACCGAGTGGCGGAGGAACGCGGTCAGGTGATGCGGATTCTCCTGGAGGTCAACGTGTCGGGCGAGCCGTCGAAGCATGGATTTTTGGCCCAGACGCTGGCCGAGGCGGTCGAGGACGTGTCACGGATGAAGCATCTCCGGCTGCAGGGCCTGATGACCATGGCGCCTTTGACAGCCGCCCCTGAGGAGGTCCGGCCGGTCTTCGCCGGGCTGAGGCGGCTTCGCGACGGTTTGGCCTCACAATGGGTAGACATGGACCTGAGCGTACTGTCGATGGGCATGACGGACGACTATGAGGTCGCGGTCGAGGAGGGCGCGACAATGGTCAGATTGGGGCGCGCCATATTCGGAGCGGATCCGAGATGAGCGTTCTCAATACGGTGCTCAGCGCTATCTCCCTGCTGGTTAACGTGCTCGTCTTTGCCATCATCATCCAGGCCCTTATGAGCTGGTTTGTGCCGCGAGGCGCGGGCAAGTTCTCGATTCTGCTGGCGGAGATTACGGACCCCATCCTCATGCCCATTCGTCGCTTCATCCCGCCTCTCGGAGGCCTTGACCTTTCACCCCTAATCGCCATTCTGCTGCTTGAGTTCGTCATCGGGCCGGTTTTGTCGCGGCTGACCCTCACCCTTGCCGGAGTCTGATCGCAGCCATGGGAGCAGGTTCGGCGAGGCTGCAGCCCGTCCGCCTGCGGGCGTGATCAAGTCTCCGCGGGGCACCCGTGACATCCTGCCCTCAGAGTGGACCGGTTGGGAGCGGCTGCTGCGTTGTGCCGAACAGGTGGCGGAAAGAGCCGGGTACCAACGGATCGAGACGCCGACCTTCGAGTTCGCCTCGTTGTTCAGACACGCGACCGGAGAACATACTGATGTCAACCGCGAGATGTATGTGTTCACCGACCGGGGTGGTGATGAGCTGACCCTTCGGCCAGAGGGAACGGCACCGGTATTTCGGGCCTACTCCGAGCATGGAATGCGGGTGCTACCGCAGCCGGTGAAGCTCTATTACCTGGGTTCGATGTTCCGGTACGAGCGGCCTCAGAGCGGCCGCTCGCGCGAGCATCACCAGTTCGGCTGCGAGGCGATTGGCTCTGAGGATCCGCTCCTCGACGCCAGCATGATTGACCTCCAGCGCCGTTTCTATGCGTCCTCCGGCATAACGGCCACAACCATACACATCAACAGCATCGGCGATAGCGCGTGCCGGCCCGGGTACGTGCGCGAGCTGGTCGCCTACCTCCATCGCAATGCGGACCGATTGTGCGGCGACTGCCGTGAGCGCATCGAGCGCAACCCGCTGCGGGTGCTCGACTGTAAGAACCCCGCCTGTCAGTCGGTCTTGAACGAGGCACCCAAGAGCCTCGATTATCTATGCGATGAGTGCCGGGAGCACTGGGAGCGGGTTTCTGCGGGCCTGAGGGCACTCGAGATTCGGGTCGAGGTCGACGCCCGCCTGGTACGCGGCCTCGACTACTACACCCGCACGGTGTGGGAGTTCCACCCTCCAGGCGTCCAGGGCTCGCAATCCGTGCTTGGCGGAGGCGGGCGTTACGACGCCCTGGCCGCGGCCATCGGCGCTCCGGAGGTGCCTGGGGTCGGGTTCTCGACCGGCCTGGAGCGGGTGTTGTTGAATCTGCCGGCGCGCCCGGAAACGTCCGTTGCGGCCACAGACGTGTACGTGGCCCACCTCGGCGACGAGGCGGCACTGCAAGCTCTCCGGCTGGCGCACATTCTGCTGGAGTCGCAGTTGCGAGTGCAGATGACCTTCGGTAGCCGTTCGTTGAAGACCCAGCTCAGATATGCCGGCGCCGCCGGCGCAGCCCTGGCCGTGCTGATAGGCGAGGACGAGATCCGAGACGGCGTGGTCACGGTGCGTGATCTCCGCACCCGCGACCAACGCCGGGTTGACCTCGCCGGGGCCACCCGAGAAATCATCACTCAGCTCCATCAGAGAGGATCAAACGCGCCATGAAACGTCTTTTGTTAGCTGTTTCAGTCGCATTCGTCGCCGGACTCGGCCTGCTCGCAGCCGTTTCGGCAACCGGCAGCCCGTCTCCGAACGCGGGGTCGGCCGCCGTCTCCCGGCAGCACACGTTTGCCGGCTACCACCAGATCTGGAGCCGGGCCTTGGACGCCAACGCCGACTCCTCCGCCATCTTCCTGAAGAACGTGCACCTGACCGGTCGCCGCACCGCGAACCTGGTAGTCGTAGTGGCAGGGAACAATACCTCTGACTGTGACCCCGGCAATCCCGTCCGGCGAGCCACGACCTATGCTTTCAACGCGGTCGACGGAAAGCTCGTTTGGAGCCGCTCGACCTCCGGTAAGGGTCGCTGCACGACGGCGGGTGCGGCGGCGGCCGGAGCATGGGTGTACGCCCCCGGCCTCGACGGCAGGGTGCATCGCTATGCGGCGGCAAGCGGCACCGAGTACCGGCGTGACGGGTGGCCCAAGCCGTTCACCCTCATGCCCTATGTCGAGAAGGCCTCCTCGTCCCTTCGCGTGTCGGGAAAGTATCTGTACGTGGCCACCAGCGGTTTCATCGGCGATGCCGGGCATTACGAGGGCCACCTGGTCACGATCAATCTGTCCACGGGAAAGAGCCACGTGTTCAACAGCCTCTGCAGCAACATTCACGTCCTGTTGGCAGCCAGCCCAGGGGCCCGGAACTACTGTTCCGCCACACAATCCGGCATGTTTGGTCGTGGTCAGGCAGCCGTTGACCCACAGAGTGGCGATGTCTATGTGGTGACAGGGAATGGCCCCTGGAACGGAAGCACGAACTGGGGTGACTCGGTACTCAAGCTCAATCCTTCCGGTACTCGGCTGCTGGACGCGTTCACTCCCAGGAATCAGAGCTATCTCAATCAGAGTGACCTCGATCTGGGCAGCAGTGGAACCGCCGTTCTCCCCACGGTCAAGGTGGCAGGAAAGGCTTACCACCTTGCCACGCAGGCGGGGAAGGGCCCGGCGCCGTCCGGAGGCCCTGTGGCCATCTACCTGCTCAATCGTGATCGTCTGGGGAGCAAGCCGGGCCCAGGGCACCTCGGGGGCAGTCTGCAGACGCTGTCAACCCCAGGTGGAGGTGAGGTATTGACCGCGCCGGCTGTGTGGAAGACGGCTGCCGGCGGGGCCTGGGTGTTCTATGGGGATGACAGTGCGCTCGGTGGTTTCGCCCTGAGGACCAAGGGTGTTAAGCGGCCCAGGCTCGTCGCGCGTTGGACGGTGCGGGGCCGGTTCACGACGCCCGTCGTCTCCGGCAATGTCCTCTACGTGGCTACGGATGGAGCCGTCGAGGCCAGAAGCCCGCTGACCGGACGGCTACTTTGGTCCAGCGCCTCGGGCTCAGGTGGCACCATCGGCTCGATCCACTGGCAATACCCACTCGTCGCCGGCCACATGATCTTCATGACCGACGAGAACGCACGCCTATATGCCTACAAGCTGAAGTAAGACTTCACCCGAACGCCAGGAATTCCGAGGTCGTGACCGACCGGCCGCCATCCTACCGTTTAGCTCGAGGCGGTCTTGGCCTTGAATAGCTTGATGAGTCTCGACTTACGCCGGGCGGCGTTGTTGCGGTGGATAACGCCCTTCTGCGCCGCTTTGTCTAGGGCACGAATAGCCGCTGTGATGGCGGAGGCAGAATGCGAGGCGTCCTGCTGCATGGCGGTACGGGCCTGCTTGACATAGGTTCGCGCGGCCGATTTGGTGGCGCGGTTCCGCAGCCGGCGCTTCTCCGACGTCTTGATGTGCTTGATGGCCGACTTGGTATTGGCCATAGATCGATCGTCCTCCCGTGCCCGCGAGTGGCGGGCCCATAAGTGTCGAAAAGAGGCTCGGGAAGACCATTTCCTGAGCCTCACCAGTCTAGCGGATGGTCGACAGGGCGGCGAACGGGCACGTTCACCGCTTCTTGCATATTGACAAATGTTCTAATTGCCCGTAGAATATCGTACAGGCGTTCTATTCTGCGTGAGCAGAGAGAGGGAGATCATGAGAACCACCGGCGAAGCGATGCGAGACCGCATCGTACAGGCCATCGACGAGCTGACGGCAACCAACAGCCGGCCGCCGACCAACCGGGAGCTGGGGCAGCATCTGGGTGGCAAGTCGACGGGTCACATCGACTACCATCTGCGCATCCTCAAGGAGCGCGGCGTCATTCATCACGACGCGAAGAAGAGCCGGGGCATCTCACTCGTCGACCATGACCAGCGGGAGCCCATTCCCATCGGCAGCCGCCGTGTCCCGGTGCTCGGCTCAATCGCCGCCGGCCGCCCCATCGAAGCCACCGTGGAGACGGATGAGTACGTCAGCGTCCCCGGCCTTTCGTCCTCCGCCGGTGGAGATGGTCTGTACGCTCTGCGCGTCAGGGGTACGTCCATGATCGACGATCTCATTGACGACGGCGACATCGTCGTCATTCGGCCACAGGAGACTGCTGTCGACGGCGACACCGTGGTGGCGCTTCTGGAGGGCCCGACGGAGTCGGGTGAGGCCACCTTGAAACGCTTCTATCGAGAGCGAGACCGCGTGCGGCTCGAACCGCGCAACCGCACCATGGAGCCGATTTACGTCGCTCCGAACGACCTGCGCATCCAGGGAAAGGTGGTTACGGTAATCCGCCAGCTCAGCTGATCGGAACGTTCACAAGGCTGGAGCTACGGCCTCACCGGTTGGTCGCTGCCGTGCGAGTGGATCTTTTCATAGCTGGTTGAGCGGCGTCGCGCCGTGCCGCCAGTGCCAGGTCGGCCACCAGCAGCTGCAGATAGGCCTCCTGGGACTCTCCGTTCTTGATTGCGAACTCGGTCTGCACCAGAGCCTGCAGCGCCCTCAGGAGGTACGGCCGCGCAGCGCGCTTGGCCTGGGAAAAATATCGGTCGGCATAGTACGGTGGAAGCCGCAAAGCGCTTATGATCTCCTGGCGGCCAAGGGCCGCTTCAAGCATGAGCTGGATGGTCAGCAGAATCCGGAACTGACGGGCCAGAAGTCTGATCAGTGGTAGGGCCAGCTCCACGGTGTTCCCGTCCGCCTGCGCGAGCTGGCGTTCCAGAAGGTCGATGGAGCGGCCCGCCTTGCCTGCCGCGATGGCATCGACCAGCGGAAAGATCGACTCCTCGGCGCTGCGGGGCACCAACTCCTCGATCAGGTTGCTGTCGATATTCGGATTGGGGAAAGCGGCCGTCACCAGCTTCTCCAGCTCGCCGCCGGCGATCGAGACGTTGGTGCCCACCCTTGCCGCCAGCTGCTCTGCCGCCCGTGGCTCCAGACGCCCTCCCAACGCGCTTGTTCGGGCGACCAGCCAGCCGGCCATGTCCTGCGGCTTTGGGGCTGCGAACTCCTGTATGCGCAGCCGGTCTCCAGCGTCTTTGGCCTGTTCGCGTGCCGTCTTGACCAGATCCGACGATCCGGTCGCCCCGGCCGCGAGGATGACCAGGGTCGTCGACTCGGGCGTGGCTTCAGTGAGGCTGCCCAGTGTCAGTTCCGCTGCCGGCCCGGCCGCCTTCTTGGGCTTCCTGCCTTTGGGCTTCTCGTTTAGTCCCGACAGGATGACCAGCCTGCGTGGAGAGAGCAGGGCCGGCGTCGCGGTACTCAGCAGGATGTCCTGAGGTGGGGACGAGCGAGCGTCCAGCCGGAGGGTATCGACGTCGTCGAACCCCTCCCGGCGCCGGAGTGTCTCCAGCGCCCGCTCCATAGAGTAGAGGTCTTCGCCGAAAAACAGCAGCACGGGCATGGCTCATCAGTATCGCAAGGCCGCCGAGCTCTCCTCTGTGGTTGGTCCGGACCATTACAGGCCCTTGGTCTCAGAGGCTTTAGGATGCTCGTACAGGTCGAGGAATCTCGGGCCGTGGAAGTGCTCGGTTCTGGCGCCGTCTTCAGATGTATCTGCCTTAGCCCAAGATGGGGTGATGCCTCTCGAACCAAATTCCGTGAGGATGGTCGCCGTCGTCGGAGGCGACCCCTGTACTGAGGAGGAGGCCGATTTCGCCGAAGCCTTAGCCCGCCTACTGCCGGAGCGGGGACTGGGTGTGGTCACCGGCGGCCTCGGCGGGGTGATGGAGGCCGCGTGTCGTGGCGCGCGAGAAGCCGGCGGCTTGACGGTGGGCATCCTGCCGGGTGCGAACCCGGGGGCCGCCAACCCATTTGTCGAAGTGGCCGTGCCTACCGGCATGGGCGAGCTGCGCAACGGCCTGGTGGTTCGCGCGGCGGAGGTCGTAGTCGCGGTGGGAGGTGAGTACGGGACCCTCTCGGAGATCGCGCTAGCCCTCAAGGCCGGAAAGCCGGTCATCGGCTGGCGTACCTGGAACCTCGACCGGCGGCCGCAGGGAGCGCAGTCTATAATTGCCGTGACCTCGGCGGAAGAGGCGGCGGAAAAGGTGGGGCAAGCTTTGACTTCCGACGGAGTTTCATGAACGCTGCGCCTTTGGCCGTCTCCCGGGTGCTGCCTCGGGGACTTCGATTCCGTTTCGCCTACCTGGTCATCCTGGCGGTAGCAGTGCTCTTTGCCGTCAGCTTCGGGCGCAAGATGTGGGAGAACCGCCAGCTCCGAGGCGAGGTGGTGGCCGAGCGTGCCCAAACCGCCGCCATCGTGCAGAGCAACCAGCAGCTCCGGCGCGAGATTCGAGACGACCGCTCGCTGGCCTTCGTCTACCAACAGGCTCGACAGTGGGGTTACGTGAAACAGGGAGACAGGCCGGTGATCATTAGCTTCCACTATGCACAGCGCCGGGCGCGACCGATCTCTACGCCCGTAGTCCGGCCTCACGCGGCCAGTTGGCTGCAGTGGTGGGAAGCCTTCTTCGGCCATTGACGAGGCCCGACCACTTAAGCTGAGTCGCCGGGAATGCGACCGCGACCGGCGAATGTGCCGCCTGGGTTTCCAGTAACCAAACCAAGAAGGCCGGCGAGGGCACCACTCATGGACTTCACGATACCTGAGGATCTCCAGCTCCTCCGGAGCACCGTGCGCGAGTACGTGCGCGACCGGCTGCAGCCACTGGCAATGCAGATCGAGACAGAGGGCCGGGTTCCGGAAGACGTGCTGTCGGAGATGAAGGAGCTGGGGTTCTTCGGCCTGCCGTTTCCGGAGGAGTACGGCGGCATGGGGGCAGGCGAGCTGGGGTACTGCCTGGCGATGGAGGAGCTGGGCGGCGCCAACGCCGCCATCTCCAATATCGTCGGCGGCCATTCGAGTCTGTCCGGCATGGCCATCTATCTGGCCGGCTCGGAGGAGCTGAAGCGCAGATATCTGCCCTCGATGTGCACTGGGGAACGAGTCGGGGCCTTTGCACTCACGGAGCCCAACGCGGGCTCGGACGCCGTGCATATCCAAGTCGCCGCCCTCCGCGATCACGATGGGTTTCGCCTCAACGGGACCAAGCTGTGGGTGACCAATGGGCCTATCGCCGATCTTCTCACCGTCTTCGCGGTAACCGATAGGGAGAAGGGTACCCACGGCATCACCGCCTTCGTCGTGGAAACCGATCAGCCGGGTGTGCAGGTGGGCAAGATCGACGAAAAGATGGGCCTGCACGGATCCTTGACCAGCGAGATCATCTTCGACGGCGCGCTCGTGCCGGCGGAGAACCTCATCGGCGAGGAGGGTCGAGGCTTCCGAGTGGCCATGCAGACGCTCGACTCGGCCCGCGTTGCCCTGGGGGCCAGTGCCGTCGGACAGGCTCAGGCCATGCTTGACCGTGCCGTGAGCTGGTCCAAGCAGCGGATCCAGTTCGGGAAGCCACTGGCGGCGAACCAGGCCATCCAGTGGATGCTGGCGGACTCCGAGGTCGATATCCACGCCGGGCGCATGATGGTCTACAACGCCGCCTGGAAGATCGATGCCGGACAGCGAGCCTCGCATGAGGCGGCCATGGTCAAGCTCTATTGCGCCGAGATGGCCAACCGCGTCGCCGACCGCTGCGTTCAGGTCCATGGGGGCATGGGGTACATGAAGGAGCTGGACATCGAGCGGTTTTATCGTGACGCGCGTATCCTGCGCATCTATGAAGGGACCAGCGAGGTGCAGCGCATGATCATCGCCGCGGACCTCTTGGAGGACTGAAGATCGAAGGCTACGTGTTTGAAGATCGAGGTTTGAGCATCTGCGGTCCTCGAACGCCAAACGCTCTATCTCGTTAGACTGGATTGACTCGGCGTTTGCCGAACGCGTTCGGGGCGGCGTAGCTCAGTGGTAGAGCAGGGGACTCATAAGCCCTTGGTCGCAGGTTCGAATCCCGCCGCCGCCACCAATCAGCTCCGGCCGGTCATGCTCCAGCTCGATCTCGAGCTGATAGTCGATCAAGTGCGCCATCTGCGGCGTCCGCCTGGAAGGCGAGCGCGCCTTCGCTCTTCTCGAGTGGTGACTGCGTGATTGCCGCGCTCAAGCGGGCCCACGCCGGTAATGGCTATGTCGTGGCCTTTCGTGCCGAGTCATGGAGAGCCGCCCGATAGGTATGGCTACTTCGCGACTGTCCACGTCTGGATCCAGCGACAACCTCAGTGATCGCGGCCAGTGGACCGGGGGGGCGCGGGGTCACGCCGGAGAGACGATCGCGGCGATTCGGACCACCGGCGGCGACGAGTTCACCGTCGAGGATCGCATACCTACACCTGAATCGTGAAGGTTAGGATTGTGCACTACGACTCAGCGTGGCCGCATCTCTTTCGCGAGCGGGCAGAGCGGCTGCGCCGAGCGCTGGGGGATGTCGCGCTCCGCATTGATCACATCGGCTCGACGTCGGTTCCGGGTTTGCCGGCCAAGCCGATCATTGATATCCAGATCTCGGTGGCTACCTTCGAGCCGCTCGATGCGTATCGCCTCCCGCTGGAGTCTCTCGGCTACGTCTTCCGTAGCGCCAATCCGGAACGGACCAAGCGCTTCTTTCGGGAGGCACCAGGGGAGCGGCGGGAGCACGTCCACGTGCGCAAGGCGGGGAGCTGGGGCGAGCAGTTTGCTCTCCTCTTTCGCGACTACATGCGCTCGCATCAGATGGAAGCGGCAGCATATGCCGAACTCAAGCGCGAGCTCGCACAACAGTATCGGGAGGAGCGACACGTGTATACGGACGCGAAGGGGCCCTTCATCTGGGACGTGATGCGCCGGGCGAATGACTGGTCGCAAGACGTCGGTTGGGAGCCGGGCCCGTCGGATATGTGACGGATGGAAGATTCCGTGGCAGGGCAACCGGGATCGTCCACCGGTTGCCCTTCCCGGGAGAGTGCAGAGAAAGGTCGGGAGTGCCGCGGTAGAGCGTGTAAAGGTGAGTCGATGGGCAAGGACCGCTTCCTCGCGTTGCACCCTACGTTTGGTGCCGATACGAGCATCGTGGTAAGCGCGAGACCAACGGCCTAAAGGCCTGGACTACCTTGGCTATCGGCGTCGCCGTGGAGTGCAGTGATGCTCACCAACGTTGGCTCACTCCCCTTGGCGGACGACACAGCGGATGCGAAGGCGGCCGGCAATAACGCGGCCCTTCGCGCCGCCGTCGGTACACGCCCCCCGTAGTCCAGGCCTTCAGGCCGTCGATGTTTCGATCGCAATTGTTGTCTGGCCACCAATGCCCCAGGCCCTCGGGACGTCTGCCGTTGCATGTCCCCCTGTAGTCCAGGCCTTCAGGCCGTCGATGTTTCGATTGCAGGTGTTGTCCCGCATCTTCGCACCGACGACGATCGTCACCGTCTCAATGCTGAGGCTCTGGCATTCTGGGAGCGCAAAGCCGAATTCTGGGATGAGTGCACGGGCGACGGCAACCAGTTTCAGCGTGTCCTCGTCGGACCCGCGACCGAACGCCTTCTTCGGCTGCGGCCCGGCGAACTCGTGCTGGACGTGGCATATGGCAATGGAGTGAGGGCGCGCCGCCTGGCCGCCCTCGGCGCCCGGGTCGTGGCCACCGACTTTAGTGCGGCTCTTCTCGAGCGGGCGCGAACGTCGGACAATGCCAAGCACATCGAGTACCTGGTGGCCGAAGCAACGGATGAGGCGCAGATGCTCGCGCTTGGCACATGAGGATCGGGGATACATGGCGCCGGAGACGCTCCTCCACCGCCTATTGGACGCGGAGTTATGTCTACGTTGGGATGGGAGCCGGTCGGCAGGCTGTAGACCGACTGGTGAGGGAGTGCCGGAATCGCCATGCCGAGCCACGCTGGGTAGAAGCGCTGGTACGTGGCACGAGCACCTGGAGGGCTCCGGGCCGGATCCTATAGACGAGTGGCGTCTTCGCGACGAAGACCTCTCCATCAGCTGACACGTCGACCTCTCGCTCCTGCTCCGGAACCACCGTTAGCTCTGTGGCTCGGAGTGATCGGAAGAACCTGGTATCGGGTTGGTCCCTCAAGAGTGACGGCACGATCGTTTCTATGAGCTTGAGGCGAGTGGGCGCATCGAGTACGTAACAGCTGAGGAAACCCTCTTGGAGGCTCTTTCGAACACCCAGACGGCGGAGGCTGTGCTCAAACTGATTGTTCGCCACGAGGAGCAGCTGAGTACGCACACGGTCCCTATGGTCGCCGGTCTCAATGTGCACGTCGCTCCATTTCCTCCGACCAACGGCGATGAGGCCGGCGCGGATCATGGCCCGCATCCTCCCCAGTCGCTGCTCTTCTGCCTTCCGCAGCTGGACCATCGCGGGATACAGCCCGATGCTCGAGTTGTTGAGATAGACGTGGTCGTTGACGGTAGCGACGTCAACGGGTATGGCCTGCCCCTCTGCAAGCGTCCGCAGCGCCTGATGAACATCTCGTCCGACGCCGACATCACGGGCAAAGTGGTTGAGTGTGCCACCCGGGATCACGCCAAGCGGCACCCCGGTGTCAACGAGGGCCGCAGCCGCTGAGCCAATGGTGCCGTCCCCCCCGACCGCGGCGATGCAGGTGGCACCGGTCGAGAGGAGGTCCCGACACCAGGCCGCTATGTCATCGTGGGGCTGAATGACCTCAATACGGGCATCCGGCACAACCTCACCAAGCATGGCCCGAACCTGGTCCACGCCATGCCGAGCCACGTAGCCCGATCGCGGGTTCACGAGTGCACCGATCACGTCCCAGTCTCTCAGCGGGCAAGTGATCTGGCGATATCATGGCCCCAGAACTCGAACACCCGCGCTCACTCGCCAGACGGAGGGCGCGGACGAACGGGTTAGGACGTAGTTAGTCCACCAATCACGATTTCCGGCATCCGGCATAGCGCAGGCATCCGGCCCTGATCGTCCCCGCGTCGATGGCGGCCTGCTCAGCCTCCGCGTCGACGTCGAGGAGATCGGGATAGAAGTATGGGGCCTGGTCTTCGAAGAGCGTATCGAAGCGGCCCTTGAGCTCTCGCTGGATCGTGGCGGCCGGATGCAGCCCGTGTTCCTCGAGCCACCCGCGCAGGAATTCCGACCATGGGAGCCCGGACTCGGTCCACATAGTCTGAGCCTTCGCCAGCCATGCGCCCGGTTCCTCGGGGTCGCAGAGCCGCTGGGCAAAGCACCAGCGTGCCGTGTCATCGTCGAACGCCTCCGAGATCCACTCCACCACGACCAGCCGGCCCCCTGGCCTCAAGACCGACTCGACATGGGTGAGGACTGCCGGCAGGTCTTCCATGTGGTGGAGGGAAAGGCTGGCGACGACGGCGTACACCGGCTGTTCGGATGAGTAGCTTTCGAATGTCTGTCGCAGGTAGCCCTCAGCGTCGGGTGCCTCGGGATCGACTCCCACGGCATCGTAGCCTTCCTTGATCAGAGTAGGTATGTGGCCGCCTGACTCACCACACCCGATCTCGACCACACGCACCGGCGCGGACGGCAGCCATCTGCGCACAAACGGCCAGGTGGATCCCAGCCAGATATCGTCGGGAGTTGGAGCTCCTCCGGCAGGCCGCTTGAATGAGCGCCTGGCTTCGTGCCGGTGCGGCGTCATCCCTCCAGGCCCAACCAGACAGCCCGAACCGCGGGATTGTCGAGGACGGGCGCCAGCGTCTCGGCAGTCCAGCCAGGCGCCATGTACTCGTTGTAGCCCCAGGTCAAGAAGTAGTTGGTGCGATTGATCTCTTGCATCAGGTCGAAGTAGGCGTCTGCGGGCGCCAGCCCAGGCCGGCCCTCCTCGGTTCGAGGCGATCCCGTTAGACTCTCGAGTCCTCTCAGCAGCTCACGGAGATCGGTTGACCGGATGAAGAGGGCGCAGTCGACGCGGGCGTCGACGGGCATATACACCGTCTGATCTGGGCGCAGCGAGCGGCCGTTGAGTCCGAACCCGCAGTGCACTCCAAGATCGTCGAAGACCGGACGCACGGTGTAGACCTGGTAACGATACAGGTAGGGTCCGAGTACCCGTCCCGACTGGTCCCACTCGACCAGCTGCATCGGACCGGCGGCCTCAAGCCGCCAATCAATACGGAGGGTGGCGAGGTCACGCTTTCGTAGGAGGATCTTGAACGGGTCGTGAGCCCCCTGTGAGACGGCACCCGAGCTCTGGTGAGACTCCGGTAGGCTCCAGGTCCGACGGGCCATCGATCGCAGCAGCGGCGCCACGGCCGGCGCAACCCGGCAGAGGATCCCCGAGGGTGAGGATTCCGGGCTCTGCTCTGCTCTCCTTAGTCGGATGTCGGGCTGCGACGCTGTCATGAGGACCTCCCCACACCCATGCTACGCGTAGTGCTCCAGGCCATTTTCGTTAGGGCTGGCTCGGTCACCGCGGTAGTTGACATGATTACGGTGGATCTCCGAGGCAGTAGGCTCAGGCGGGAGAACCCTTCGGCCTGGACGTTCGAGCCCGAATCACAGAGAGAGAGAGAGAGTTAGGCTGATGACCAGCGAATCCGTGCGTTCA
>Ga0070739_10001914_pt1 | contig 29527 bp, 24 predicted proteins | sample Coa_R1_7_FD_66445 | JGI IMG/M metagenome (GOLD analysis project Ga0070739, IMG submission 66445) | Surface soil microbial communities from Centralia Pennsylvania, which are recovering from an underground coalmine fire - Coalmine... | ecosystem: Environmental > Terrestrial > Soil > Unclassified ...
GCACCTCGCCGCCGGTGGTCACGCGGCGAATAAAAAGATCCAGCGAGCGCCACGCGGCTTCGAGTTGCTGGAACGCCGGCTGATGCAGGATGGAGCGCATGAGCGCGGAATCCCAGGCTTTGCCGATCTGCGCCTTTTGTTGCGCGACGGCATCGGGAGCGCGCTCCAGGTGCGGAGCGACGATGGAGCGAATGACGTCATCGAAGGGATCGGGGCGGCGCGCCGGCGCGGGGGTAGGGGCAGCGGCCCCGGATTTCACGCCGAGCATATCGTCGAGAATGCTGCCTGAAGATGGCCGATACGGCTCCGCGGGTAGAGCAGGGTTGGCCGGGGGCGGCGGCTGCTGTCCGGCGGAATGAGACTTCACGAATGCGTCGCGGCTGGAGTCGTGGAAGGCCGAAATCTCGCGGTACAGCGAATCGGGGTGAAAGTCGTCGATGGAGCGGAAGCGCAGCCGCGTCACGGCGCCAGGAACAGCTATCTCAAGCTCCGGCGCGAGCCGCTCCAGTACTTCGTCGAAGTTATCGGGATCGATCTCCTGCGCCCGGCGGGAGGACAGAGCGGACGGCTTCGCGTCTCCGTGCAGGTTGCCTAAGACCAGGATTCGAAACGGTCGATCCTCAGCCACGGCTCCTGTGCGCGAGGGCGCTTCCTGGGTTGTCAGGCCGAATCTGGTGGAGCTGAAATCAACTGTCTGACGCATGAGCCCTGGGACTCCAAAGCTTCTCACATTTGCGGCGTCTTGTCACTCAGGGCACGATCGGCTCGGGCACAGCCTCGCCGTCGGCCCGGGGATCTGAGGCGGCGTAATTGATGCCCGTGGCGGAGTCGTGCAGGATGGCCTGACCGCGGCCCATCTCCTGGGTGTACCAGCGCCGAATGCGGAGTTCGTGCCCGCGCGCCGACAGCTGCTGGAGCGCGGCCTCGGGCACTCTGGACTCAATGGAGACGCCGCAGCCTGCCGCCTCACCCTTGAAGAATCGCGGCGCCTCCAGCGCGGCCTGAATATTCATGCCGTAATCGACGAAATTGGAAACAAACTGCGCGTGCGCCAGGGGCTGATTCGCGCCGCCCATGATTCCAAAGCCCATGTGCAGGTCGCCCTTTTCCATGAATCCCGGAATAATGGTGTGAAACGGCCGCTTGCCGCCGGCCAGCACATTGGGCGACTTCGGATCGAGCGTGAACCCGCCTCCGCGATTCTGGAGCATGAAGCCCATCCCATCCACCACCACGCCCGAACCGAAGGCGCTGAAGATGCTTTGGATCCAGCTGGCGATGTTGCCGTCGCGGTCGACGACGGTCAGATAGGTGGTATCACCGGCGAGAGGGTCGCCATTCGCCACCTCGCAATTGGCCTTGTCCGGCGAAATCAGCGCTGCCCGCCTGCGCGCGTATGGCGTCGACAAGAGCGCCTCCACCGGGACGTTATAGTTGCGCGGATCGGCATCGTAGCGATGCACGTCGGCGTAGGCCAGCTTCATGGACTCGATGCGTTTGTGGATCTCCGCCGCGCCCCACGGCCCGTCGGGCAGGGCAGGGGACTGCTGCATGATGTTCAGCATCTCCAGCGCCGCCAGGCCCTGTCCGTTGGGCGGCATCTCGTACACGCGCCAGCCCCGATAGTCGATGGAGATGGGCTGCATCCATTCGGCCGAGTAGGACGCCAGGTCCTGCGCGGTCATGGTCCCGCCCAGCCGCTGCGAGGTCTTCAGAATGGCCGCGGCAATCTCGCCTTCGTAGAATGCGCCCGGCCCCTTGTCCGCAATGAGCCGAAAGGCGTGCGCCATCTCGGGATTGCGAAACAGTTGCCCGACGACAGGCGCTTTGCCGCCCGGCAAAAAGACGCGCGCCGAATCCGGCATGTCGTTCAGTTTGTTTACTTCCCCGGCCCAGGCTTCATGGATTCCTTCCGGCACGGGGAAGCCCTTCTCGGCGTAGGCGATGGCCGGTTGGAACAGGTCGCGCCAGGGCAGCCGCCCAAAGCGTTTGTGCATCTTCGCCCACCCGTCCACGGCCCCGGGAACGGTGACGCTGTTGATGCCGGCGCGCGGCATTTCCCGGATGCCCTGCTTCGCCAGGAATTCAGGCGAGAGGGCTCGCGGCGCGGGTCCGGACGCGTTCAGGCCAGTGAGTTTCTCGGTTTTCGCGTCCCAGTAAATGACGAACAGGTCGCCGCCGGGTCCGGTCATCATCGGCTCGACAACGGCCAGCACGGCGTTGGCGGCGATCGCGGCATCGACCGCGGACCCTCCCCGCGCGAGCATCTGCGCCGCCGCCTGCGAAGCGAGAGGCTGGCTCGTCGCGGCGATGCCCTGGCGGCTGATCACCATCGAGCGGCCGTAGTTACGTCCGAATTGCGCCTGCGCGATAAGAGGGCTCACCACCAATGGAAGCAACAGAAGACAGGAACGGGCCATCGTCCGCAGATCGTAGCATGTCTCACTGGCCGCCGCAGACCGCGACGTTGATCACGAATCGCACCATTGGCTGCCACGCATCGCCGCTGCGCTTCTCGATGTCGTAGGTCGACGTCCTGGCGTCCGCCCGAATGCGCCAGTCCGAGTTCTCGTCGCTGAGGCGCGCCGCCTGTGACGCGAGCGGCTTACTGCTTTTGGTCTGCAGCGTCCATTCGGCGCCGCCGGTGCGCGTCTGATAGAGCTCGTGGCGGTCGCCGGGCGACTCGGTATCGAGAACGAGCACGCCTTCGCTTGCGGAGCGAAACTGAAAACTCTCCACCGCGCCTGGGTGATCCTCTTCGAAGACGAACTGCCGTTTCCAGGTTTTCCCGCCATCGGCGGTGATCAGGAAGAAAGGATCGCGCGGAACCGGTTGCGCGGTTTCTCCGGCAATCCATCCATGCTCGAAATCGATGAACTGGATGCCTTCGAGCGCGGTAAGCGGCAGGCGGTCGTATGGCTCCGTCCAGGTCTTTCCCTCGTCGCTGGTGCCCAGCAGGATGGAAGAAAGGGTGGCGTTCCGGGTGTGCAGGTTGCCGATGACGAATACCTTTGCGCCCACAACCTCCAGCGCGGTCAGTTCGAGGTACACATGACAGGGCCGGTCCGGCGTGCAGTCCAGGCCGGCGGCGTCCAGCTGCTCCGCATCGCATTTAAATTGCACGGCGAGCGGCGCGCCGGTGTTGGCCATAGGCGGCATGTCGGCTGCCGCGGCCAGCGCGGCGGCGGCGAACGCCAGAGCGATCGAACGCACGTGAACATGTTATCCAGAAACCATGAGGGCAGGGCGCCGCGCGTTTCTCAGGGCGCTTGCCGCCGCAGCGCTCACTCGCAACGCCTTCGAAGCAACCTCTAAACCGTCCGTTACGCTCGTTGTCGGCGATCGCTGCCGCGCCGGCCGCCTGCACGCGCCGCCCGGATTCGCCGTGTTCACGCGCGCCTACACCGTCTGCCCCGAGCCTGAGCGCTGCCTGCAATCGATCCTGACCGGCCGTTACCCGCATTCACGGACTGATGAGCAGACTCCGACCGTGCGCACCATCCTCGATAATGCGGGCATTCGCTGTGAGGTGATCGATCTCTCGGGCCAGCAAACCTATTCGGGCAGTGTCGCCGCGCTCGAGTCGGAGGCCGAGCGGGTTGCGTCCCGGAGCGATCCGAACACCATTCTGGTCATCACCGCGACGCGCGGGGCCATGCTCGGCGCGCATGATTCCGATACCGACGATACCTGGTTCGAGGAAGCTGCCCGCGTGCCGCTGTTGGTGCGCTGGCCCTCTCGCGTCCGCGCCGGCGATCTTGATCTGCTGTGCACCAGCGTCGATATCCTGCCCACCATACTTGGGCTGTGCGGGGTCGGCCGTCCGGACGATCTGCAGGGACACGATCTATCGCCGTTTCTCGTGGGTGGCAGCGGCAACCGGCCGGAGTACGTTTATGGCGAAGGCGGGTTCGGAACCGAATGGGAATGGCGCATGCTGGTGCGCGGCCTCGATAAAGCCGTTTTTGACGCCAATGGCGAGCTCGAGCACCTCTACAACCTCGGTGAAGACCCCGCCGAGGATCACGATCTTGCCGGCAACCCCGATCAGGAGCGCCGGAGGGACGAACTGACCGCTCTCGCCGCGGACGTGCGCCGCCGTCTTGGCGACCACATGGACCCGTCCGGGCTGCGCCGCCGCCGCTGACCTTTGCAGGTCAGCGTAATCACCTAACAGCGCAACGCAAAACGCCTTACCTGCGGAGTGTGCCGTGCGCGGGCGGACGATAGCACTTCATAAGACTCATGCCCGTGGATGCCCCCGCCCGCCCTCGTGACGCCGGCACGCTGGAGCGAATCCTCGGCGCCTTCGATCGGCAGCCGGAGGCCGCCGGTGACGCGCTGCGGCGCTGGATGCAGTGCGACTCGGGTCAACTGGCGCAGCTCGCGGTCCGGCATCTGGGCCGCACTCCGGCCGGTCCGGCGGAACGCAGTCTGGCTCGATTCCTCGCGTCCAGTGGTGTGGCCGTGCCGTTTCTGTTGAACCCCGCGGTTGTGACCGGGGCGGAGGCAATCGCCGCCGCTCGAATCCTGTGCGAAACGGACTTCCGGTTCTGTCGCCGGCTCACCGATGCCTGTGATGGCGTCAACACGCCCGAAGCAATCATGCGGACCTTCGATATTGTGGTCGCGCTGAATCGCGTGGCCGTAGTGGTCCCCTGGCTGCAGACGATGACACGACACCGAGACGCTCGCGTGCAATCGAAGGCGTCGCTGATCTTCTGCCGCCTGTACGCGAATCCGCTTCTGGTGGAGCGGCAGCTTGGCTCCCCCGATTACCGGGTGCAGGCCAATGCCGTGGAGGCGCTCTGGAACATCGATACGCCGTTCACGCGGCACATTCTGGACAAGGCCGCGTCCAGTCCGCATCACCGTGTCGCCGTCAACGCGCTTTTCGGTCTGTATCTGCTCGGCGCACCCCGCGCCGCGGGGAGGCTGATCGCCATGGCCGACCGTCCCTCGGTGCGATTTCGCGCCTCGGCGGCGTGGGCCATGGGACGAACCGGGGATCCGCGCTTCGAACGATGCCTCAGGCGGCTGACATCAGATCCCTCGGAACACGTGCGCCGCGCCGCAGCGGTGGCGCTTCATCGGCTGGCTTGTTCCGACCCGGGGTCAGGGCGTCCGGAGCAGGTGGCGCCGGTGGCGGGCCGCTGAAAGTCGATGAACGGGGCAGTTTGGTGCGGGTTCCAGCCTAGCGGCGGGCGCCGCGGACCGAGCCCTTCAGCCGCGATTGCCGCAGTTTGGCCCGCTTCCGCTTCGGCTTGGTGATGATGAACGTGCCGCTGCCCAGGTACTCGGCCTTGAAGAGGTTCTCCTTCTGCTTCGGCGCCTCGGCCTGCACCCCGGCCGCAGACGCGACCTTTCCGGCGGCCTTGCCGATCGCCTTCGCCGCCGTTACCAGCGCGCCTTCATTTTTCGCGGTGTTCTTCTCGTCTGCCAAGCTTTTCTCCTTCAATCATTCTAACCGGCGGCGGCATCCGACCTGCTATTCTGTGCGGGTGAACGCCCTTATCGAGGCGTTGGAAATCGAGGAGCCGATCGGGGCTCTCGATCGGCCCGCTCTCGATCTGGCCGCCATCGAGTACCCGGACCTCGATCCCGAGCCGTATGTCGCCCTGCTCGATAACCTGGCGCGCCGCGTCGCCGCGCGCATGAACGCCTCCACCGGCCCGGCATTCGTGGAGGCCGCGGCCGAGGTTCTGTTCAATGAATTCGGCCTGACCGGCAATCAGACCGACTACTACAACCCGCGTAACAGCTTTCTGAACGACGTGCTGGACCGCCACACCGGCATCCCCATCACGCTCTCGGTCATTTATATGGAGATCGCGCGCCGTCTGGGCAGGCCGGTTTACGGGCTCAGCCTTCCCGGCCACTTTATGGTGCGCTACGAAGACGGCGATTACTCGGCGTATATCGATCCGTTCAGCGCCGGGCGAACAGTCGATCGCCGGCAATGCGTGGAAATAGCGCGGTCGATTACGTCGGTGGACATCAGCGGCGACGAGAACGCGTTCGCCCCCGCCACCACGCGCGGCATTCTGGTCCGCATGCTGAACAATCTGCGCACCATCTATATTCATCGGGAGCAGTGGGACAAGCTGCTGCCGGTGCTCGACCTGCTCATCCGCGCGCTGCCCGGACGCGCTGAAGATCACAAGCAGCGCGGTGTGGCCATGGCTCAGCTCGGACATCTGCAGCGCGCCGCCGCTGAGTTCAAACTTTATCTCGATCTGGCGCCCGCGGCGGCCGATCGCGGCCAGGTTGCCCGCCAGCTGCAGGCGATCCAGGCCGTTCTGGCGCGCCTGAACTGAAATCGCCACGGCGGGCGGGGAAATTCCAAATTTTGCGCATTTCTGGCGCAGGAGCGCCGGCCGGATGATAACGTTAAGCTCTCACGAAAAGGGGCAAAGCATGGCCACTCCAGCCAGTTCGGGTTCACAAACCTTTCCCATCGGCGGGACCCTTTGGGGATCCCCGGTCAAAGCACAGCTCACATTGCAAGGCGGCGATGGCAGCCCTCTTGCCGCCGCCGTCGCTGCCAACACTCCATTCCCGTCGGGAAAAGTGTCGCTCGGGGGGATCGCGTTGGCGGCGAGCACCGGCGAAACCATTCCCTTCAGCGCCGGCCCCGACAAGGGGACGGTCGCATTCAAAGCGAGCGCGAGCGGTTTCTATGAGGCCGGAATTTACCCGAACGCCTCGGATTTGCTGCACGATCTGTCGCCGGAACGCGACATTGCCAGCGGCCTCGCCCTGCCGGCCGTCGCCGGGTCGCGGTTCCTGATGCTTCGCTGCGGCTACGACGCCAGCATCACGGCGAAAGGCGCGATGGCGCTGGGATTTGGCGCCACCGCCAACTTCGGCGCTTCGGCTTCATCAGCGGCCGCGTTTGCCGTTATCCATCGAGTCGACGATGGCGACGGCGCCCGGGACGTTCTCGCCGAAACCGCCGGGAGCTGGATCCTGCCGAATCAGATCGACGGTCCCGATCGCCTTGCGCCAGGAACCTGGCTGATCGCGGAAGTGGACGGCAGCGTCGCCCTGCACCTCGGCATTCAGGCTGGCTACGACTACTCCTGGCTGCGCCAGTTCGCGGACGGCGCTCTCAAAGGCGACCTCGGCCTGAGGGTGCAGCTCGCGGCGAACGCAGCCCTCGGCTTCTCGGCGACGGGCAGTTTTGCCGTCGCGGTGTCGCGCGACACCGACGCCCCTGTCATCCGGCTGCGGCTGTTCCGGCTGGCGAAAAACGGCTGGAACTTCGCGCTGAACGCGTCCGCCGGTGAACAGGTGGAGCTGCCCGATATTTTCCAGCCCGGGCACGACATAAAGGAGCTGATCTCGGCTGTCTTCGGCGTTCATGTCGCGCAACTGGTCGAGGACCTTAGCGCCCCCGGCATCAGCAGCGCTTCCAGTGTGGCGAAGTTCATCGAGCAGCGCGGCATGAAAGAGTTCCAGAGCCTGACCGGCGTCAGCCCCGATCAGCTGTTCGCCGCCGGGAAAGCCAAAGTCGACGAGCTGATCGACCACTGGAACGCTCTCACGAATAAGCCTGCCACCATGCTTGCGGCGATTCTGAAGAAAGATCAGGACGTGGAGAAGCTGGTCGCGTTCCTGAACGCGCTTCAGGGCAAGGACGACAGTGGCGTCAAGGCGCTCATCGCGAAAGCGCTCGGCAGCCCGGATTTCTTTCAGACCGTGGTGGGAAAGTGGATCGAATCGGTTGTTCCCACCACGTCGCTCGCCGCCGTAACCGGGCCGGACGACTGGAAAATCGTTCAGGAGCTGTCCGCCCGAGCCCTCCAGATCGTCAACGGCCAGACGCTGCAATCGCTAATCGATTACGCCGCCAAAGAGCTCGGCCTGGACAACATTCAAAAGGTCAGGTCGGACGTGGACGCCTTCAACCTGGACCCGTGGCTGCAGGCGAAGCTGGCCGCCTTCCTCGGTCAAGATCCCAGCGCGAAGCTGGTTCTCCCCGATATCCAGAAAGTGCAGAAGGCGCTCAACGCGCTGCTGGCGCAGGCCGACAAATTCTACGCCATGGCGCTGAAAGCGGTACAGAAGAAGTACGAGATCGATTTTGCGGCGACGTACCAGGCGTCGGACACCAGCACCGCTCTTCTGGACGCGACCTTCGATCTTTCCGCGGCGCCAGGCGCGCTCACCGCTTTGCATCGCGCCATCGACGGAGACATGCGGCAGCTGCTGCTCGAGCCGATCCCCGGTGTAACCATAAACATCGCGACGCTGACGCACGACATCAATCGCCAGAGCCATGCCGATCTCACCATGCCGTTTGTGAGGCTGACCTCCGGCGACGTGGCCGATTCGCTGGCCAGTGTGTCGCCGTTTGAAGACGGCGGACGCGTGCTGATGTACAAGCTGGACGCCACCGACGACGCGCGCGATTCCCAGGCTCTGCTGCATGCCCGCACCGTCTCCGACAGCAGGCTTGCGTTGACCGCGCAGCTTCCGGTCAGGGCGGGCGTGAAGACCTTCGGCGCGCCCTCCGCAAGCTGCGGCTATACGCTGGCGAAGGCGTCTACCGGGATGGCGTCCACTCAGCTGCTGCAGGAACTCGAGCCGCTGATCGGCGAGTACATGCCCGGTTTGTTCGCGGATGGCAAGCCGCCGCTGAGGGACTGGGTAGATGCGCTCGATGCTCTGGTGAATCCTGCGAGGAAGGGAACACTCGGCGAGACGCTTTTTATTTTCGATGTGAGCCTTCCCGCCGGCGTGTTCGACGCCTGGTATCAGGCGCCGGAATCCGGCCACGACCCGCGGTATTTCAACATGTCGCGCGCGCTTCAGGCGCGGCTGCGGCGGATGATCCCCTTCTATTACTTCCAGGATCCCGCGTTCTACGACGCCGGCCTGGTTGCCGATGCCGTCCTTGCGTACGGCGCGCTCCCGCCGATGAACGGCTTCGACGGCACAGGCGGCCGCGTTGGTCCGCCGAAGAGCGACATCTACTTCGATCTCGACGGCCTGGATCCGATTGCGGCGCTGATGAACACTCCGGAGTTCGATGCGGATCTGGTGCGCGCCATGGAGCGGATCGAAAGGATGCTCTCCGGTCTGGGCCTTGCCGACGCGGCGACGTCTTACCGCTTCAACACGGATAATGTCCAGCGCATCGCGCGACACGCTCTGCACATGCCAAATGATCGGGTCAAGCTTCCGCAGGTTCTCGGTCCGCTGCTGTTGTTCGAGTTCGAGTTGGTCCAGGGCGCTCTCGCCGCCGCCACGCAGCTGGCGAAGTTGCGATCGCAGGCTGCCGCAGACCCCTCGGCCGCCATCGCCGCCCTCTCCGATTTCGGAGACAGGTTCGTGCGGGCGTTCAACGGCCGCCTTGGGGTCAATCTCATCGCGGGCGCGCACCTGCGGCCCATGGGGATCGCGCTCATGGTGGAGACGGCGCGCGCGCTGGGACAGGGAGCGGCCTTGGCCGGCAAGCCGTCCGGCCTGTTCCGGCTGACGGTTCTGAACGGAGCAAAGCCTGTTGCGGCGGACGATTTGCTTGCCGGGAGGTTTGATCCTTCTCAGGTTCTGGTCCGCGAGACATTAACCAGCCTGCGGTAATACTGAAGTCGGCACTTGACAATCCGGGGATCCCGCTGCATACTGAAGTAGCCGCTTCAGTAATGTGGGGTGGCAAAGAGGAAACGAAAATGCCGGAACCCTCAGTCATCCATAACACCTTCGTTCTCGAGCGCAGCTACCCGAAACCGCCGGAACGCGTTTTCGCCGCCTTCTCCAACCCCGCGGTCAAGCGCAGATGGTTCGGCGGCAGCGACTCGCACGAGATTGCCGAATTCGAATCCGACTTCCGCGTCGGCGGCGCCGAGCGCCTCTCGTTCCCGCTGGGGAATCAGACACCGTTCCCGGGCGTGTTGCTCACCAACGAGGTGCGCTATCAGGACATCGTTCCCAACCAGCGCATCGTAACCGCGTCGACCATGGATATTGGCGGCAAGCGTGTTTCGAGTTCGCTGATCACCTTCGAGTTCCTTCCCACCGACAAGGGAACCGATCTGATCTGCACGCACCAGGGCGCATTTTTCGAGGGCTCCGGAGGTCCGAAGATCCGCGAAGACGGGTGGCGCAAGCTGCTCGACAGCCTGGCCGCGGAACTGGAGCGCTGACGTGTTGGACGGTATTCACGAGGCCGTCGTCCCGCCGATCGCATACCGGGGCGCTCTGTTGCACGCTCAGGGTCAGAGCGTGCCGAAGGACGAGATCGGGGGCGACGTTGCCGATCTGGTGGACACCGGCCGGGAACTCGTCGGCTGGATCGCGGACGTTTCCGGCCACGGCGCGCGGGCCGGCTTCCTCACTGGTGTGGTGAAGACCGCGGTGCGCTACGGACTGCGCGTGGGCCGGCCGCTGCCGGTCATCCTGGAGGACATGAACGCGCTCCTGCCGGCGGTGAAAGAGACGTCCATGTTTGTCACCATGGCCGCGCTTCGCTTCGACGGATCGGATGACGCGGAGTATATCTCGGCGGGACACGTACCCGTGCTTCAGTATCGCCGACGCCAGGGCGATGTCGTGCGTTGGTCGATGTCCCAGTTCCCCCTCGGCCTCTTTGCCGGCGCCGCATACGCCAGCCGCCGCATCCGCTTCGAGCCTGGAGACATTTTCGCGCTGGTGACCGATGGCGTGGTGGAAAGCGGGGCGGACCAGGATGCCGACCTCGGTCTCGAACGGCTGGAGCACATCCTCCGCGGTATGGCCGGCTCGCCGCTGCCGGAGATCATGAAGGCGATCAACGCCGACGCCGGAATGCAGCACGACGACCGCACGGTTCTCCTTCTGCGCGCGCCCGCCCTCGAGTGTCCGGACCAGGCCCGCTGGCGAACCATGCTGGACACTCTGGACCTGGAGCTGTCGCGGACGTGATCCCGAGCGAACAGGGGACCGTGGATATCAACCGCGTCTTCCACGCCCTCGGCGATCCGACGCGGCGGGCCATCGTCGAACGGCTCACCGAACATCCGCTGTCGGTCACCGCGCTGGCGATGCCCCTGAACATTACCCTGACGGCCGTTTCCCAGCACCTTCAGATTCTCGAAGAAAGCGGCCTGGTTCGCACCGAAAAGGTCGGCCGGGTCCGGACCTGTAGTCTTGCGAGCGCCGGTTTCAGGGCCCTCGAACAGTGGATTCGCGACCGCCGATCGCCCTGGGAGCGCAGGCTCGACCGCCTCGGGGATATTCTCGCCGAACCCGACGGCGAGTAGGGTAATCCGCCCCACTCAGTGTGTTATCGTCCATCTAAGATCAGCCACGACTGGGTGCGTTTTGAACGGGGAGACGTCCCATCAGGTAACTCAACTTCTGCTTGACTGGCGCGGTGGCCATCGCGAAGCTCTCGACGCGCTCACGCCACTGGTGTATGACGAACTGCGGCGCATGGCCCGGCGCCACCTGCAGCGCGAACGGCCCGGACACACCCTGCAAAGCACTGCGCTGGTAAACGAAGCTTTCGTCAAAATGATCAACCAGGAAGTGAGCTGGCAGAACCGCGCCCACTTCTTCGCCATGGCGGCGCAGTTCATGCGCCGGATCCTGGTGGATCACGCCCGCGGTCGGCACGCCGCCAAGCGCGGGGGCGAAGCGGCGTGCAGGCTGACGCTGGACGAGGGCGTGGCCCTCACCAGCCAGCGCGAAGTCGATGTGATGGCTCTGGACAGCGCTCTGGAGCGCCTGGCGGCGCTGGATCCGCAGCAGGGGCGCATCGTGGAGCTGCGCTTTTTCGGCGGCCTGTCGATCGAGGAGACCGCCGAAGTGCTGGAGATCTCTCCGGCCACGGTGAAACGGGAATGGGCCATGGCCCGCGCCTGGCTGTTCCGGGAGCTTGGCTCGTGAGTCCCGAGCCCGCGCAAACCGACTGGCAGCGCGTCAAGCACGTCTTCCAAACCGCCGTCGATCTGCCCACCGAGCAGCGCGGCCGTTTCCTCGACGAGGCGTGCAAAGGCAAGCCGGATTTGCGCGCGGCGGTCGAGTCGCTGTTATCTTCACACGACGACGCAGGCGACTTTCTGGAAGAGTCTCCCGCTGTGGTGAAGAAATCCGTTCCACGCCCGGTCGTCACTCAGGACTGGGCCGGGCGGCGCATCGGATCGTACGAAATCATCGAACGCATCGGGCGCGGCGGCATGGGCATTGTCTATCGCGCTCGCGATGTGCGCCTCGGTCGCGATGCCGCCCTGAAACTGCTTCCGCACGATCTCGCCTGCGACCCGCGCGCGCTCGAGCGCTTCTATCGCGAGGCGCGCGCCGCGTCCGCGCTGAATCACCCGAATATCTGCACCATCTACGGCATCGAGGAAGTTGACGATCAGGTGGTGATCGCCATGGAAATGCTCGAGGGCCAGACCCTCGAGCAGCGCATCGGCGGCCGTCCCCTGCGCGTGGCCGAGCTGCTGGATATCGGCATTCAGGTGGCGGAAGGACTCGAAGCCGCCCGCAGCCGTGGGTTCATTCATCGCGACATCAAACCCGCCAACACCTTCATCACCACCAGCGGCGTGGTCAAGATTCTCGACTTCGGCCTCGCCAAAGTCGCCCCGGACCAGAAGACCACGCAATCGGGCGTGAACCCCAGCGGTTTGACAGGCACGGGCATGGCCATTGGCACCGTGGCCTACATGTCCCCGGAGCAGGCCCGCGGTGAGATGCTGGACGCTCGCAGCGACCTGTTCAGCTTCGGCGCCGTTCTCTACGAGATGGCCACCGGCCGGCAGGCCTTCCAGGGCGCCTCGTTCGCGGTGGTGTTCGACGCCATTCTCAACCGCTCGCCTGAGCCGCCGTCATCACTGAACCCGGCCATCCCCGCGGAGCTGGAGCGCATCATCAACAAGGCTCTGGAAAAAGAGCGCGATGTTCGCTATCAGACCGCATCGGATCTTGCGGCGGATCTGCGGCGGCTGAAGCGCGACACCGAATCGGGCCGCATCGAGCGGCTGCTCGAGCCCTCGCGCGCACTGCGCCGCCGCGGCTTCAACTGGGTCGCCGTTCCCGTCGCGCTGGCCAGCATCGTGGCCCTGCTGTTCGTTCTCGCTTCCCGACCAGCGCCGATGCCGCGGGTGCTGCGCACGGTGCAAATCACCCAGGACTCTCAGGACAAGCTCTTGTACCAGCCCGGCGGCGTGGTCACCGACGGATCCCGAATCTATTTCTCCGAGGCGACGCCCGGCGGCTCTTCCGTGCTGATGCAGGCCTCCGCGCAGGCCCAGGGCAGCGACACCATTCGCGTTCCATCGCCGTTTCCGAATACGGGAGTGCTGGATATCAGCCGCAAGCGCTCCGAACTGCTGGTGGTTGCCTTCGTGCAGAACGAGTCCGAATACGCGCTGTGGCGCATGCCGCTGATCGGCGCGCCCCCGGCGCGTGTCGGCAACGTCTTTGCACACGGCGGCGCGTTCACTTCCGACGGGCAGCAGATCCTGTTTCTTTTTCACGACGGTGTTTACCGCGCGAACGTGGACGGTTCCGATGTGCGGGCCGTCGCCAAACTGCCGGGCACGACCTGGGACCTGCACCTCTCGCCCGACGACCGGCGCGCCAGCGTCTCGGTGAATCGCGCCAACGGGACCGAGCTTTGGGAAGTGAGCCTCCACAACGGAAGGGCGGCGCCGCTGCTCGCGGGCTTCAGCAATCCGCCGGCCGAGTGCTGCGGGTCGTGGACCAGCGACGGCCACTATTTCCTTTTCCAGACCTGGCGCGGCGACGGCACCAAAAACATCTGGGCCATGCTGGACAACAGCGGCTGGCTGCGGATGTCGGGTCCCCGGCCTGTACAGGTGACTGCCGGCCCGTTCAATTTCTGGCGGCCCGTCGCCTCGCCCGACGGCCGCCGGATCTTCGTCATCGGCGATAATCAGCGCGGCGAGCTGCTGCGGGTAGACACGCGGAGCGGTTTGTTCTCGCCATATCTGTCGGGCATCTCGGCCGAGGGAGTGGCGTTTTCGCGCGATGGGCAGTGGGTGTGCTGGATCTCCTTTCCCGACGGCGCGTTGTGGCGCAGCCGCAACGACGGAACCGAGCGCCTGCAGCTGAGCAACGCTCCGCTTACCGCTTATCAGCCGCAGTGGTCGCCCGATGGCACGCGCATCGCGTTCATGGGCAAAACGCCAACCACCGACTGGAAGCTGTATATGGTTCCTGCCGACGGCGGCGTTCCTCTTCCTTTGCTGCGCGACGATCCGCGGCCGCAGGCCGATCCGCAGTGGATGCCCGACGGCAGCGCCATCATCTTCGGCCGGTGGGCGTTCGCGGAGGAGCCCGGCGCGCAGGTGGACATTCGCGCTCTCGATCTGGGCACGAACCAGGTCCGGTCGCTGCCCGGAACGCACGATCTCTGGTCCCCGCGCGTGTCCCCGGACGGGCGCTGGCTCACGGCGTCCGCCCGGAATGCGTCGAAGCTCATGCTGGCCGACACCAGCACGTGGCAATGGGCGGAGCTGGCGCCTCAGGATGCCGGATTTCCGAACTGGGCGCACGACTCCAGCGCGGTGTGGTTCAGTTCGCCGGAGGGGCGTGACATTGGCCTGTTCCGCGCCGACATCCACAAACGGCAGGTGGAGCACATGACCCGGCTGGATCTGCGCCTGACCGGGTCGGTGGGCCGCTGGATCGGGCTAACCCCGGACGACCTGCCGCTGGTGCTGCGCAACGCCGGCAGCCAGGAGATCTACGCCATCGACTGGGCGGTGCAGTAGATCGGACCGCGGCAGGCGTCAACGAACGGGCAGCGGGCAGACGGGCGGTGGCAGCCCGAGTGCCGCACTGAGCCGGTACTCCGGCTAACGCCGTACTTCCGGCTAAAGTATTCGCCTGGAAAAGCCGAGGCAACGACTAGCACTCGTCTGCCGCATGGTGCTCAACGCTCATTCCATCGCCTGGCTCCTGCTCGCTGCCGCCGCGGCGGTGGCCCTCAGCTTCGGGCTGAGCGCATTTCGTGCGTACGCACACCGCCGCACCGCGCGCGCCCAGGCTCTCTGGAACTGCTGTGATGAACTGTTCGATCATTCGCCTGTCGCGCACATGCAGGTTGACCGCAATGGCATCGTACGGCGCGTGAACCGCCGGGAATGCGATCTGCGGGGCGTCACCTCGCAGCAGCTTCTCGGGCGTCATTTCGCCGACCTCAGCCCGCCGGCGTCGCGAGAGCAGGACCGGCACGAGCTCGGCCGCAGGCTCGCACTGCAAGCCCCCCTGGTACCGTATCACCGCAGGATCCAGCGCGGCGGCGACGTGGTCACGGTCGAAGTGCATGAAACGCTGCTCTGCGACAGCGATGGCCATGTGACCGGCATGCACATTGCATCCCTCGACGTCACCGCGCGCAAACAAGCGGAGGAGGAAACGGCCGTGACAAGGCGCGAGTTCCGGTCCGTGCTCGCCGCGTGCTCGGAACTCTTCGTGCGGGTGAACGCCGCCGGCGAGGTGCTCGGGTGCAATGGCGGAGGCTCGGGCGAGCGCCTGCTTGATCCCCAGACGTTTACCGGCAAGCGGCTGAACGAGGTCCTTCCGGCTGAGGTCGCGCAGCGCATCGTGGATGCCATCGGCAGAGTGCGCACGACCAACGCTCCCGAGACTCTGGAGTATGCGATCGAGCGCGCCGATGGCCGGCAAAGCTGGGAGTGCCGCTTGGTCCCGTTGTACTGGGACAATGTGACGGCCGCGTTCCGGAATGTGACGGCGCGGAAGGTCGCCGACGACAAGCTGGAGCAGCTGGCTCTCGATCTGAAGAAGAAGAACGAGGAACTCGAGACCGCCGTAGTTACCGCGCGCGACGCCACTCGTCTGAAGAGCCGATTCCTGGCCAATATGAGCCACGAGATCCGCACGCCCATGAACGGCGTACTGGGGATGGCCGATCTCCTGCTGGCCACCGCCATGACGGCCGAGCAGCGTGGGTACGCGGAATCCATCCGGCAGTCGGCCGACGCTCTGCTCTGCGTGGTGAACGACATCGTCGATCTCTCGAAGATCGAAGCGGGCAAAATGCGGCTGGAACGCACGCCGTTCCACCTCGGGGTCGCGGTGGAAGAAATCGCCGCCGCGTTCACCACGCGCGCTCGCGCGAAAGAGCTGAAGTTCCGGGTCGACATTCCATCGCGCATGCCTTACCTCGCCATCGGCGACCCGGGCCGGCTCCGCCAGGTGCTGATTAATCTGCTCGGCAACGCGCTCAAGTTCACGGATCAGGGCGAAATCGGAGTGCAGCTCGAGATCCTCGCGGAGCTGAAGGACGAGGTGCGTGTCCGTTTCACGGTGCACGATACGGGCATCGGCATTTCGAAACAGGATCAGCGCGAGTTGTTTCGCAGTTTCTCGCAGGTGGACGGGTCGGGCACGCGCCGGCACGGCGGCGCGGGGCTCGGACTGGCGATCTCGAAAGAGATCGTGACGCTGCTGTCGGGCCAGATTGGCGTGACCAGCGAGCCCGGACAGGGAAGCAGGTTCTGGTTCACCGCGGTGTTCGGGAAGCAGGCCGCGGAGCGGCTATCCCGAGGCGATTCCGCGAATCCCTCCGTGCGCGACGTGCGTGTTCTGGTAGCGGCGCACGCGGCCACCAGCTCCGTGGTGATGCGGCTGCTCGAAGTATGGGGTTGCCGGACCGTCGAACTCGCCGGCGGGCAGGCGTTGACGACCAGTCTGCGCGATGCGGCTGCACACGGCGATCCCTTCCGCATCGCCCTTCTCGATATCGATGTGCCGGAGTTGAACGCTGTTCCGGCCGCGGGCTCGATTCGGCGGGACCCAGCAATTCGCGACCTGCTGCTGGTAGGCATGACGTCATCTCCACTTGCCGGCGATGGAAACGAGGTTCGGCAGGCCGGCTTCGCCGGTTATGTACGCAAGCCGGTCCAGACGCTCGATCTATACAACACGCTGGTGGAGGCGCTGCGAGGCGCCCCGCCGCGGGAGAAGACGACGCCCGCGGCGGTTGCGACGCGCCGCATCCTGCTGGCTGAGGATAACCAGATCAATCAGCGCATCGCGATGCGCCTGCTGGAGAAGCTGGGGCTCCATGCCGACGCGGTGGCGAATGGACGCGAAGCGGTGGAGGCGCTGTCCCGCGCGCAGTATGACCTCATCCTGATGGACTGCCAGATGCCGGAGATGGACGGCTACGAAGCCACGGCCGCGATCCGCAACAAGGAGCGCAATACGCGCCGCACGCCCATCTGCGCGCTGACGGCAAACGCGATGGACGGCGATCGCGAGCGCTGCCTCGCCAGCGGCATGGACGATTACGTGAGCAAGCCGATCGCGCTGGAGAAACTGCGGACAGTGATCGAGCGGTGGGTGAATTAGTGCATAGCGGGCCGTGTCCGGCACACCTGGCTAATCCCGCGGACTAACCGTCCAAATCATTTGCAGGGTGGGGATCACCCGTGATAATCTCACTCCACTCATAAGTACTCACAGTACCTGGTCCGCATTTTTTCTAAGTCATCTGCATATTGAGCAGCGCCAGCCTGGTCTTTTCACCGTTCGCTAATTGAAATTTTCCATTGAGCCGCAAAGGAGTCGCATTATGACGGTTCGAGCGCCTGTTGCCGGCATCCTGGCCTTCGTGCTCGCTGCCGGATCCTCGTTGGCGTCGGAAGGTGACATACGGGCAGCAGTGGCCCGGATCAAGCCCGGTACGCGTATCGATGTTCAGGCGATGGATGGATCGAAGACGCGCGGGTACATCGCGGTAACCAACGATACCGAGGTCCAGGTCCGTGGCGATGACGGCGCAGTCCGGACATTTCGCTACGACCAGATCAAGCGGGTACGTCCGGCAACGCATACATCCCGGTTTGCCTGGATCGCGGTCGGCGTGATCTCGGCCGGGATTGCGATTGTAGTCGCAGTGGTTTTAATCGAGAGGCACAACGAGTGAGGCGATCTGCCCGGTAGTTCGGAACGATCGCGAGCCGCGGCAGGCAGGGGCCCCCAATTCACGACGCGGCCACGGCCACAGCGTCGCCGAGGGTTATTCCCAGCAGCCGTTCACCACCGCTGTCCGCGAATGCCTGCCGGGCTTCGACATCCAGCGCAGCCGCCCGCGCCAGCAGGTCCAGGAACTCACTCCGCGAGCGCAGCGATTCCAGCCAGCGATCGTTCAACAGCGCGTGCCGGCATCGATACCCCTGATCGAGAGCCAGCGACAGATACTCCAGAGCGCGCTCCGGGCGCTGCAGCTTCGCCATGAGGCAACCGTAGAAGAAGTGCGCTTCCGGATCGTCGAATGCGGGCGGTCCCTCCAACGCTTCCGCGCCGTCGTCGTATCTGCCTTCGAAATAGGCCTCGTACGCAGCCGCCGAAACTCGCACCCCCTCGGCCATATGCGGCTCGTTTTCTCTAAGCAGCGTGAGCGCCTCCTTCTGCCGTCCAAGAGCGTCGAGCGAAGGCGCGATGAGGATGGCATCCGTGGGCGCGGGGCAATGATCCAGCGCTCGCTGGAACTGGCCCAGGTGAAAGTACGTGTAAGCGACGCTGGTGCGGACGTACGGATCCAGCTGCCGCGCGCGTTCGTGTGCAGCGACCGAGGCCTCCAGCAGACCGCAGTACCGGCAGGCCTGCACCAGCCCGGTCAGCAGATGCGGATCGTGTTGATGCGTCTGCGCCCGCCGGAGGAGCCGCTCCATGGCCTGCAGCGACCGCCCGGAGTCGGCCTCCAGCCCCGTATAGAAGTTGTGCGCCAGGGCCAGTTCGGAGTTCAGCTGGAATGCTTTCTGAAAGGCATTCTCCGCTAATTGCAGATTGTGCCGCTCGCCGGCGACGAATTTCCCGACGTATCGATAAGCGCGCCCCAGACACGCCCAGGCCGGCGCATACTGCGGATCGGCGTCCACGGACTGAATGTAGAGATCCCGCGCCAGCGTCATATTCCGCAGGTTGTAACCGGTGTTGATCAGCTGGTTGGCCCGCAGATAGAACTCGTATCCCGCGGCATTGGCGGGAACGTCACGATTGAGGGCGCGCCGCTCGCGATCGGTGAGCGGCAGCGCCAGAGACTGCACGATGCGGTTCACCAGCTCGTCCTGGAGCTGGAACACATCATTCAGCGAAGCGTCGGACGCATTCGACCACAGCAGCCGTCCGTCCGTCACGCGCACCAGCTGCGTGTTCACCCGCAGACGATCGCCACTGGAAAGAATGGTGCCGGTGACGATGGCGTCCACCTGGGCCTGCTCGCCCAGGCTGCGGAGGTCCTGCGTTTCGGAGGCGGCCAGGTGAGCGGCGGTCATGGTCGATCGCACCACCAGCGAGTCAATCTCGGCCAGCGAGGTGGTGATGGCGTCCGGCAGGCTGACCGAAAGGAAATCGGACGAGGCGTCGGCGCGCAGGATACGGAACGGCAGCACCATCAGGCGAGTCGGCGCACTACGGGCGGGCTCGGGACAGGCCATGCTCTCCAGCACCGCTTCCGCCGATTCATACCGCTCCTCGCGATTCCTGCGCAGCAGCCGCTCCACGACTCCGGACAGCGGGCCTTCGAAGGGGACCGGCTCGTCGTGCAGAATGGCGTGCATCGTGTCCACGCTCGATTCGCGCGGCCACGGATGCCGGCCGGCAAGCATTTCGTAAAGGATGATCCCGAAGGCGAACAGATCGCTGCGGCCATCCAGCTCCTGTCCCAGAATCTGTTCCGGGGACATGTACGCCACCGTGCCCACGATCTGGCCGGAGGCGCTGATCCCGGACTGCCGCGGAACGGCGCCGGAGGTGTGCTTGGCCAGCCCGAAGTCCAGAACCTTGGCGTAGCCGTCGAAGCGAACCATGATGTTGGCCGGCTTCAGGTCGCGATGCACGATGCCCGCCTGATGCGCGGCCCGAAGCGCCTCCAGAACCTGGCGCGCAATCTCGATGCTGCGCTCCGCCGGGCGCGGCTGCCTCAGCCACTCGCGCAAGGTCTCGCCTTCGATCAGCTCGGTAACCATGTACGCCGTGCCGTCAGGCAGAGAACCCACGTCATAGAGGGTGCAGATGTGCGGATGATTGAGCGCCGCGATGGTGCGCACTTCCTGCTCCAGCCGCGCGGTATATCGCTGGTCGGATATTTTGATGGCCACGGAGCGGTCCAGCCGCGTGTCCACGGCGCGATACACGGCCCCCATGCCGCCCTCTCCCAGCAGACCGGCAATCCGATACGGTCCGATACGTCGGCCGGGCAGTACGGTGGTGCGTGTCTCCGAGACCGTACTGTGTCCGAACATGGTTACAGATTCGATGCGGCGGCGCCGTCCCCGGTCGCGGCGCGCGGCGCCGTTTACGGCCCTTTTACGGCGCCTCGACACTGTGCCGTGGCGCACGCACACGGCTGGTTCGGACGTACCTCACCAGCAGTTCCTCAACGCTCTGCTCAGTCCCGCCGCTGCAACCAATCCTCACGTGCCACAATGTATGGAAAGTGTCATCCCCGCTCAACGTACAGCTCGAGCAATACCAGGGGCCGCTCGACCTGTTGCTGGATCTGATCCGCAAACAGGAAATCAACATCTACGACATCCCGATCGCGCGCATTACCGCCCAGTACCTCGATTACATGCAGCGCGCAATGGAGCTGGATATCGAGCTCAGCTCCGAGTTCGTGTATATGGCGGCCACGCTGATCCACATCAAGTCGCGCCTGCTGTTGCCGCGCGATCCCGAGTTGGACAAAATCGCGCCCGAAGAGGATCCGCGCACCGAACTGGTCCAGCAGTTGCTCGAGCACGAGCGCTTTCGCAACGCCGCCGAAATGCTGCAACAGAAGCGGCTGGTGGAGGAAGCGGTCTGGTCGAACCCGCAGATCAGGCACTTCATCTCCGAGGACGACACGCCCGGCATCGACGCCAGCCTGGTCGATCTGGTTCGCACCTTCCAGCAGGTCCTGGAGCGCGCCAAAAACCGGCCGACGTATGATATCGAGACCGAGTCCGTGAGCGTGCCGGACATGATCCGCTACCTGCGCGAGACGCTGAAGAAGTCGCGCGGCGAATCCATCTCCGCTACCGAGCTGTTCGAACGGCAGCGCAGCCGCCGCGCCATGATCTGCCTGTTCCTCGCCCTCCTCGAGCTGGTGAAGCTGCAGGCCATCGAGCTGACGCAGCCCGACTCTTTCGGCGACATCGGAATCCGCCGCCACCAGAACTTTGCCGAAGCCGTCGGATCGGAAGAAGCGCTCGCGGCCATCGACCAGGACTACACGTAGCGGCCGGTCTCCATCGCTAAAGGACAATGGAAGTGATGCCAGCCGAAACTGCCCCCGAAGAGCAGATCGAACAGCCTGCGGCCGCGGCTCCCGAAGCTGCTGCCGAAGAGCAGGTCGAAGAGGCCGCCGCGCCGGCCGAAGAGGTCCCGGCTGAGCAGCTCCTCATCGTGGCCGAAATGGCGGTCCCCGACGACTCCCGCGCGCAGCTCAAGGCTCTCATCGAGGCCGTCGTCTACATCACCGACGAGCCGCTCACGCTTCAGCAGATCGCTGCCGCGGCACAGCAGCCGGTGGATCTGGTAAAGGAACTCCTTGACGAGATCCTAGCCGACTACAATCAGCCCGGCCGCGGCCTCACCATTCGCGAGCTCGCCGGCGGCTATAAAATGGGCACGCGCCCGGAGCATCACGAAGCCATCCGCACCTTCGTGCGCAACCTCAAGCCGCCGCTCAAGCTGTCGCTGCCCGCGCTGGAAACCCTGGCCGTCATCGCCTATAAGCAGCCCATCACCGCGCCGGAAATCATGGACATTCGGGGCGTGCAGGGGGCCGGCGTGCTCAAGACTCTGCTGGACCGCAAGCTCATCGCCACCGCGGGCCGGAAGAACGTCGTCGGCAAACCCATCCTTTATAAAACGACCAGGGAATTCCTGGTCCAGTTCGGGCTGAAGGACCTGTCCGAGCTGCCCACACTGAAGGAGTTCGAGGAGCTTGGCCGCCTGGCCCTGACCGACTCGGAGCCGCCCGCGGTGGAACCCGAGCCCCAGCCCGATGGCGATCCCCGGCCCATGGAGCCTCCGGTCGACGAACCAAACGAACCCAGCCCGGAGGACGAACCGAAGGAGCCCGGGCCCGCGCCGCAGCCTGAAGGCGACCCCGCCCCGGCTGCCGCCCCGGAGCAACTGCGAAACGAAACCAGCGTCGCGGAACCCGAGTAGCAGCAATGGCTTCCGAGCGTTTACAGAAGATCCTGGCGCACGCCGGGATCGCCAGCCGCCGCCACGCCGAGCAGCTGATCGTCACCGGGCGGGTGCGGGTCAATGGGCGCGTGGTCACCGAGCTCGGGACGAAAGCCGACCCCGAGGTCGATCACATCAAGGTGGACAGTAAGCGCATCGGCGGACCCGAGCGGCACGTCTATCTGGCGATGAACAAGCCGCGGGGCGTGGTTACCACGGCGAGCGATCCGGAAGGCCGCCAAACCGTCATCGATCTGCTCAAGGGCGTGAAGCAGCGCGTGTATCCGGTCGGCCGCCTCGATTACGCCAGCGAAGGCCTGCTGCTGCTCACCAACGACGGCGAGTTCGCGAATCGGATCACTTCCGCCAAGAACGAGATCCCCAAGATCTACCTCGCCAAGGTAAACGGCCGGCTCACGCCGCAGCAGGAAGACGAGTTTCGCGCGGGCATCATGCTGGGGGGCCGCCGCACCGCCCCCGCCGGACTGCGGCATGTGCGCCAGAGCGACGCGCCGTGGTACGAAATCCGCCTGATCGAGGGACGGCAGAATCAGATTCGGCTGATGTTCAATCACTTCGGCCGGCTCGTCGAGAAGCTGAAACGGGTGAAGATCGGGTTTCTCGAGCTGGGCCCGCTGAAGCCCGGCGAGTTTCGCCGCCTCACCCCGGCCGAAGTGGAGCGTTTCCAGAAATTACATGAGCAACAACGGAATACCGGAACTACTGAAAAAAAGCCGCACGATCGCCGTAGTCGGGTTGTCGAATAGCCGTATCCGGCCCGCGTACGGCGTGTCCGAATACATGCAGCACGCCGGCTATCGGATCATCCCCGTCAATCCGAAGATCGAAGACGCGCTGGGGGAAAAGGCCTACAAAACGCTGGAGGAGATCCCCGACAAGGTGGATATCGTCAACATCTTCCGCCGCTCGGAGTTCGTCCCGCCGATCGTGGAGTCAGCCATCCGCATCGGCGCGGCGGCGGTGTGGATGCAGGAGGGCGTCATCAATGAAGACGCCGCGCAGCGGGCCCGTGAAGCCGGCCTTTTCGTGGTGATGGACCGCTGCATCCTGAAAGAACACCGCCGCCTGTAGTCAGCGCCCGCTGGCTGGCTTGTTCATGTCTTTCGGCGCGGCGGGTTTCGGAGCCGCGCTGCGCATGGGCTTCGGCGTCCAGAAGTCCGGGTCCATGGCCACGAATTCCTTCGACATGTAGCTCAGCTTCGGATTGAAGCGCAGAAGAATATTGTCCTCGCTGGCCATGGAATCGCCCACCAGCTTCGCGAATTTCTCGCGATCTTCACCCATGGCCTCCTGCCGCGCCTTCTGGCCGGCCATGTCCGCATCCAGCGACGCCAGCGACTCGAGACCGCGGAACAGCAGATACGTGCCCACCCGATCGCCGCTGACCACCTGATATGTAACTACCGGCCGTTCGCCGTTCGCCTTGCCCTCGGCCGCGATGGCGATCTTCGCCGCTTCTGTGAACTCGCCCGCATGGCCGAGCCGCACATGAATGATGGTGATATCGAACATGCGCATCTTGGGGAGGTTGTTCGCCGATTCGAGCTTATAGCTGAGGTCCGGGCGGAGCACCGCATACATCTCGCGCGAGTCGGACAACAGCTCGCCATCCTGCGCCGCGAGCATCGACAGGTCCGATTCAAGGCCCGGCGTTTTTTCGATGAACTTCATCGTCTTGTCCACTTCGGCGAACGATTCGTGCGGCTCGAAAACCCAGAACTGCTGCGGGCCGGTCATCGATTCAGCCGCCAGTTGCTGGCCTGGGAACCTGACCTTCATCATCTTCTGCGTGAACGCGGCTTCCGATTTTTCATGTGCCAACGTGCGGCCCTGCTTCACGTCTTCGCGGAAGATATGCAGCACTGCGGGCGGGTGCATGGGAGCCTGATACTGCGCCATGGTGAGCGCGATCGTAATGGGGGCAACAAAGAGAAGGAGTCTGTTCATGGTTTCCTCGCGGCTAGTACGATACGCCATTCTCCGGCGGATTGCTATCCTTTTCGAGTGCAATTCCCGGCTGATGTCGCGAGCGCGGTGGAAGACGCGGCCTCGGCGTTTCCATTCCGCGATCTGGCGCGCGCGGCGGCGGGCATTTCCGAACGCTATCGCGGCGATCGCCCGCGGACCGGGCGGCTCACGCCTCTCGAATGCGCGGCGTGGGCAGCCGTCCGGATGCCGGCGACGTTTGCCGCGACGCATGCCGTTATCAGCGAGTTGCTGCGCCGCGCACCAGAGGTGCGCATCGAGTCCGTGCTCGACCTCGGCGCGGGAACGGGGGCCGGAGTGCGTGCGGCCTCGGAGCTCCTGCCGCTCGGGTATGCGACGGCCATGGAGCAGGATGCGGCGCTGCGAGCGCTCGGCGCACGGCTGGCCTCAGGCGCGCGCTGGCTGGAGCGCGACATCCGCATCGGTCCGCCGTTTCCGGTTCACGATCTGGTGCTGCTCGGATGGGTTGCGGGTGAACTCGATTCGCCTGCCCGCGAGCACGTGCTGGACCGGGCCTGGCAGGCCGCCCAGCGGGCGCTCATCATTATCGAGCCCGGAACGACACGAGGTTTCGAAATTGTCCGCTCGGCGCGCCGGCAGTTACTCGCCGCCGGCGCCTTTCTGGCCGCTCCGTGTCCGGCCGCTGACGAATGCGCCGCGCCCGATGGCGAATGGTGCCATTTCGCCGCCCGAGTGGAACGCAGCGCGCTGCATCGCCGGCTCAAAGCGGGCGAGCTGAGCTATGAAGACGAGAAGTACTGTTACCTGATTGCAACGCGCGCTCCGGCGGCGCGCGCCGAACAGCGCGTGGTGCGTCATCCGCGTCACGAGCCCGGCCTGATTCGCCTCCAGCTGTGCAATGGCGATGTCTGGCAGACGCATGAAATCCGTAAACGAGACAAAATTCGCTTTCGCCGCGCGCGGAAGGCGCAATGGGGAGATGAATGGGTCGAAAATCAAGAATCTCGGATATAATGTGGCCACAGGTTCCCTCGGAGACACATGCGCGGCAGAATTCTGCTGTTTTTTGCCACAGTTTCGTTGCTTCTTGCAGCGGACCCCAACTTTACCGGTGAATGGAAGCTGAATCCGGCCCGCAGCGGCCGAAATAATCTGCCGGAGCCCGCTGCGGCTTCGCTGACCATCGAGCATCACGGCAACACCATAAAGTGCTCCACCGGTTCGGACCATGCCGCCGCGCCCGCCGCGGCATTCAGCTTCACGACCGATCGTAAGGAATCGCGCTACAGGATCGGCGAGAGCTCGCGCAGCACCATCGTGAAGTGGGAAGGCGATGTGCTGATCATCAATACCATCGTGAACGGCCGCGGGCCGAGCTATACGGTCATGGATCGCTGGAAGCTGTCCCGCGATGGCCGCACCCTGAAGATCGAGCGCACGGTCGAGAGCGTAAACGGCGAGGCCGAAGGCAATCTCGTTTACGATCGCGTGGATTAGAGCGCTCGGACGGCCGCTTCAACCCGGCGCGCCAAGCCAGCGTAGTCATCGCCCTCCAGACGCAGCGGGTCACCGAATGCGATCCGCACGCGCCCTGGTTTCGCCATGTGCCATGTCTTATGCAGCACATGGTCTAATCCTTCGATCCGCACCGGAATGACGGGCAGATCCAGCCGAGATGCCAGCATTCCGACGCCAGGCTGGAACGGTTTGATCTCGCCGGCATCGGTCATGATGCCTTCCGGGAAAATCACGATACACCAGCCTTCGGCGGCGAGCCCGGCCATGTAGCGCATGGTCTCGACGGCTCCGGCCTCGCGCTGCGGGATCGGGAAGCAGTTAAAGAACAGAGCCGAGAGCCAGTAGTTCAGGCTGTTCGTGAACCACTCCAGCCAGCCGTGCCGCCGCGGATGAAAGTGCGCGTCGAAGAACTCGCGGCGCATCGCCGGGGCGACGCGGTAGCGCCAGGGGCGGCGCAGGGCGGCCATAAGCACGGGCACGTCCATGTACGACTGATGGTTCGGCGCGAAGATCACCGGCGGTTCAATGCGCCCCAGCTTCTCCCGGCCTTCCACGCGAATGTGGGCAAACAGGCGCGTCAGGGGAAGAAGCCAGAGCGGCAGCGCGACACGGCGGATCGCGCGCGCCCACCACGAGCGGTTCCAGGACGGGAAGGTGACGGGCGGCGCAGCCGCGGTGGTGCTCTGCCGCAGTTCGCCCACGGTCTTGGCTTTCGCAAGCGCGGCTTCGTCAGTGTTGGTGGCCACCATGAGCTCTACGCGCTCCAGTGAGCTGAGCGCGTCCACTGGCGTGTCCGCGGCATAGCGGCCGTTAGCGCGCTTCGGAGGAGGCGGGGCGCCCGCGGCGATTTCGCGCCGCTTCAGTTTGCGCGTGCCTTCAGTGCGCGGGAACTCGTCGTAGGGCCACACCGAGGCCGAGCGGATCTTCTGATGATCGGCAAGCTGCGCGTTCGCCTGGCGAACGATCTCGTCCTTATCGGCGCCGTGCTCGAGAATTAGGACCGCGTGGACGCGATCGGTCCCCACCACCGCCGAATCGCGCACCCCGGGAAGGCGGTCAAGCACACGCTCCACGTCTTCAGGGAAGACGTTCAATCCCTCGGGCGTGACGATCATCTCTTTCAGCCGGCCGAGTATCGTCAGCCGTCCGTGGTCGTCCAGGGTTCCGATGTCGCCGGTGTGAAACCAGCCCTCGTCGTCGAACGCCCTGGCTGTTTCTTCCGCGGCGTTGTAGTAGCCGCGGGTGACGTTCTCGCCGCGCACCAGGATTTCGCCGCCCTCGCCGATTTTCACCTGAACTCCGGCGATGGGCGCGCCGACGCTGCCCTCGCGCGTGTGAAAAGGATGATTCAGCGTGACGATGGGCGCCGTCTCCGTGAGGCCGTAACCCTGAATGACGACATAGCCCAGGGCTTTCCAGAACGCCTCCAGATCGGGCGGCAGCGGCGCCGCGCCGACAATGAAGGCCCAGAACTTCCAGCCGAACATGCGATGCACCCGGCGGTATCGCCACCAGCGCCGGTACCAGGCGCCGCGCGGCTGGGGGGGACTGTCGCGCAGGGCAGGGAAGGTGTTCAGCACATGTTCGCGCAGCACCTCCAGAATCATGGGGACGGAGACGAGCACGGAAACGCGGCGGGAGTGAATTTGACGCGTGATCTCGACCGGGCTGTACCCGCGCATGAAGACGACCAGGCCCGGCAACATCGGCGGAATGAAGGTGGCCATGGCCTGCCCGAACATATGGCTGAGCGGCAGCAGGTTCAGGAAGCGAATGGGGTGAAAGGGCCGGCCCCAGCGGCGGTATTTGCGCACCTCCGTCTCCACCGGAACGATATTGGCCAGCACGTTCGCGTGCGTAATGATCACGCCTTTCGGCTCCGCCGTGGCGCCGGAAGTGAAGATGATCTCCGCCGTGTCGCCGCGGGTTACGTGCGCGGCGCTCACCCGCGGGCCGCCGGCGGTCAGCGAGGACAGCGGCCACACGGCGATCTGTGCAGGTAACTGCGCGGGTGTTACTACTTCGGCGCCGATGAGGAGCACGCGCCCATTCACGATGCCGGCAACGCGTGTAACAAAATCGCCCGCCGACCGGTAATCGATCGGCACTACAACGACGCCCGCCAGCAGACAGCCCCAGAACGCGGCAATCCACTCCGGGCGATTCTCGCCGTAGAACAGGACCTTCTCACCCTGCTTCACGTTCGCTTCATGCAGCCGCGCCGCGAAGGCGTGCGCCATTCGACTTACTTCGTCATAGCTTCGCGTGTAACTTCGGAGCCCGTCGTCGTAAACGAGGAATGTCTCACGCAAATCCGCGAAGTCGCTGAAGAAATCGAGGAGCGTGTCGCGCGCCATTGACTTCATCGTCACATGAAGCTCTGATACGCATCGCTCGGCGGGCGCGTCCAACCAGCGAATCATCAAACTCGACGCGGCTGGGGTGAGTTCTCCCGCCGCATCACGGTTACATAAAAGGAGGATCGATTCAATGGCTGATACAAATCGTCAGAGCGCGCAAACCGGCGTGGCGCGTACAGAGCAACAGCAGGACCAGAGCCGTGGCATGAGCCGCCGCTACGACTGGCCGTTTCTCGGGCTGGGAGGCGACCTGCTGAGCGCCAGTCCGTTCGGCATGATGCGCCGCCTGAGCGCGGAAATGGACCGCCTGTTGAGCGAGCCGGTTTCGGGCCGAGCGGGCTCGGAGATGCGGCAATGGTCGCCGGCCATCGAGGTTCGCCAGAAAGGAGACAACCTGGTGGTCTGCGCCGATTTGCCCGGCATTTCACCGGAGAACGTTTCGGTGGAGGTGGATAACGACACGCTGATCATCGAAGGCGAGCGCAAACACGAGGAGAGTTCCGAGCAGGGAGGATTTCACCGCTCCGAGCGCAGCTATGGCCGTTTCTATCGCGCCGTTCCGTTGCCGCAGGAGGCCAAGACCGACGCGGTGAACGCCGAGTTCAACAACGGTGTGCTGGAGATCACCATTCCCGTCGAAAAGCCGAAGGAGAATCGCAGGCGCATTGAGGTGCAGAGCGGACAGAATAAGCAGAAGTGAGCGGCCGCGCGTCGACTCGTGGGAACCTGTCCATGAACCCTCATGAGTCGATGGCTTACTCTGGCGTGCCTGCTGGCGGCCCTGCCGGCGTTCGGGTCCGGCCTGTATCCGATTCGGGTCGGTCCGGACCACCGGCATGTGGTGGACCAGCACGGCGCGCCGTTTCTCATTCACGGCGACTCCGCATGGTCGCTGATCACAGCCCTGACGAAGGAAGACGCGGCGAAGTATCTGGACAACCGCCGCCGCAAAGGCTTCAACTCGATCATCGTCAATCTGATCGAGCACAAGTTCAACGGACCCATTAATCGTTACGGTGAAGGCCCGTTTGCGGCGACGGGAGACTTCTCCACGCCGAACGAGAAGTATTTCGAGCACGCGGACTGGGTGATTCGGAAAGCCGGGGAGATGGGCATCCAGGTGTTCCTCGCGCCCATCTATCTCGGCTATCCAGGCCTCGACGAAGGATGGTACGACGAAGCATTGCGCAACGGCCCGGCGAAATGCAGGGAATGGGGCCGATACGTGGGCCGGCGATACGCCGGGTTCGACAATATCGTGTGGCTGATGGGCGGCGACCGCAACCCCGGCGCCGCAATGGAAGACGCCAATGCCGTGGCGCGCGGCATCCGCGAGTTCGGCACGCGCCATCTGTTCACGGCGCACTGCCATCCGGAGAACTCAGCGGTGGAGCAGTACGGGAAAACCGGCTGGCTGGACCTCAACGATACGTACAGCTACGAAATCATTCATCACAGGCTCATCGCCGATTACAACCACACGCCGGCAATGCCGTATTTTCTGATCGAGACAA
>Ga0070739_10001921_pt1 | contig 29480 bp, 24 predicted proteins | sample Coa_R1_7_FD_66445 | JGI IMG/M metagenome (GOLD analysis project Ga0070739, IMG submission 66445) | Surface soil microbial communities from Centralia Pennsylvania, which are recovering from an underground coalmine fire - Coalmine... | ecosystem: Environmental > Terrestrial > Soil > Unclassified ...
TCAGGCCGTACTGGATCCAGCGGGCGGGGAACAGCGAGAAGCGGCGCTGTAGCTCGGCGGCGCGGGTCAGGTCGCCGGTGGCGAAGGTGGCGCACAGCTCCTCGGCGAGCTTCACCGCCGGCGGCGGCATCGTCGCGCCCGGGCCGCCGAGCATGAGGGTGATCAGTAGCATCTCCATCGTCGTGAAGTAGCGGGCGTGGCCGGCCCGATCGATCTCCTCGAGCAGGCGGCCCACCCGGCGCAGGTCGCGCGAGCTTTCCTTGAAGTAGCGCACGCCGTCCAGCTTGCTCAGCTCGACGCAGGCGGGAATCCCTAGATCGGCGCCGGGCCCGGGGTTGAGGTAGACGACGAGCGGCAGCCGGGTGTGGCGGGCCAGCTCCTCGTAGTAGCGGACCACCTCGCCGGTCGACGGCTGCCCGCCCCAGGGCCGCAGCGGCGCCAGCGCCTGGATCGCCGTGGCGCCCACGGCCTCCGCCAACTCCACCAGCTCCAGCGCCGTGGGCAGGTGGGGATGCGAGACGCCGACGATCGCCGGCACGCGCCCGCCGACGGCGGCCACGCCGCGGCGGATCATCTCCTTGCGCTCCTCGAAGCTGAGGACGGTGTACTCGGAAGTCTCCACGCCGCCGATGGAGATGGCCGCGGCATGGCAATCCTCCACGACGTAGGCGACCTCCCGCTCCAGCGCCCCGACGTCCAGCTTCCCGTCGGCGGTGAAGGGCGTGAGCGTGGCGGCGATGATCCCGGGGGTACGGATCGGATCGGCGGTCACGAGAGTCTCCTCCTGCCGGCTGGCGAGCGCTATCGGCGGCGCTGTCCTTCCATGATAGAGGCTGCCGGCCCGCTGCTCAACGCCGATCGCCCGGGGCTAGCGGTCGGGGAGCAGCTCGCCGTCCTTCCAGACCGCCACCAGGTAGTCGTCGGCCGTGAGCGCCTCGTGGTTGTCGGCCGTGAAAGGGTGCTGGTAGGTCTTGATCAGCCCCTCGTACGGCGTCTGGAGGTTCTCGAGCGCATGGCGCACGGCGTCGCCGCTAGTGGGGTCGCTCGCCTCGCGCAGGGCGCGGGCCAGGACGTGCAGGGCATCGAAGGCGTCCGCCACGCCGGTCGGTGCGGCGAGGTCGGCGGGGCCCTTCCCGCCGTACTTGCGCAGGTAGCCGCTCAGCACGCGCTTGCCGGGGATGTTCTGCTCGCCGAAGAAGGAGTAAGTCTGGACCGTGCGGACGTCGTTGGCGGCGTCGCCGAGCTGGGCCAGGGCCGGGCCGGCGACGCTCGGGTGGGTGACGACCGGCGCGGTTTTCGTGTCCAGCCCGAGCGCAGTCAGGGCGCGCAGCACCTGTGCGCCCGTCGCGTCATCGGTCGCGAGCAGGAGCGAGTCGAACCCCGCGTCGCGCGCATGGGCGAACTGGGGGGCCAGGTCGCTCTCGCCGGGCCCGAGCCGCTCCACGGCGGCCGGCCGCAGCCCAGCTTCGGCGAGGGCCTGGCTGATGGTCTCAGCGTTGGCCGCGCCTTGCGCGTCGTCGGTCACGAACAGGGCTGGGCGCTGGCGTCCCAGCTCGCGCGCCAGGTAGGTCGCCAGGCGCTGGGCCACGGCGCGGTCGTTGGCGGCGATGCGGAAGGCGAAGCTCGGCTTCCGATCGTTCTGGACGATCCGCGTGGCGGTCGCCCAGGGGACGACGAGGGGAACCGCGAGCTGCTGCGCCGCGTCCAGCTCGGCGAGGACGACCGGCGACGGGCCGCCGGCGAACACCGCCACGGCGTGCTGGCCCTCGACCAGCTCGTGGACGTTGGCGACCCCGCGGGCCGGGTCGCCCTGGTCGTCGCGAACGACGAGGGTTAGGGGCCGCTCGTGGATGCCGCCCTGGCCGTTGATCTCGTCGATCGCCAGCTCGATCCCGCGCTGGATGGCCTGTCCTGCTGCCGACCCGCCGCCGGTCATCGCGGCGTCGAGGCCGACCGGAAGCGGGCGCGGCTCGTCGGCGCCGGAGGGGGCCGCGGTCGCCGTCGGCGGCGCCGTGCCAACGGACCCGCCGCCGCTGCTCGGTCCGCAGGCGACGAGCGCCAGGACCAGGAGCGCCAACAGACCCGCTGCGCCCCGGCGCCAGGGGGCGCGCATCGTCCAGCCTCGCAACGATCGGACTCCTGTCGCTTTCGCCGCGCCTCATCGCCAGCGGCGCTCGGGCCACGGCGGGCGTCGGATGGCCGGTTCGCGCCGTGGGTCCAGGCCACAGTATAGGCAGCGGCCGCTCGGCGCGGCGACGATAATTGCCCTCGGGCGTGGGGGCGGGCTGGTGCTACGCCACCGGCAGGCGATGGACGTTACTGCCGGGTGGCGGCCCTTACTGCGCGGCGCCGACCGCGGGCGCCGCCTGCTCGCGGCCCGCGGCGGGCGCGCCGGCGGCCGCCTGGGTCGGGCCGGTCGGCCCGGCGGTGACTGGCTGACTCGATCCGGCTGGGGCGGCGGCTGGCTGGCCTGGGTCAGTCGCCGCGCCGGCGGCCACGTCGGGCGGCGGGACGGCCGGCGCGGCGAGCGCCTGGTCGGCAACGAAGCCGTCGACGACGACGTAGCTGTCGAGCGCGCGCGGGTTGCGGGCGCCGGTGACGGTTACCGACAGCAGGTGCGGGCCGGGGCTGAGGCCGGTGAAGGTCAGCGGGTACTGGGCCACGGGGAAGGGGTTGTACAGGTCGACCTCGGCGAGCACGCTGCCGTCGAGCAGCAGCCGCGCCACGCCGGCCCGCGGCGAGCGGGCCGTGTACCAGGTGACGGTGGACCCGCTGAAAGCGAAGGTAGCCGTGGCGCCGGCCTGCGCCGTGCCCACCGCCCGGCCGCCCGTGGCCGCCGGCTGGACGTCTGGCTCCCAGCTCCCGTTCCAGGCCAGGCGGGGGTCGGTCTCCTCGATCGGCGCGCCGGCCGCCGGGAGGTCCTCGACCAGGATGTAGGGGCTGCCGCCGACCAGGTAGTCGTTGGGGTCCGGGCCGCTGTTGGCCGTGGCGGGCGGCAAGGAGAGCTGGTAGGTGCCGCCGCTCGGCGTGACCCGCTGGCTGCTGCCGTCGAGGGCGACGAGCAGGGCGGATGGCGCCGCCGCCCCGACCTCCGCCGGCGCGATAGCGTGCTGGGTGCGGTTCCAGACGACGGTCACCCGTTGGCCGGGCCGCTGGAAGATGATCTGCTCGGCCTCGCCGAGCGGCGCGCGCGCCGCGCTGGTGGCGTGCGAGAAGTAGCGCGCCGCGAGCTGGTAGGCGACGTAGGCCGGCCGCAGGCTCCCGTCCGAGCGGGCCAGGCCCCAGGCCTCGGGCTCGTCGGAATCGTGCATGCGGTACATCAGGACGTGATCGGCGCCCGCGCCGAGCGCGTAGGCGTACCACTGGACGACCCAGGCGGCCTGCTCCTGCAGCGTGCCGCTGAGCGGGAACTGCTGGTAGTTGTTCAGGCGCGACTCCTGCCAGACGGGCAGGTTGCCCTCGTTCACCCAGATCGCCTTCTGCCCGACGTACTTCTGCAAGAGCAGGCGGCTGCGCTGCACGCGGTCGAAGACGTCCCGCGGCCGGCTGTAGACGTGCCAGGCGATACCGTCGAAGAAGTAGGCGTTGTCGCGCCCCTCCGGATCGTCGTGGGCCATCCGCAGGAGGTCTTCGAGGAAGGCCGGGTCGCCCCAGTACATCAGGCCCGCCACCAGCACCTCGGCGGCCGGATCCACCGCCTTGACCGATCGGTAGGCGACCTTGAGCAACTGGTAGTAGTCGGCCTTGCTGCCGAACCAGAAGCCGAAGCTGCCGCGCGGGTAGTCGGGCTCGTTCCAGATCTCCCAGGCCTGGACGCGGCCGCGGTACCGCTCGGCGATGGTGCGGACGAACGTCCCCCAGGTGTTGCGGGGCGAGTCCCACGGCTCATATAGGCCGCTGGGGATGATCCCGCTATCGGTGTGCGCCTCGGCCCAGTGCGGAGTGCTGATGAGGATGCCTTCGAGGTTGAGGCGGGCATCCTGGTTGCTGGACACGACCAGGTCCGAGCCATCCCAGTCGAAGTGGCCCGGGCGCGGCTCGATCGCGCTCCAGCGAAACTCCCAGCGGTTCCAGCGCATGCCGGCGTTGTGTGCGAGGTTGAACCAGTGCGTCTCGGGGTAGACGTTGCCGACGCCGAACCGCGTGTCGCTGTCGGTGACGGCCGGCAGCGGGTTGATGCTCGTGGCAACCGGCACGCCCTGGGCCTCGGTCAGGGGCCCAGCGACCAGGAACAGGGCCAGAGCCAGTAGAATTCCCGCGCTACGCATCGGCAGATCCGCTCTACTCGCGCGATCGGGCCCATTGTAACGCGCGCTGGCCGTATGTGCGCGTCCGGTTACGAACTTGAGACAGGTGTTGCTTGACGCCGACCCTGCGCGCCCGCGCCCGCGGCTATCTGGAGCTGGTGCATCCGTTCCCGTCGGCGTTGACGGTGCTGGCGGTGGCGGGCTTCGCCGCCGTGGCCGCCCGCGGCCTGCCGCCGTGGCCCGCCTTCGGCTGGGTCGTCGCCTCGGCGGCGCTGTCCCAGGTGGCGATCGCCAGCCTCAATGACTACTGCGACCAGGCGCTCGACGCGGCCGCCAAGCCGTGGAAGCCGCTGCCGGCCGGCCTGGTCTCGCCGCGCGCGGCCCTGCTGATCGCCGTCACGGCCGTGCCCCTGGCCGTGCTCTGCGCGCTGCCGCTACGGCCGCCGGCGCTGGTCGCGGCGACCCTGTTCACCGCTGCCGGCCTGGCCTACGACCTGTGGCTGAAGGGGACGGTTTGGAGCGCGCTGCCGTTCGTCGCGGCGTTCCCAGCGCTGCCACTGTGGGGTTGGGGCGCGGTGGCGCCGTTCGAGCCGCGTCTGCTCGAGGCGTACCTCCTGGGCGCCCCGCTCGTGGTCGGCATCCACCTGGCCGACACCTGGCCGGACCTCGACGCGGACCGCGCCGGCGGCGTGCGCGGCCTCGCCCACCGGTTGGGGGCGCGCGGCACGCGGCGGCTGATGTGGGGAGGCTTCTTGGGCGCGCCGGCCCTGCTCGCGGCGCTCAGCCTGGCGCCCGCGCACAACCGGACGCCGCTGCTCGTCGCGTCCGGGCTGGCCGTGGGCCTGGTGTCGAGCGCGCTGCTGCTGAGTCGCGGCGGCCTGGCGCGCTGGCCCCTCGCCTTCGGTCTGCTCGCCACCGCGGCGATCGTCGTCGGCGTCGGCTGGCTGGCCTCGCTGCAGCGGTAGCAGTCGGTTAGCGGTGAATCGAGGGGCGTTGTGCGCGCACACAGCGATTCAGCCACGGAGTACTAGGCGGGAGGCAGGACGTCGCGCTCGGTGGAGTGGGCCTCGGCGTGGCGGCGCAGGCCGCGCAGGGTCTGACCCGCGATGTGCTCGACGAAGAACCGCCCGACGACTTGCTGGGTGAGCCAGCCGCCGACCAGCGGCCAGGCGGGCTCGAAGCGGTGGCGGATCGTCACCTCCACCCCGCCGTCGGTCGGCACGAACTGCCAGACGACGCGCATGCCGCGGGTCAGGCCCCCGACGTGGCGGTAGGTCACCAGTCGCTCCGCCGGGTACAGGCCCTGGATCGCCTGCCAGCGGACGGGAATGCCGTCGCGCCGCGCCGCCATGTCCAGCCAGGTCCAGCGGTCGCGGCGGCCGAGGACGCGGACCCAGCGATAGTGGGGCAGGAGCAGCGGCCAGTTCTCGACCGTTGCCGCCAGGGCGAACACGTGCTCGGGCGCGGCCGCGATCTGGAGCGCGTTGGCGCTGTACATCGCTCGCCTCAGGGCGTCAGCAGGCGCCAGAGATAGCTCGGATCGAGGACGGCGCGAGCGGAGCGGAAGTCGCCCAGCGCGCCCGCCAATGGCGGCCCGAGCGCCGGCCGCTCGCCCAGCCGCTGGATAGCGTAGTCCAGGAGCCAGGGCTGGTGCACGAACACCTGCAGCAGCCAGGCCAGGCCGCGCTTCGGCCCGAGCGCGCGCCGACGCAGCCGCGCGTACGGCGCCAGTCCCCGCGCCGATAGGTTGCCCCGGTCCAGTGCGCGCCGCGCCACGCTGGCGGCCAGCACGCCGCCGAGCAGCGCCTCGTAGACGCCATCGCCGGTAAATGGGTCGAGGAACCCGGCGGCGTCGCCGACGAGCAGCCAGCCGTCGCCGCAGGGTCGGCGGACGCGCCGGGCGAGCGGCGCGACGCCACGCACCGGACTGACCCGCCGGGCGCCAGCCAGGCGGCGGCGGGCGCCGGGCAGCGCCCCGACAGCGCGCTCGAGGATTGCTGCTGGCGGCGCGGCCGCGCCGGGCCGCGGCAGGTCGACCACCACGCCGACGTTGACCAGGCCGTCTCCCAGCGGCGCCAGGCCGCAGTAGCCGTGGCCGCCGACGTGCATCTCCCCGCGCGCCGACAGGTCGACGCCCGCATAGTGCGCCACCAGCCCCATCCGGCGCGGCCAGGGCACGGGGGCGGCCACGCCCAGGGCGCGCACGATGGCTGACTGGGCGCCGTCCGCACCGACGACGAGCCGCGCGCGGTAGGTGCGCGTGGCGCTGCCCGCGCGGGCGACGACGCCGGCCACGTGGCCACGCCCGTCGCGCAGGAGGTCCACGGCGCGGCAACGCTCCTCGACCCGGGCGCCAGCGGCGCGGGCGCCGTCGAGCAGCGTCGCGTCGAGCGCCTCCCGCGACAGGGCCAGGGCGCGCTGGCCCTGGGCGGCGTAGTCGACCAGCCAGGCGCCCCCGCCCGGGCCGTGCAGCCACATGCCGTCGAGCCAGCGCGCGCCGGCCGCGTCGACCGCGCCGCGCAGCCCCAGCCGCGCCAGGACCGCCGCCACCCGCGGGCTGGTATACTCGCCGCAGGGCTTCGGCCGCGGGAAGGCCGCCTTGTCCAGAAGCGTGACGGCCAGGCCGGCCCGTGCCAGCAGCCGCGCGCAGGCCGCGCCGGCCGGCCCGCCCCCGACGACGACGACGTCCGCCTGTCGCTCGCTCATCCGTCCGGCTCGCGAGCCGCCCACAGCACTAGCCGGAAGCAGGGGCCGCGGCTCACGCGGGGCGCGGCGAGGCCGGCCGTGGCGGCCAGGGCGCGCAATTCGGCGGGGGTGTAAGCGCGGAGGACGGACAGCGGCCCGTCGTGGCGGCTGAGGCGGTTGGTCGTGCAGGCGCGGCTCCAGAGCCAGGTGCCGAGGTAGGCCGGCCAGCTCCGCTCCAGGTCAACGACCAGCAGGCCGCGACGGACCACGCCGGCCATCTCGCGCAGCGCGGCCACCGCCGCGTCCGGCGCCAGGTGGTGCAGCGCTAGGGAGCAGAGGGCGTAGTCGAAGCTGCGCGGTGCGAACGGCAGCGCCGCTGCGTCGCCGCGCACCAGCCGCAGGCCCGGCTCGCCGCCTGCCTGCTGGCGAGCGTAGGCAAGGACCTGCACGCCAGCGTCCAGCCCAACGACGGTCAGCGGGCGGCCTAGTTCGCGGGCCCAGGCGAGCAGCGCCAGGGGCAGGTCGGCACCGCCGGTGGCCACGTCGAGCAGGCGTAGCGGCCGCTCCCGCGGCGCCGCGGCCAGGACCGGCAGCAGGTAGCGGCGGAGCACGGCCAGGCCGCCGAAGTAGCGGTTGGCGCGCCGCAGGTCGCGCAGGTTGCCGGCCAGCGGCCGCGCCGGCAGCCGCGGCGCGTCGAGCAGCTCGCTGGCCTCGCGGCGCGGGGGGACCGGCCAGGCGATCACGGCGCGCTCCCTTCACGGCTGCGGGTGATCTCTCTCCACACTGTAGCGCCTCGCCCGCCAGCGCGTCGTCGCGGCCGCTCGTGGGCGGCCCGCAAGCGTAGGGGCAGAGGCTCGCTCGCTCCCGTGTCATCGCGGTCGGGAGCGCGTTATCCGGACGCCGAATCACGCCGCCACGCGGGTCAGCGCCGGGCGGCGACCGCGGCGTCTGGTACGATGCTCACATGGCGCGCGCGACGCGGTGGCTGTACGAACTGGGGGCAGCGCCCTACGGCTGGTGCACGGCGCAGGCCGGCTGGGACGGGAGCTGTGCCGCCCTGGTCCGCGGCCTCGGCACACCGCCGCGGCGCCTGCTCGACCTCGGCTGTGGGCCGGGCGGCGTGCTGGCCGCCGCGGCCGCGGCCTGGCCGCGCGCCGAGCTCTGGGGCGTGGACGTCGCCGCGCGGATGCTGGCCGAGGCCGGCCGTCGCCAGCCCTGGCGCCCGGCGCGGCCGGCGGCGGCGCCGCGCCTCGTGCGCGCGGACGCCCGGCGCCTGCCGTTCCCCGATGGCGTGTTCGACGCGGTGACGGCGCACAGCTTCCTCTACCTGGTGCCGGACCGCGCAGCCGTGCTGGTCGAGGCCTGGCGAGTGCTGGCCCCCGGCGGCCGGCTGGCGCTGATGGAGCCGTGGGCGGGGCCCGCCCCGCCGCGGGCGGTGCTCCGCTGCTGCCGCGAGCCGCGCTTCCTGCTCTCCGTCGCGCTCTGGCGCTGCTTCAGCCGCTGGCGCGGCCGCTTCGGCGCCGCCGCCCTCGCGGCGCTGCTACGTGAGCACGGTTTCGTCGCGCCGCGCGGCCGCATCGCGCTCGGCGGCCTGGGTCTGCTCGCCTACGCCAACAAGCCGCCGTCCGCGCCGCCCGGCGTGGCTGCCCCTGCCGGCGGCCTGGTATAATCGTGCTTGCGGGCGTTGCCCAGCGCTCGCGAGGAGGGGTCGCATAGCTCGGTCTAGTGCGCCCGACTCGAAATCGGGTGACCCGCAAGGGTCCGTGGGTTCGAATCCCACCCCCTCCGCCACTATGCTCGCTCCACCGCGGACGAATGGCGCTGGCTGCGCGCTCAGCTCGAGCCATTCGTCTGTTGTTTGACCGCGCTTCCTACGGCTGGGCGGCGACCAGCGCGGCCCCTCATCGCGCCAACACCCCACTGCGCCGAGTGAGGCATCGGCAGACTTTCCGCGTGGCCCAGGCGGTGGTATCCTCAGCGCTACGGCGATTGCACCCATGAGGAGAAAGCCCCATGCGCGACGGAATGCTGGTGGTCGACGGCGATGGGCACGTGCTGGAAGACCTCAGCGACCTGCGCAAGCGGCTGAAGCCGGAGTGGGCCCGGCGGGACATGCTGTTTCCCTACGACGGCTACGACCGGTCCGTGGGCGGCACGCTGGGCAAGTACACGACCAACGCCCGCACGCACCTCGAGGACATGGACGTTGAGGGCATCGACCTCGCCGTGCTGTACCCGACCTGGACTCTGACCATCGGGGAGATCCGCGAGCGCGAGTTCGCCGTCGATGCGGCGCGCGCCTACAACGACTGGCTCGCCGACTACTGCAACACCGATCCCAGGCGCATGAAGGGCGTAGCGCTGCTGGCAGTGCAGGACATCGAGGCCGCCTGCCGCGAACTGCAGCGCGCCGTCAAGGAGCTCGGCTTCGTGGCCGCGATGGTGCCCACCTGGATGAAGTACAAGACCTGCAGCCCGGGCGACAGCTACTACGACCCGCTCTACGCCGAGTGCGAGCGCCTGGGCGTGCCCGTCGCCTTCCACGCCACGGGCGGCGACCGGGGCGAGGCCCGGTTGCAGAGCTTCCTGGCCCTGCACGTGTTCTCGCACGTCCCCGAGCAGATGCTCAGCCTGACGGGCTTCATCCTGGACGGCGTGCTCGAGCGCTTCCCCAGGCTCAGCGTAGGCTTCATGGAGGCCGGCTGCGGCTGGCTGCCGTTCTGGATGGAGCACATGGACGAGGAGTACGCGAAGCGCCCGCACGAGGCGCCGCTACTCAAGATGAAGCCCAGCGAGTACATCAAGAGCGGGCGTGTGTACGTCGGCTGCGAGCCCGAGGAGAGCCTGCTGGGCGTCGCCGCGCAGTGGATCGGCGAGGACCAGATTGTCTACGCCTCGGACTACCCGCACTGGGACAGCGACTGGCCGCACACCGTCTCGGCCATCGCCGACCGTACCGACATCGCCGATACACTCAAGCGCAAGGTGCTCGGCGAGAACGCGCTGCGGATGTACGGTCTGCAGGCGCCGGTCGCCGCGCGGTAGGGCTGGCTGCCGAGTGCTCCAGGTCGCGAACCTCGTCGAGTAACCGCGTGCCGCGATCCGCGGGGACGGGCCGGGCACAGCAAGGCCCGGCCAGTTGATCTGGCCGGGCCTGCCCAGGACCAGGGGGCGCCCGGCGACTCCTAGCCCGTGAACGCCGTGTTCTGCCAGATCCCGCCGCCGTCGCCGCTCGTACCCGGGTCGGCCTGCGCAACGTAGCCGGGCAGGGCCGTGCCTCCAACCGGCTGCGCCCCCGGAGGGACGTTTCCCGCAAGAACGACCCCGGTGAACGCCGCGATGCTGATCACCACCTGAGCCCACCGCTTCATGACTGCCTCCTTCTCGCTATGACTGTTTTGTCCCGATCCGCTCTCTTGAACTCATCGTAGAGCGACGGGGAGCGGGACTCAGTCAAGCCGGCGACAAGACGACTGTCAACGATGCTACAGCGCGTCCGACCAGGCTCCCGGCCCTTGACAGGGGCCAGTCGCGAGGCGATGATGGCGCCGTGGAAGGGATGCAGGGGTCATCCCGAGCAGGCCCGGGCCGAGCCGCGACCGCGATGCACGGTTCGGGGAGATGCCGTTCTCGCTGGAGCGAGCCGAGACAGAGCTTCGCAAGGTGGGAGGACGCGGATGAGCTGGTTGACGCAGGCCCGGGAAGCCACCATTCCCTGGCTCCTCGTCCTCGCCATCGCCGCGCTGTCCGGGGGGCCGGCGCCGGCCGCCGCCGCGCGGCTGCGCGGCGGCTCGCCAGCCGCCCGGGCGGCCGACGCCCCGGCCGCTCAGCTCACGGCGGTGCGCTTCGGGGCGCCGGGGGGCATCTCCGATGCGGGCGTGCTGATCGCCCGCGAGCGAGGCTTCTTCCGTGACCAAGGCCTGGCCGTCGACGTCCTGCCGTTTCAGAGCGGCTCCGACGTTATCGCGCCGCTGGCCGCTGGCGACCTGGAGGTCGCGGGGGGCACGGTGAGCACTGGCCTGTTCAACGCCTTCGACCGGGGCCTGGGCATCAAGCTGGTCGCGGACAAGGGGACCTCGCGGCGCGGCTTCGAGTACTCGCAGCTCGTGGTGCGCCGCCCGCTCCTAGACAGCGGCGAGGTACACGACCTGGCCGACCTGCGCGGCCGCCGGATCGGCGTCGCCTCCGTACGCAGCGGCTCGGAGTCCGTGGTGGCCCACATCCTGGCGCGCGGCGGCGTCGGCATCGACGAGGTCGACCTCGTCGTGCTGAGCTTCCCCGAGATGATCGTCGCCCTCGGCAACGGCGCGGTCGACGCGGCGCAGATCATCGAGCCGCTTCTGAGCGCGGCCGTGGATCGGGGCGTCGCCGCCACCTGGGAGCCGGGGCGCAGCAGCCAGGCCTACGGCGGCGTGTACCAGGCGGGAATCCTGCTCTATTCGGGGCAGTTCGCGGCCGAGGTGGACCTGGCGCGGCGCTTCATGCTCGCCTACCTGCAGGGCGTGCGTGTCTACAACGATGCCTTCGCCAGGGGGGAGGGCCGGCCCGAGGTGGTCCGCATCCTGACCGAGCAGACGAGCGTGCGGGACCCGTCCGTGTACGACCGGATGGAGATGGCCGGGCTCGACCCGAACGGGCGCATCGCGCGGCAGAGCCTGCAATTGGACCTGGACTACTTCCGCCAGCGCGGCTACTACACCGGCTCGCTCGCGCTGGACGACGTCGTCGACGCCTCCTTCGCCGACTACGCCGCGCAGCAGCTCGGTCCCTACCCGTAGCGCCCTGGGGCCGCGCTTCTCACCTGCTCGCTCAGCCAGGAAAGCCCACTGCCGGCTGCAGCCGCGGCCGGCAGTGGGCTTTCCTGCTGCGATCGAGTAGTCCGACTCAGTGGGTCACGATGTTGACCTGGCTCGCCGTGTTGACCTGGCTCGCGACGTCGAAGGCCCCCGAGCTGACCGGGGCGGTAATCTGGGGCAGGCTTATTGGAGTGCAGCCGGGATCGAACGGGCTGCATTTGATGCACCTCCCGTCCGGGCAGGGGTCGCCACCACCGCCGCCTCCGCCGCTACCTCCACTGCCGCCACCGCGGTGGCCGCCGCGGTGGCCGCCACCGCCCCCGCCGCTCGGGTTGGTCCCCCCGCTGCTGCCGCCGTCGCCGCCGCTGGGATTCGTGCCTCCGCTGCTCCCGCCACCGCCACCCGTATTGATCCCACCGCTGGACCACCCGGGAATCTGGCTTCCGCAGAACCCCAGGTGGCTGGGCTGGTCTGCGGCACAGTTCGCGACGTTCTGGGCCAGGTCGGAGTTGACCGCGCCCGTCTGCGCCAGCGCCGTCAGGCTGTTCACCGTCGCCTCGACCTGCGCGACGGCTACCCCAACCGTGTTGGGCACACCCAGCCGGCTGTTGGTGCCGGGGTTGCGCGCCGCGTTGATCGCTCCGCTGTTCAGCGCGCCGGCGTTCGTCGCCGCACCCGAGGCAAGCCCCACGTTGCTCGTGTTCGCCGTGCCGGCGGTGGGCGTGCCGGCGGCGACCGCGCCGGTGACCGCGCGGGTGTTCGTGGCGCCCGCCGGCCGCGGCTGGATGTTGAGGCCGGAGGTCGGGCCCCCGCCGCCTGCGGCCAGGATGCCGCCCTCGTGGATGAACGCCACGTACTGCCCGTCGAAGGTCACTGCCGCCTTGTCCGGCAGCTCGACCCAGTTGCCGTCCTCCTGCGCGAACTGGGTCAGCCAGCCGTTCGGCGGCAGCGGCTGGCGGGTCGGTACCAGGGCGATCAGCCATGCCCCGTCCGGCAGGCCGCTCACCTCGACCATCGCGCACCACCAGAGGTCGCCGACGCTCGGTGGTGGGTTCGCCTCCGGGCCGAGCGGCCGCACCCGCACCGTCGTGCCCTCGGGCAGGACGTCCGCGGCCGCGCCGATCAGGACCCCCGTGTCTCCGACGGGGACGAACGTGCCGTTCGTCCCCTGAGGGCCGAGCACGAGCTCGCCGGCACCCCCGCGCGCCACGGCGACCGGCGGGCGACCGCTGAAGATCACCTGGCCGGGCGGATCGCCCGCCCAGGTGACCTTCACGCCGAAATCCTCGCTCGGGGCCGCCTTCAGCACGAAGCTGAAGGCGTCGACGTACTCGCCGGCCGGGTAGTCCGGCGCGGTCCAGGTGAGGACGCCGTTCGCCAGGCCCTTGAACTCGGTGAAGCCCGGGGTCTCCAGGGCCGTAACCAGGTCGGCCCCAGGCGGGAGGGTGACCTCGACCCGCACGTCGCGCAGCGTCATCACCGTGGGCTTGGTGATCGCCACGCTGTAGCGCACGCTGTCCGGTAGCTGCAGCCCGCTCAACAACACGAGCGGCTGGTCGCCCTGAGCCGCAACCATTCGGGTGACCGGACTGATGCTCCCGCCGAGGCCAAGAGATAACGCGAGTAGCACGCCAAGCGCTAACCAGGATCGGGGTCGCATGAGCTTCTCCTTTGCCGAGGATCTCTCCAGGAGTCGGTGCATCTCGCCCTCGCCAAACGGTCATCCCGCCGCTGCCACCGATCGGGACCGGCGCGCAGGTCAGCCCGACTTCCATCTAATGAGCTTGCCGAATAAGGGTCAACGCGCCGCGTTTCGCATTGTGGAATTGGCCGAGAACAGATCCCTGATGGGATAATGTCGCCCTGGCCCGTGAACACGGCGGCGCGGCAGTGTTTTCCGCATCGTGAACTGCCGACGCGGGGCCCACTGAGGCCGAGCGGTGCCGCGTCGGGCCGCGGGGAAGTGATGCGAGCAGAACGGCCGGGACAGTCGCTGAACGACGGCGTGCAGGCGGTTGTCCGTGCGCTAGCGATCCTCGACGAGTTGGCCAACTACCCGGCGGGTGGCACGCCCAAGGCGCTGGCTGCCCAGCTCGGGTTGAGTTCGGGCACGGTGTACCGGCTGCTCAAGACCCTCGTCGCCCAGGGCTACGTGATTCGCGATCCGGATAGCCGCCTCTTTCTGCTGGGGGCGCGGATCCCCCGCCTGAACGCCGCGCTCCTGCACTCGCTCGCGGTGCCGGAGCGCCTGCGGCAGTTCGCGGCGGCGCTGCACCGCGCCACTGGCGAGACGACGCACCTCCTTCAGTGGTGGGGCCAGGAAGTCATGTGCTCCTTGCTGCTGGACGGCATCCGGCAGGGACACGTGACGGCCGGCTACGTGGGTGTCGTCGGCCCTGCTCACCTGATGGCGGCCGGCCAGGTCCTGCTCGCCTGGGCCGATCCCGAACGGGTGGCCGCCTACCTCGCGCGGCAGCACGTGGGCTCGTTCGATTTCATCCCCGAGTATTGCGAGCAGGTGGACTTCGCGGCTGTGGGCGCCCAGCTTGCCGCGGTCCGCGCCGCCGGGTACGCGGTCGACCCTGGGAACGAGCGGTTCGACACTAGTTGCATCGCGGCGCCGATCTTCGGCGCCGCAGGCCGGGTCGACCACGCTCTGGGTGTCATCATGCCCAGGAGCCGCCTGGCGACCGAGGAGACGGTCCTGGTCGAGACGGTGCGGGGGATCGCCGGAGCGGCCAGCTCGGCGCTACAAGCGGACGGCTTCACAGTCGAGTGCCCGCCAGGCCGCCGCGTGGGGGTCGAGTCGCTGCTACTGCCGCGCTGCCCCGCGCGCCAGCGCCCACCCTCCGGCGCGTCGCGAACGATCGCCGAGACGCCCGCTGGGCTCTATGCGGACACCGCTCCCGTATCGCCCGCGGGGCGCCAGAGCTGAGCTAGCGTCCTCTGCCCTGGCTCGCGCTCGCGCCCGCGGATCGGTAGACTGGCGTAATGGTTGTAGCGCTCCGGTCATTCGGCGCGGATCGTGCAGGGGGCGTCCGACGATGGACCTGGGACTCACGGATAAGGTGGCATTGGTCACCGGCAGCAGCCGCGGGATCGGCAAGGCGATTGCCACGGTGCTGGCCGACGAGGGCTGCCGGGTGGCGATCGTCGGCCGCACGCAGGAAACGCTGGACGCCAGCCTCGCGGAACTGCGGGAGCACGGGCGGGAGGCGATCGCCGTCCGCGGCGACGTCACCGCGCCGGCGGACCTGGAGGGCATCGTCGAGACGGCTGCCGCGCGCTGGGGCCGCCTGGACGTCCTGGTGAACAACGTCGGGGGCGGCCGCGGCGGCGCCTTCATGGACACCGCCGACGCCGACTGGGAGGCCGCGCTCGACGTGAACCTCCTCGCCGCGGTGCGCGCCACGCGGCTGGCGGTGCCGCACCTGCGCCGGCAGGGCGGCGGTGCGATCGTGATGATCGCGTCGATCTGGGGGCGCGAGGCCGGCGGCCTGATCACCTACAACGCGAACAAGGCCGCGCTGATCAGCCTGGCGAAGAACCTCGCCCGCGAGCTGGCGGGCGAGAACATCCGCGTCAACAGCGTGGCTCCCGGCTCGATCTCCTTCCCGGGCGGGTCGTGGTGGCGACGGCAGCAGGCGGACCCGGCCGGCATGGCCGAGTTCGTCCAGCGGCAGCTCCCGCTGGGTCGCTTCGGCCGGCCCGAGGAGGTGGCCAACGTCGTCGCCTTCCTCGTCTCCGGGCGCGCCAGCCTCGTCACTGGCGCCTGCGTCCCGGTCGACGGCGCGCAGGGGCACTCCAACATCTAGTATCCTCTGACGGCCAGCGCGCCTGGCGCGGCCCCGACCAGCACCGCGCGCACCGACGACCGCTGGCCCGCCGGGCTCGACGACCCAGCTGGACGTGGGCGGGCCGTACGCCAAGCGCAGTAGCAGAGGACACGATGCAGGACTGGCGGAGTGTTGCCGCCGCGGTCGGCCCGCTGGACGCCGCGGCCATGGCGGCGGCCCGCGCGCGGCAACCGCGCCTGACCAAGCCTCCTGGCAGCCTGGGCCGCCTCGAGGACCTGGCGATCCAGCTCGCCGGCGTGCAGGGGCGGGCCATCCCGCGCCTGGAGCGGACGGCGATCGTCGTCATGGCCGCCGACCACGGCGTGGCCCGCGCCGGCGTCAGCGCCTACCCGCCCGAGGTGACGGGCCAGATGGTCGCCAACTTCGTCGCCGGCGGCGCGGCGATCAACGTGCTGGCCCGCCAGGCCGGCGCCCGCCTGACGGTGGTCGACGTGGGCGTGGCGCACCCCTTGCCGCTGGAGGATCCGAAGGGGGAGGACCTCTCGCTGCAGCGGCGGGCCCTAGCGGCGGGCACCGCCGACCTCTCGATTGGGCCCGCGATGAGCCGCGAGCTGGCCGAGGCCGCCGTGGGCGTCGGGATCGAGACGGCGGCGGCGGAGGCGGCACGCGGCCTGGACGCGGTCGTCCTCGGCGACATGGGCATCGGCAATACAACGGCCGGGGCGGCGCTCGTGGCGGCGCTGTGCGACCTGGCACCCGCCGAGGTGGTCGGCCGCGGCACCGGCCTGGACGACGCGGCCTGGCAGCGCAAGGTTGCCGTCGTGGAGCGGGCGCTGCGGGTCAACCGGCCGGCGCCGGGCGACGCGCTCGACGCCCTGGCGCGGCTCGGCGGTCTCGAGCACGCCGGCCTGGTGGGTGTGGCCCTCGCTGCCGCGGCGCGGCGCGCCGTCGTCGTCGTGGATGGCCTGGCCGCGGCCGCGGCGGCCCTGGTCGCCACGCGGCTCTGCCCGGCCCTGCGCGACTACCTGGTGGCCGGCCACGCCTCGGTCGAGCCGGGGCAGCGGGCGGCGCTGGCCGCGCTCGACCTCCCGCCCCTGCTGGACCTGGGGCTGCGGCTTGGGGAAGGGAGCGGCGGGGCGCTGGCCCTGCACTTGCTGGAGGCGGCCGTGCGGCTACACGCCGAGATGGCGACGTTCGAGTCGGCCGGCGTGGCCGAGCGGAGCGATCCACCGCCAGTCGACAATTCTTAGCCCAATCCCCACGCGGACGCCTCCGGTGGCGCTCCAGTCCGGCGCGGCCTTGCCGGCCGCGCGGTGCCGCGCCGCGGGGCGCCCCGCCGGCCCGGAGGTGTTGCCATGGAGCTGCCCAGCGCCGAAGTCCAAGCGATCCTCGACCGCGCCCTGGCCGAGGACATCGCCTGGGGCGACGTCACCACTCAGGCGCTCGTGCCCGCCGACCGCCGAGCCACCGCCGAAGCGTTGATCAAGCGCCCCGGCGTGCTGGCCGGCGGCGCGGTGTTCGCCCAGACCTTCCGCACCCTCGATCCCGACGCGCGCATCGACGTGCGGGTGCCGGACGGCGCGCGCGTCGAGCCGGGGCAGGTCGTCGTCGCCCTCGCCGGGCGGGCGGCGGCGATCCTCTCCGCCGAGCGCGTCGCCCTCAACCTCCTCCAGCGCATGAGCGGTATCGCCACGGCCACCGCCGAGTGCGTCGCGGCGGTCGAGGGCTATCCGGTGCGGATCATCGACACGCGCAAGACCGCCCCCGGCCTGCGCCTGCTGGACAAGTACGCCGTCCGCGTCGGCGGCGGCAGCAACCACCGCTACAATCTGGCCGACGCCGTGCTGATCAAAGACAACCACCTGGAGGTGGCGCGGAGCCTGGGGATGGACCTCGCCGCGGCGATCGCCCACGTCCGGAAGCGGATCAGCCCCTTTCTGAAGATCGAGGTCGAGGTGGAGAGCGTCGCCGACGCCGGCGTGGCCGCCGCGGCCGGCGCGGACCTGATTCTGCTGGACAACATGCCGCCGGCGGAGATGGCGGAAGCGGTCCGGGTGGTGGCCGGCCGCGCGCTCGTCGAGGCCTCGGGTGGGATCACGCTCGAGACGATCCGCGACGTGGCCGCCAGCGGCGTCGACCTGATCTCGTCGGGCGCACTGACGCACTCCGTCCGCGGCCTCGACATCAGCCTGGAGATCCACATGTAGCCGGCCGCCCCGCCGCACGTCTCGGTTACCCCTGGTGCGGGCCGGCAGCGCTCGGCTAGCCTCTGGAGCGGCTGCCCGGAGCGCCTGGAAGGTTGCCGCCACTGGCGGGAGGCCGAGCGAGAGCGCGCCGCCGGCGTCAGGGGCGACTGGGCGCCGCCGGTTGCGCCTCCAGCTCGGCGACCAGCTCGCGCGCGATGCGCTCGGCCGTCTCGCGGTCGTCCTGGGCGAGCTGGCCCTCGAGCACCAGGTTCAGCAGGTGCTCCTTGATTGGCTTGATCCAGGGGCCGGGGCCGCGTCCGAATAGTGCCATCAGATCGTTGCCGTCGATCGGGCTGTGGATCTTGGCCACGTCCTCCTGGGCGCGGATCGCCTCGCAGCGGGCGCGCAGCTCGTCCACGCGGCGCAGCGCCGCGCGGCGCTTCTCCTCGCGCCGCGTGGTTACGTCGGCCCGCGACAGCTTGAACAGGTCCTCGAGGTCGTCGCCGGCCTCGCGCATGAAGCGGCGGACTGCCCCGTCGGTCCAGTCGCCCTCGTAGTTGTTGACGCGCTGGTGCAGCGCTACCAGCCGCGCCACCTTCTCGATCAGCGCCCGGTCGAGGCGCAGGCGGCCGAGGATGCGGCGGCTCATCCCCTCGCCGACCACCTCGTGGCCGAAGAAGTGCGTCTCGCCGTTGACGTGCGAGATCGTCCGGGGCTTGGCGATGTCGTGCAGCAGGGCGGCCCAGCGCAGCGCCAGCTCGGGCTCGGCGTTGTCCACGACGTGGAGCGTGTGCTCGAAGACGTCCTTGTAACGGTAGAGATCCTGGCGCATGCCCCGCATCGCCAGTAGCTCGGGGACGATGTGGCGCATCAGGCCGAGGTCGCAGAGCAGCCGCAGGGCGTGCCCGGCCCGCGGCGCCATCAGGATCTTGTTCATCTCCTGGGCGATCCGCTCGCGGCTGATGTCGGCCAGGAGGTCGGCCTGCCGCTGGATCGCCGCGGCCGTGTCGGGCGCGAGCCGGAAGTCGAGCTGGGCGACGAAGCGCACGGCCCGCAGCAGGCGTAGCGGGTCCTCCGCGAACCGCTCGTCGGCGTTGCCGACGGCCCGCACGAGCCGCGCGGCCAGGTCGCGCTCCCCGCCGAAGGGGTCGATCAGCGCGCCGGTGCGCAGGTCCTGGGCGATGGCGTTGATCGTCAGGTCGCGGCGCGCCAGATCGCCCTCGAGGCTGGCGCCGAAACGCACGGCCGGCTTGCGCGATCGTGGCGCGTACTCTTCCGAGCGGAAGGTCGTGATCTCGACCGTCTCGCCCTGATAGTGGGCGCCGATGGTGCCGAACCGCTCGCCGACGGCCCAGATGTGTTCGGCGCCGGCCGCCTGGAGCAGCGCCTTGACCTCGCCGGGCGTAGCGTCGGTGGCCAGGTCGAAATCCGCCGTATGCGGGCGGCCGAGCAGCAGGTCGCGCACGCAGCCGCCCACCAGGTATAGCACGTGGCCCTGGTCCGCGAAGCGCTCGGCCAGGCGAAGCAAAGGGGTGTTCACGGCGCCCTCCCGGCGACATTCTACCTGGGCGCCGCGGCTGCCGGCGACCGCGCCCGGGCACGACAAGACCCGGGCCAAGGGGCCCGGGCCCTGTTGTTTCGGCTGGTGGGCGCCAGTGGCGCCGCGCCAGGCGAACCGTCAGGACGGCGCGGCGGACGAGGCGGGTATCGGCGCGGAGGGCGGCGGCGTCTTCGACTTGAGCGGCGCGAGGATCATGTGCATCTGGCGGCCTTCGAGCAGCGGCATGCGCTCGACCTGGCCCTGGCCGCGCACACGCTCGGCGAGGCCCTCGAGAATCGCCCGACCGATCTGCGGATGGGCCATCTCGCGGCCGCGGAACATCAGCGTGACCTTGACCTTGTCGCCTTCCTCGAGGAAGCGCTGGATCGCCTTGGCCTTGAAGTTGATGTCGTGGTCGTCGGTCTTCGGTCGGAGCCGGACTTCCTTCAGCTCGACCTTGGTGGCGTTCTTCCGAGCGTCGCGCTCTTTCTTCGTCTGCTCGTACTTGAACCGCCCGTAGTCCATGAGGCGGCAGACCGGGGGGGCCGCCATCGGCGCGACCTCGACGAGGTCCAGGTTGCGCTCACGCGCCACGCGCAACGCTTCGGGAGTGGCTACGACGCCTAGCTGCTCGCCATTCTCGTCGATGAGGCGCACCTCGCGAACGCGGATGCGCTCGTTCACGCGCAGGTCTCGGGTACTGATGCTCCTCTCCTTCTCGCCCTCAGCGCCACTGGGCGCCGGTTACCACCTGACGGGACAATCGCCCGCGTATATTCTACTGACGCTCCCGCTTATCGTCAACTCGCTAGCCGACGCCGGGCTGCCGACGTGTCGGCCCCGAACAGTGGAACTTGCCGCTAGACTCGGCCGCGTGCGATACCAGGCGTGCGCGACGGAGGGAGGGTACAGTGGCCGACGATTCGCCGCGGCGCGCCAGCGCCCGGCCCGAAGAAGAGCTAGAGCTGCGCGAGATCCTCCAGGTCGAGGTGCCCCAGGATCGTGTCGAGCGGCTCAAAGGCCTCACCCGCGTCGACGACCCGAACGTCACCCCCGAGGTGTTCGACTACCTGATCCGCCAGCAGGCCCAGGCCGTCAACATCCAGTACGCGCGCTTCCTGGCCGGCGTCCAGTTCACCGAGGCCGACGTCGACGAGCTGCTCGTCGACGCCATCGACTGCCACGCCCACGGCGGCTCCGACCCGTTCGAGCGGCTGCTGCTCGAGGACGAGATCGGCATGGACTACACCCGCGCTGGGATGCGGGCGATGGTCGTCAAGACCTGGTACACGCCGTCGGCCTCGCGCAACGCCCTCGTCCAGAAGTACGTCGATCGCTTCGCGGCCGAGCACGGCCTGCGCCCGACGCTCTGTTTCGGGGGCGTGGTCCTGAACTACTCGATGGGCGGCTTCAACCCCGAGGCGGTGCGCAAGTGCCTCGGCTTCCCGGGGATGAAGTACGTCTGGATGCCGATGGTCGACAGCTACCACCACCGCCGTGTGGTCTACGACGACTGGTCCGGCTACGGGCTGAACTTCCTCGACGAGAACCGCAAGGTGCTGCCGGTCGTCCAGGACATCCTGCGGATCATCGCCGACCACGACCTCGTCCTGGCCTCGGGCCACTATCCCTACGAGGACACGGCCGTGCTGGTCGAGGAGGCGCGCCGCCTGGGCGTGAACCGCATCGAGATCATCCACCCGGCCCACATCCACTCCAAGCACACCATCGCCCAGATGAAGGAGCAGGCGGCGCGCGGTGCGCGGCTGATGCTAAGCGGCCTTGGTGCCCTGGCCTACCCGCTCCACGAAAGCGGGCCCCTGTACGCGGCGCGGATCGTCCACGAGGTCGGGCCGGAGAACCTGGTCTACGGGTCGGACTTCGGCCAGCTCCAGAACTTCTCGCACCTGATCGCGGCCCGCTGGATGGTCAAGCAGCTCCTCACGTGGGGCTGCACGAAGGAGCAGATCCGGACCGTGTTCCAGGAAACGCCCGCCAAGCTGCTCGGGCTGCCCTGGCCGCCGCGCGACACGCCCCAGCTCCCGCCGCGCCCCGTCGAGCGCCCGGAGCTGCGGCCGCCGAACGACCGCGCCGGCGGCGACCAGGCCTGCCTCTGCTAGCCTTCCAGGTCCGGGTGGCGCGCGGTCCACTCCGTTCGCTCGGGGTAGCCGAGGAGCGGCGCGCTCACCGCGTCGAGGGCGGTCCGCTCCGCCGCGCTGAGGTGCCAGTCGAGGGCGCCGAGCGCCTCCGTGAGCTGGTCCGCCGTGCGGACGCCGACGAGCGGCGCCACCACGCCCGGCGCGTCGAGCACCCAGCGCAGGGCCACCTGCACCGGCGAGCGACCGGCTGCTCGGGCCAGCCGCTCCAGCTCGGCCAGCACGGCGTGGGTGCGCGGCGCCAGGCGGGGAGCGAGGAAATCCGGCCACTCCGCGCCGCGGCTGCCGGGTGGGGCCGGTTGGCCCGGCCGGTACTTGCCGCTGAGGGCGCCGCCGGCCAGCGGGCTCCAGGCGAGCAGCCCCACCCCGAGCGCGCGCGCGGCAGGCAGCGCCTCGCGCTCGCTGCCACGCTCGACCAGGCTGTACTCGTTCTGCAGGCTGACGAACCGCGCGTAGCCCGCGGCGCGCTGGCGCTCCACGGCCAGGGCAAGCTGCCAGCCGGCGTAGTTCGACGCGCCCAGGTAGCGCACCTTGCCGGCCTGGACGCAGGCGTCGAGCGCCGCCAGGGTCTCGTCGAGCGGCACCACTTCGTCCCAGAAGTGGACCTGGTAGAGGTCGATCCAGTCCGTACGCAGCCGGCGCAGGCTGGCCTCGACGGCGTCCAGGATGTGACGGCGGGAGAGGCCGCGGTCGAGCGGCGCCGGCCCCATCGCGCCCAGCACCTTCGTCGCCAGCACCACGCGCGGACGCCGCGGCCCGAGCAAGCGGCCGAGCAGCGCCTCCGCGGCGCCGCTGCCGTAGACGTCGGCGGTGTCGATTAGCGTCCCGCCGGCGTCGAGGAACCGGTCGACGATGCGGCCAGCGGCCGCCGCGTTGGCGCTGGTGCCGAACGTCATCGTGCCGAGGCCGAGCTGCGACACGGGGAGGCCGCTGGCGCCGAGCAGGCGATACTTCATCGCGCCCTCCGCGGCCCCGGTCGCGCTGGCCCGAGCCGTCGGCCGATTATAGAGAGCCGCTGGTTGCGACGGTACACGGTTCCGTGTAAGATCGGCGCATGGTGGAGCGACGCCGCCGCGTGGAGTGGGATGCCGGGCGGGTTCGCGCCCTGCGGCGCCACCTCGGCCTGTCGCAAGCGGCGCTCTCCAGCGAGCTTGGGGTTCGCCAGCAGACCGTCAGCGAGTGGGAGACTGGCCTGTATCGGCCGCGCGGCGCCGCGGCGCGCCTGCTGACGCTCGTCGCCGAGCGGGCCGGCTTCGCGTACGCGCCGGGGCCGGGCGGCGAGCTGCCGAACGAGTCCGCGCCGTGAGCCGTGGCGAGGCGGCGCCTGCCGCTAGCGGCGCGCCGATCACCGAGGCGCTCGTCGCCCGGCTGTGGCAGGCGCAGCGCTTTGCCCGCACCGCCTTGCGCACGGTGGAGGGCACGCCGCTGCAGGTCGTCTATCCCGGGCGGCGCCGCGCCCCGCCGGGCCCCGACTTCCAGGGCGCGCTGCTCGCCTTCGGCGGCGCGGCGCTGCGGCACGGCGGCGTCGAGGTGCACCTGCGCTCGTCGGACTGGGCGCGCCACGGGCACGACCGCGACCCGGCCTACGCCACTACCCTGCTCCAGGTCGTGCTCTGGCACGACGCCCGGCGACCGATCCTGCGCGCCGATGGCACGGTCGTGCCCACCCTGGCCCTGGCGAGCTACCTCGACGCCGAGCCGGCGGCGCTGGCGGCCGCGCTGCCCGCCCAGCCGCTAGAGTGGCCGCTCGCCGAGCTGGGCCCGTGCGCGCCCGACGACGCCCGGGCGATCGCCCACCTCGAGGCGGCCGGACTGGCTCGCTTCACCGCCCGCCGCCTCGCCTACGCCCAGGCCCTTGAGGCGCGCGGCGTCGCCGACCTGTACTGCCAGGGGCTGATCGAGGCGGCGGGCTACGGCGCCAACCGCGAGCCGGCGCGGGCGCTCGCGCGGCGCCTACGGTACGGCGTCCTGGCCGGTGCCATGGGGCGCGGCGAGTCCGTCCCGGCACGCGCCGAGGCGCTGCAGGCGCTGCTCCTCGGGGCGGCAGGACTGCTCCCCTCGCAGCGCGGCCGTTCGGCCGACGGGCCGGAGCCCGCCGCGCTCGAGCGGGCCTGGCGCCGCTGGCGGGCCGCCGTGCCCGACGGTCCGCCGCGGCCGGCCTGGCGCTTCGTCGGCGTCCGCCCCGCCAGCTATCCCACCCGCCGCCTGGCCGCGGTCGCCCTGCTGCTCGCACGGACGAACCCGACCACGCTTCTCGCCGAGGCGGCGCGGGTGCTTCGCACGCGGCCACCCCGCGCCGCCGCCCGCGCGCTGGCGGTTGCTCTCGTCGTCGAGGCGACAGACGGCTACTGGCAGTGCCACTGGGACTTCGGCGCCGCCAGCGCGCGCCCGCTGCCGGCCCTGCTCGGCGCTGAGCGCGCCGCGCTGGTCGTCGTCAACATGCTGCTGCCGCTGCTGGCGGCCTGGGGCGAGGTCCTCGACGACAGCGCGCTGGTCGAGGCGGCCCAGGCCTGCTACCAGCAGCATCCGGCCACCGCCGACAACGAGCGCCTGCGCCACATGCGGCGGCAGGTCCTGGGCAGCGCAGCGCGCGGCGTCGCCAGCACCGCCTGCCGGCAGCAGGGCCTCCTGCACATTTTCGCCCAGACCTGCGACTGGCGGCGCTGCGACGCCTGCCCGGTCGGGCCCGCCGCCGGAGCGGCTGGCGCTGAGAGTTGACCGGCGGCCGGCGCCGCCCGCGACGCCGGCCGCCGGCGACCCCTTTCAAGGATCTCCGCGGCGACCGAAGCTAGTACCGCGCGACCGCCGAGCGGTCATCAGGGCGCAGCCAGGTCGGAGCAGCGCTGGCCGATAGTCTGGGTGCTCAGGTGCCCCCCTCCGAGGTTGTTCCGCGCGTTCGTCAGGGCCTGGCTGCCGAGAGCGCTGCCGATGTTCTTTAGGACGTCCGCGATGAGGTTCTCACAGTCATTGACAGTGAAGTGCCGGACTGTCCCGCCGCTCCCTGTCGTGCTCGCGGCCGCGGCCCGCGTCAGGTTCGATGGGAGCGAGCGAGGCGTCGTGCCACTGCCGGCAATCGGCGTGGGCGTCGGACCAGCGGTCGGGAGCCGGGGTTGGCGGGCGGGGCTCGTACCGGCGGCCAAGCTCTTGCTGCCGGCACTGCGCAGCACCACATATTGCCCGTCGGGCGTCGCGAAGCCCTGCCAGCCGAGCGGCTGCCACTGGCCAGCATCCTGGGCAAACAGCGAGATGTTGGCCAGCGGGGGCAAGGGTTGGCGGAGAGGGACGAACAGGACGAGATCCGCACTGTCCGGGAGGCCGGTTACCTCGACCATCGCACACCACCACAGGTCGCCCAGTTCGGCCGGAGAAGGGTTAGCCTCTGGGCCCAGCCGCCGCACCCCGATGGTCGTGTCCTCCGGCAACACTCCGGTCGGCGCCCATACCAGCACGCCGCTGTCGCCGATGGGGACGAGGCGCCCGCCCGTGCCCTCTGGCCCCAGCGTCAGCTCGCCGGCCGCCGCACGCGCACCCGAAAGCGGGGGGTGTCCGCTGAAGCCATTCTGCCCAGGCTGCGCGCCGCCCCAGTGCACATCGACCTGGAAGTCACCCGCTGGCACCTGGCGCAGCGTGAACGCGAAGGCGTCTACGTCGTCGCTCGCTGCGACCTCCCGGGCGGTCCAGCTCAGCTTGCTCGCCTGGAGGCCCTCGAAGTGCGTCGAGCCTGGGACCTCGACAGCCTGGAGGAACTCAGCGTCTGGGGGCAGGGTCACCTCGACGCGGACGTCACGCAAAACGAGTGTGTCCGGCTTCAGGATCGTGACGCTGTAACGCGCGCTGTCCGCGAGCTGCAAGCCCGTCATTAGGGCAGCTGGCTGGTTTAAGTCCTGGGCGGCTGCGCGGCTGGAGTTACTGCCAGCCAGCGCGGGGTCGAAGGGAAAGACGCCGCTCCCGAGCACGCTCGAGATCACGAGAACGGCGAGCCATCGATGCGAGCGCATGTGTTCCTCCTTGGCGGGCTTGTCCAGCCACGACTCCCTCCGTGTTTAGAGACTGCTGCAGAAGCGCAGCGGCGAGCCTCCGCTACTCGAGCAGACCATCGTGAACGGGGGCGGACCTGAACCCGAGCTAACACAGTGACTCGCATCCGGCGAGCACGCCGCGCTGAACTGCGCGGAGCCGCCGAAGGCGCAGAGGCCGAACCCGCCGCAGTTCTGGCTCGCTGAGCGCGCCGGGCCGTCGCGGAGGGCGGCCAGTCCCGCGGGGACGGCGAGGCCGCTACTGACGGAGGTGCCAGCGCTCGAATCGGACGGCAGGGCGCGAGTGGCCCCGCCGACCTGGGCGACGTCGCCGCCGACGAGCAGGTTGGGGGCGACGGCACCCACGGTGGAGGTCTGAGCGGAGCTACCGCCGGCGCCGTTCTGAGCACCGGTGCCGCCGGCGGGGTTCTGAGCGCCGCTGCCCACGGCCGCGCTGAGACCGCCGCCGCTCCCAGCGGCGAGCGGTGCGCCGCTCGCCGCTGGCGCCGCCGGCAGCGACTGGAAGCTAGCCTGCCCGCCGAGCGAGACCTGCCGGAACCGAGCCGCACTGCCGGCGGCATACACGCCCGGCTCCCGGATCGGCACGGCCACGAACAGGCCGTCCGGGGTTGCTACGCCGCGCTCCGTGGTCTCCTGCCACTGCGCGCCGCCCGCGCGTTTGAATATCGTGATCTCTACGCCGGGCGTGAGGGGCTGACGCGTCGGCAGCAGCAGGACGATCGGCGCGAGCAGGGAATCCGGTCCGCTCAGCTCGACCGCCGCGCACCACCAGGTGCCCGGCGCGACCCCGTCGGGCGGGTTGGCTTCCGGGCCGGCGAGCCGCGCGGTCCACGCCGACGGGCTGTTGACGGTGCCCGGCGGGACCGCGGCGCGGATACCGGTGTCGCCGAGCACCAGGAGGTCGAGGCTGCCCTCGGGCGTGAGGGCGAGGGTAGCTTCTCGCCCCCCGGCGCGGTCCTCGCGGCTCACGGCGACCCGGCTCTCGCCGGCTGGTGGGCCCGCCCAGGTGACGCGCGCCTCTGTGGCAGCGTCAGCAGCGCCTTGTACCGAGGCGCTGAACGGACCGACGAAGCTATTGGCCGGCGCCGACGCCGTCCAGATCGCCTGGCCCGCCTCGACGCCGACGAACTGCACCTCGGGCCAGGCCTCGAGGGCGTCGACTAGCTCGCTGCCCGGCGGCAGGGCCAGGGCCACGTGTAGCTCTCCCAAAGCGCGGTCGGGCGGGACGGCGATGGTGAGGCTGTACTCCCAGGCGTTGTCCGCGCGCCGGGCGGTCAGCAGCAAGACCGGCTCGGTCGCCGCCGGCGCGGACGAGGGCTCCTGTGGGGCGGGGGCGGCCAGCCCTGCCCATGCCGATGAGCGGCCGACCGGTGATCCGCCAGACGCGCCAGCGTCGCGGGGCTGGCCGCCGGCGATGCCGATCAGCGCCGCGACCAGCAGTACCGTCAGCGCGCCGGGTCGTGTGCTGGGTACCCCCGGATGGCCTTGCATGTCGCCTCCCCCAGAGTCTAGTGCCGCCGCCGCCTACGCGGCTCGGCCGATCTCCATCTAAACGGGGCGACGATTTGCGGTCAACGTGCCAGGTTTCGCATTCCGGAATCGGCGGCGCCTAGGACCCCCGGCGGGAAAAGGCCAGTCTCGCAGATCGGCGTACGCGCGGGAGCATGTTCCGGGCCCGTACCCGTTTAGCGTGTACGTGGGGGCGGCGGCGGGGGCGGCGGGGCTGACGTCGGGTTGGGGCGGGGCGCTACGACCACCGGCCGTCCTACTCCTCGCGGGTCGTTGCCGCATAGGGGCGGGCGGCAGAGGACGGCACCAACGGCAACCACACCACCAGAATGACTGAAGGCGGCGTACTGCCCATCGGACGTCGTGTGGCCCTTGATACTCAGTTCTTCCCAGCCGCTCTGGCCCTGCGCGAACAGCACTAGCTCCTGCGCGGCCGGCAGGGGGCTTCGCAGCGGCACCAGCACGTCGAGCGACGTACCAGCGGGAAGTCCGTCTATCTCCACCTCCGCGCACCACCACAGGTCGCCCTCGACGGGTGGGTTGGCGTCTGGCCCCAGGCGCCGCACCCGGAGGACCGTGCCTTCGGGCAGCCCACCGACCGGGAGCACGGCCAGCACACCGCTGTCGCCGATCGGGACCGGGCCGGCGGAGTCCTGCTCGCCCAGGGTCCGCTCACCCGTTAGACTGGTCGCCGTGGACAACGGCGGCTGCACGCTCTCGTGGATGTCGCCCGGCGGGTTACCCGTCCAGCGGACACGGATGTCGAGCGGCGCGCTAGCCGCCTCGCGGAGAGTGAACGCGAACGGGGCGACGTTGTTGTCGGGGCCGAAGGCGGGCGCGGCCCAGCTCAGGACGTGGTCCTGAAGGCCAAGGAACTCCGTGAGGTCGGCTGCCTCCAGGGCCTCGACGAGCTCGGCCTCAGCAGGCAGCCCGATCTCGACCCGAAGGTCCCGGAAGAGCTGCTCGGGCGGCTTGTTGAGCAGGACCGCGTAGCGCACGCTGTCGGGCAACCGCAGTCCGGACACGGTCACCGACAAGTTGTCCTCCTCCAGTACCGCGGCCCGCCCGTCCAACAGACCGACGCCGCTGACGAGGACCAGGGACAGGACGAGTAGCGCTGCAAGGACTAATGAGGATCGTTGTCCCATGCGGCGCTCCTTGACGGTGCCTGTCTCTGTAGGGCGAAGGCGCGCCGCCGGCTCAGCTCGACGCCAGTTGCCCCTGGCTCGCTCTCGAGCAGCCGGCCGCCGAGTCCGGGGCGACCGGCATCGCCGGCATCGGGCAGCGCCGAGGCCCCGGCAAGTCCCCGCGGCTCGTCCACGCGGTGGCGTCCGCCCGCCGCGGGCGCCGCCCCCTTCTGGGACCCATTCAACCTGGTTCGCGACTTGTGGTCAACGCGCCAGGTTTCGCATCGCGAAATCGACGAAGAACAGAAGGCTGCCGGGCCGGTGCAAGGCTGGCAGATCCGCGCGTGCGGGGTGGCGTCTGCCGTGCCGCGGACCGCGCGGCGGGCCGGCGCGCGCCGGCCCGCCGCGCGGTGCTACAGGCCGGGCCTGGGCCCGCCGCGGCAGTTCGCGCGGGCGCGCTACACGGCCGATGCGGCCGGCGCGCCGAGGCCGAACAGCGCCGCCGAGTTCCGGTAGAGGATCTTCTCCTTCGTCTCGCGGGAGAGGTCCGGGTGCCGGCGCAGGTCGACGAGGTTCTTCGGGAACTCGTTGTCCCAGTGGGGGATGTCCGAGGCATAGAGGAAGTGGTCGTTCCCGACGTAGTCCACCGCCGCTGCCAGCAGGCCCTCCTCGGCCTCCAGGCTCACATAGAGCGGCGACTGGCGGAAGAGCTGGCTGGGCTTCATGGTGAGGTGAGGCGCCTCGAACTCGCCACGCTTCTCCCAGTGCTCGTCGAGGCGGTCCAGGTAGTACGGCAGCCAGGTGGCCCCGATCTCGAGGAAGGCGATCTTGACCCCCGGGAAGCGCAGCGGCACCGCGTTCCAGAGGATGCTCGTGAAGTGGAGCATCAGCCCGGCCGTGAACGAGTAGCAGTGCGTCTCGGCGAAGGTACGGAAGCGGTCGCCGCCGACCGATGCCGAGGCGTTGCGGGTCCCGTGGATGCAGATCGGCACGCCGAGCCGCTGCGCCTCGGCCCAGACCGGATCGTAGATGGCGTCGCCGAGCCCAAAGGGCAGGCCTGCCGAGATGATCTCGAAGCCGATCAGGCCCAGCTCCTCGACCCCGCGACGCAGCTCCTTCGCCGCCTCGGCGGGGTCCTGCATCGGCAGCACCCCGACCGCGCGCACCCGTTCCGAGATCGAGCTGTACTCTCGGGCGAACAGCGTGTTCGCTGCCCGCGCGATCGCGCGGGCGAAGGCGGGCTCGCGCAGGTGCGCCACGCCGCCAGACTGCGTCGGGAACAGCACCGCGTACTGCATGCCGTGCTCGTCCATGATCCGCAGCCAGGCCTCGACTTCCTCCGCGGGGCTCATCGGGTCGTGGACCTCCTGCTGGCCGAGCGTGCCGAACAGGCGGTTGTC
>Ga0070739_10001923_pt1 | contig 29449 bp, 32 predicted proteins | sample Coa_R1_7_FD_66445 | JGI IMG/M metagenome (GOLD analysis project Ga0070739, IMG submission 66445) | Surface soil microbial communities from Centralia Pennsylvania, which are recovering from an underground coalmine fire - Coalmine... | ecosystem: Environmental > Terrestrial > Soil > Unclassified ...
GACATCGTTCATCTGTGGCGATCTGGGCTGGAACGAGGACAACTGGCGCGGGGCCGGGCAAGTGGATCTGGTTCTGATTAACCGCCTGGCGGGCGAGATCTCTGGGGACAAGCGCGAGCGGGTGGCGATGAAAAGAGCGCATCGCAGGCAGGCCGAGGAGATGCTCGAACAGCATTAGGAAGCGGTTGAAGGACTTGCCATTGCTTTACTAAGTACATTCAAGCAACTTTTGCGGAAATGAGGTAAAATGGCGGGAGGAGGAGAGAGCGATGAGAAAACCACTGGAAATTCCGGTTCCGACAGCAGAAGAATTGGAAGCGTTAGAAGCCCTGTATCGAACAACGCACGATGTGCGACTACGAACGCGGACTCAAATCGTGCTGTTAGCTGGAGAGCAGCGCATGACAGCACCAGCCAGTGCCAAATTGTGCGTGAAGATGATCAGACCGTGCGGAACTGGCTCAAACGCTATCTCGCAGAAGGAATCGAAGGGCTCAAAGATCGACCAATGCCGGGCGCACCGCCTAAAGTCACGAAGGCATATACTGAGCAGTTACTCTTTGCCGTCCGGCGACGACCACGGAGTTTGGAGCAGCCGTATTCGATGTGGACGCTGCAACGATTAGCCGATTATATGGCCCAACAAACCGGTATTCGGGTCTCGGATGAAACGGTCCGCAAACTGCTCAAAGCGGGAGAGATTGTGCTTTCCCGTCCGCAGCACAAGATCAGTAGCCCTGATCCCGAGTACCTTGTAAAAAAAGACGATTGAAGAGGTTCGCGACGGCTTAAAGGCAGGAGACGTGTTCTATTACGCAGACGAATTCAATCTCAGTTGGTTTCCCACGCTGCGAGCCATGTGGAGCCCCAAAGGACAACAGGTGATGATCCCAACGCCAGGACAGCCGGACAAGTACTACGGTATTGGCGCAGTGAATTATCACACCGGAGAATCTGTCGTGGTGTTCCATCGGCGCAAGCGACGCAGGGAAATTGCAGAATTGCTCGAAGCAGTAGTCGAGAAACATCCGACGGGAACGATCTATGTGGCCTGGGATAATGCCAGTATGTATGAAGATGATGAGATAGAAGCAGTCATACGGGCAGCCGCTGGTCGGCTTGTCTTGCTCTACTTGCCAACCTACAGTCCGTGGCTCAATCCTATCGAAATGTTGTGGCGGCATTTTCGGCGGGAAGTGACCCACTGCGAACTGTTTGAGACCAAACAAGCGTTGCTTGAAGCGGCCCAAAAATGCTTTGAGCGATTCAACCAACGCCCGGAAAAGATTCTGTCGGTGATTGGCTCCAATGCCCAAAAAGTTGCTTGAATGTACTTAGCAAAGGGAAGCAGCGTGACGAGGCCAATAGGAGACCCGATGTAAATATTCTCAACCGAGAAGCTCGCGAAGAGGAAGGACACGTAGGTATTGATGACGGCATGCGATGGCGAACCCGCCGTAGAAGGTATGTTGCACCATCATCCGAGCGATCAGTTGGTCCCCAGATGGCAAAACGATCGCTTCGACCACACGCGCCGATGCCCCTGATGAAGGTCTGGTCGTGCTCTGGAACGTGGAGACCGGCAAGATTCGTGCCTCCCTTTCCGGTCATACCTCGCCCCTATGAGTCTTTCCTGGTCCCCAGATGGCAAGCACCTGGCCGAGGCCAGCTTTGATGGCACGGTGCGCGTCTGGGAGGTGACAGCGGGCAAGACGATCTACATCTATACGGGACACGCGTCCGGGGCACCTTTGCGCAGCGTCGCCTGGTCGCTTGATGGTCGCTCTCTGGCTGCCGCGAGCGCTAATGGGGAAGTCCACACCTGGGGGTTCGGCGTCCAGGTCGTTACATACAAGGCGAAAAGCGCGCTCGCCCTGGCCTGGTCTCCCGATAGCAAACGTCTCGCCACTGGCGGGGAAGGCATCCAGATCATCACCCCGGCCACGGGCAAGCTCCTATTCACCTATCGTGGGCAGCCAACGGCTATCAGTGCGGTGGCCTGATCGCCTGATGGCACCTACCTGGCCTCGACGCACGCTCCCGTGTCCCCTGCTCGTAGCACCGTCAAAGCCTGGCTGGCCCCATAACCACATGTGTGGGCAAGCAGTCGAGCACTCTTGCGGTCAATTTGGCTGGGAGTGGCTGATGTCTGGCGGCAATAAAGTGCTGGCCGGGACCTTCCCGCAGGGGCTGGCCGATGCCTTGAGAGAGGGGATCAAAGGCAATCCCGATGGCTGGTATGTCAGCTTTTTGCAGCACACCATTCTTCCGCACAGCGTCTTCTATGGCTATCTCATCGAATGGACCGAGCTAATAGCGGGTTTGATCCTGTTAAGTGGGGCGCTGATCCTGCTGGGCCAGCCGCGCAAGGTGGGTGATCCGCAACACGGACTGATGGTGGGCTACTGCGTGGCGGCAGTGGTAGCCGCCGTGGTCGGGGCCTTCATGACGGTGAATTTCCATTTCTTTATGGGCGGTTGGGTTCTGCCCGGGTTTGATCCTGCCAGTCCGTATGACGAGGCGATTGACCTGGATGCGCTGATCCCGCCGTTGTCGCTCATCATCGTGATCGCCAATATTGCCTTCGTCAAGGCGCTCAGATCGCCGGAAAGCAAGCAGCAGAGCGCTTCCCTGGCTCAGCAGGAGACGCACATCCCGGTGCAGAGCCAGAGGTAGTGATGGCTTATCGAGAAAGGGATAGAGTGCTATGAAAAGAGGAAACCTCTCGAAGAGAGTTGTGTGGTTCTCTGTCCTGATTGCTCTCCTGACGCTGCTGGCAAGCGGGGCGGGGCTGTTCCTCAAAAACACCTACGCCCAGGAAACGCCGTCCTGGGCGATCCAGGCAATGGGCCAGGACATCGCCAACGTGGTCTCGGCTCTGACGCTTGTAGTGGCGGCCTCCTTTGCCAGCAAAGGCTCGATCAAAGCCGTGCTGGTCTGGATGGGAGTCCTGATCACGCTGCTCTACGCCTCCGTCATTTATGCCTTTGCGGTCCACTTTAACCGCCTGTTTCTGGTGTATGTGGCAATGCTGGGCTTCTCCTTTTACATGCTGGTTGGCAGCGTGATGCGTCTGCCTCTGGATCGCCTCCGGTCCTTCTTCGCCGCCACGACCAGAACCAGGCTCGTGAGTGTGTTTTTGCTACTGGTGGGCATTCTCTTTTCCCTGCTCTGGTTAAAGGAGGATATCCCGGCGCTTCTCGCCGGGACGGCTCCGCAAAGCGTAATGGAAAACGGCTTGCTGACCAATCCGGTGCATGTCCTGGATTTAGGACTGTATCTGCCAGCGATGCTGGTCACAGCCATCTTCTTATGGAGGGGGAAGCTTCTGGGCTACCTGCTGGCGCTTCCTCTGCTGGTATTCAGCATCCTGACGGGAATCGGAATCATCTCCATTGATCTGGTGATGGCGATGAAAGGGATGCCGGTAAGCCCTGGCGTGATACCTTGCATCAGCGCTCAAACAGTCTGTTAGACCCATCTGGGGCGATAGCGCAACAGGGCGCCAACGCCGCCCAGTTGTTGGAGGATCTCATGTCCTGTGACCAGATCAACTTCAGCGCCGGAGAGCGTTGCCAGTCGCACGAGATCATTGCGCTCCTGCTCAGAGAGTGGTGCCTCCTCCGCCAGCACCAGCACCTCGCCCTGCCCATGCTCAAGCGCATGCCGTGTTTCTTCCAGTCCGATCACGCCAAGACCTTGCTCGCGCACCGCTTCCACAAGTTGATCCGCTCGGGTATGGGATTCCTCCCCCTCCACCCGTGCCAGGACCGGTGTGATCTCACGATGGACTACATGGCGAGGCGTGCGAATATCCAGGCGCAAGATTTCCTCCTGGATGAGCGGTTCAAACTGGGGAGACAAGGCCCGATGCAAGAGGGGGATTGCCACTGCATCCCCAGCCAGGATCACACGTTTGGCTCCCTCCTGGCGCACCAGTTCCTCCAGTGCAGCGGCTGCTTCACGTGCAAAGGACTCGCGTTGATTCTGTACGTGACGCTGGTACTGCTTATGATTGAGTCCACCGGTGTTGCGCTGGCGGTAGCCAAAGGAATCATCATCTGGCCCGGCCACCTCTTCCAGGAAGCCGCTGCGTGTGACAAACAGGCGCGTCGTATTCGTATCGACCAGCGCCACCACGGCGGTTTCCTGTTCATCCACTAAGCGAGCCAGTTGAAACAGATCGGGGAACGGCTCCAGGACCACCTGGTTCTCAAAGGGCACCCCGGTTTCGATGACCTCGAACAGCCCGTGGCTGTTGCACGCGAACATGGCAACCCCCTGGAGCCAGGGTCCGGCATGCTCATCGAGAAAGCGTTGCACACGATTCGCATCGAGGCGAAAATTATCCAGTGCCGGCCCACGGGGCAGCAGGGTCTTTTCAATCTGTCGGAAGCGGTCGGTGAGCACGGTCAGGGATGGGCGCAGCGCCGGACTGTCATTATGCGGGCGCATATCCAGGTACACGCTCAGAACGAGGGCGTCGCCCGGATCAAAATTGGCGAGTTGTCGTAACAGGTCGCGAACATGCTGCATGGATCTTCTCCTTTTTCTTTCTGATCTGGCATTGCCAGTAAGAGCGGTAGTATCACGATCATGAGAGGCCCATGCCTTTCCTTGCCTGGCCGCTTCACCTGAACAGTCTGTTCTTTTCTGCGGCGAGCGCGCTTGAGTCACGCTCCATCGATGCAGGCAGACAAGTCGTTGAGCCATGTATCTCTGGGTCCACCTGAAGGAACACGCTTTTGTTCCTTTCAGGTGGACAATTCAAGCACAGCATTTCCATGTGAGTCGTCCCTGGGCATTGACTGAATTGCGCCTGAGAGCAGGCCAAAGCATCTTCCGGTAAGGGTGAGTGCTCAGAAGTACTCTCTCTTGCTCCTTTCACTTTCCTGCGCTGGCATCCCCTGCGCGCAGGACCCGTCGATGCTCAGGAGCCTCTCGCTTGCCGGTGCATGGTGCCTTCCCGGTTGGCCTCTCCCCAGGTAGCACATGCACTGTGTGTTTTAGGCAACCACCCTCTCGCGTGCGCCTGCCCCTTCCACAATGGCGCGCAACTGTTCGGCATCCAGCGTCTCATGCACGCGCAGTGCACGCGCAATGTGATCCAGGGTGTCACGATGCTCGGTGAGCAGGCTCACAGCACGCTCATACGCCCGCTTCACGATGCGATTAACTTCCTCATCAATGATGCTGGCCGTCTGCTCACTATAGGCACGCGTTCCCGTTGTCAGGGCGCCCCCCGCAAAGGGATCTTCCCGCTCGCTGTAGGAGATGGTGCCCAGGCGCTCACTCATCCCCCAGCGCGTGACCATCTGATGGGCGATGGCCGTGACACGTTGCAGGTCGTTTTCCGCACCTGTGGTGATACTCCCGAGAGCGACCTCTTCGGCGGCCCGGCCCCCCAGGGCCGTCACCAACTGTGCCTCCAGGTATTCTTTTGAATAGTTGTGCCGATCATCCAGCGGTGTAAACTGTGTCACACCAAGTGTCTGCCCGCGCGGGACAATTGTGACTTTGGTCACAGGATCGACATGGTCAAGCAGCAGTCCCGTCAAGGCATGCCCTCCTTCATGGTAGGCAATGACGTTCACATCCGCCTCAGAGAGCACCAGCGGACGCTCGGCACCGAGGAGGATCTTGTCCAGGGCGTCATGGAAGCACTGCTGTGTCACCGCATCCAGGTTACGACGCGCAGCCAGCAGCGCCGCTTCGTTGACCAGATTCGCCAGATCCGCGCCCACCATCCCCGGTGTGCTACGGGCAATGCTGACGAGATCAACATCCTGCGCCAACGGGACCTTGCGCGTGTGAACCTTGAGAATGGCGAGCCGCCCGTTCCAGTCGGGGCGATCAACACTCACCAGTCGGTCGAAGCGGCCTGGACGCAGGAGGGCCTTGTCCAGGCCATCAGGCCGGTTCGTCGCGGCCAGCACGACCACTGTCTGCCGGGGATCAAACCCATCCATCTCGACGAGCAACTGGTTGAGCGTCTGCTCGCGCTCATCGTTACTGTTGATGCTGGCTCCACGCTGGCGGCCAACCGCATCGATTTCGTCAATGAAGATGATGCTGGGCGCCGCTTTCTTGGCCTGCTCAAAGAGGTCACGCACCCGGCTGGCTCCCACACCGACGACCATCTCGACGAACTCAGAACCACTGATGGAGAAGAAGGGGACACCCGCTTCTCCGGCAACGGCCCGGGCCAGCAGCGTCTTGCCCGTGCCGGGAGGCCCGACCAGCAACAGGCCGCGAGGAATCTTGCCGCCCAGACGCTGGAACTTCTGCGGCGTCTTGAGGAACTCAATGACCTCGACCAGGTCATTTTTCGCGCTCTCGACGCCGGCCACATCAGCGAAGGTGGTGCCGGGTCGATCTTGCAGGATCACTTTGGCACGGCTCTTTCCAAAGCCGAAGAAACCCTGCTGGCCCTGGGTGGCACGACGCGCCATGAAGTAAAAGAAACCGAACAGCACCACCCAGGGCAGGACACTGAGGAGCATAGTGAGCACAGGACTCGACTTTCCCACCGGTTTTGCCTGATACTCGACCTGATGCTCATTGAGCAACGGAACGAGGTTGGGGTCGCCATTGGGCAACTGGATGGCGCGATAGTGGGTGACTGTCTGGGCCGTTCCTTGTGTGTCCTTGATCGTTACCGCCTGTTTGAATTCGCCCGTCACCTCCTGTCCCTCAAGCACAGCATTCTTGACGTTGCCAGCTTCCAATTGTTGGGAGAAGGCGCTATAGGGGATCTCGACCACGGACTGTCCATTGGTCTGTGCTCCTGGTGGCAAGAAGATGAGGACGAGATACCAGATAGCCAGCATGATGCCCACCATGAGCAGGGAACGCATCCAGGGTGGAATGCCTCTGGGCCGGGGGTTGCTGCCGCTGTTGTGGCTCTCGCTGCCCGTACTCTCGCTGCCCGTATTGGAACGCCCCGGGTCGCGCGAGACCTGGTCATCGGGCTTGAGTTGGTATGCATGGAAAACCTGGCTATTCATCTCTCTCCACCGACTTTCTCTGGAATCGTTGACACTTTCTCAGGAGGATCGTCTCTCTGGCTGGTTTGACATGGCTCTCTTCATATCCGCTAAGAGAAGCATACCCCCTCGACGTGAAGGCATCCTGTGCAGGAGCTGAGGTGAAGCTGAGAAGCGGTGGAAGCGAAGATTCTCATGATCTCAACATGGCTGCGTTCAATGGAATCAGCCTTGTCACAGAACCAACTCAGAGAACCATCCTATACTTCTCTGAGTGATCGGATATTCACCTTTCTCCGTTTTGTTTACGCGCTTCTGAGGAAGCAGTTCTCATCGAAAGGAACTCTCGCATGGGAGAACCAATGCACAACACTCAACCCGATAGCATTCCCATCGCCGCTATCGAGCAAACGAGTATCGCTTCTTTGAAAGCGAGCCTGCAAGGAGAACTCTTACAGCCCGGCGACGGTGGTTACGACCATGCCCGCAAGGTCTGGAAGGCATGATTGACCGCAGGCCGGCCCTCATTGCCCGCTGCGCTACACAGGCCGATGTCATCAATGCAGTCAATTTCGCTCGCACCCACCGCCTGCTCGTGTCCGTGCGCGGCGGAGGCCACAACGTTACCGGCAGCGCCATCTGCGAGGGGGGCATCGTCATCGACCTCTCCCAGATGAAAGACATCCGGGTTGATCCCGTCAAGCGCACGGCCTGGGCCGAAGCTGGCCTCACACTGGCCGAATTCGTCGGCGAGACACAGACGTTCGGGCTGGGGACGACAGTCGGGACTGTTTCCACGACCGGGCTATCGGGCCTCACACTCGGAGGCGGCATGGGCTGGTTGATGGGCAAATATGGCCTGACCGTTGATAATCTGCTGAGTGTTGACCTGGTGACGGCCGATGGTCAGGCGTACAGCGTCAATGCCAATGAGCACCCGGACCTGTTCTGGGGGGTGAGAGGTGGTGGGGGGAACTTCGACATCGCGACCTCCTTCACCTTTCAATTACATCCAGTTGGAACGCTGCTGGCAGGAATGGTCGCTCATCCCATATCGCAGGCCCGGGAGGTGCTGCACTTTTACCGCGAGTTCAGCCGCAGCGTTCCCGACGAACTGACGGCTTATGCGGTCCTGGCAACGATGCCTGATGGCCTGCCCGTCATTCTGATTGCCCTGTGCTACTGCGGGCCGCTTGAGGAAGGGGAACTCCTCACCGCACCGGTCAGGAAGTTTGGTCCACCGGTGGTCGATCTGATCCGGCCAATGAGCCACCTCGATCTCACGACGATGATTGATACCACTTCCCCCGCCGGGCGCCACTACTATGAGAAATCCAGTTCCTTGAAGGATTTGAGTGATGAAGCTATTGAGTGGATCGCTCAGTACGGGCTGACCGTCACCTCGCCCTTTACCCTGGTGCTGATTCAGCATGTGCATGGGGCGGTCTGCCGTATCACTCCAACGGAGACGGCTGTCTCTGCGCTGCGCGATGAGTCCTATGTGATCAGCATCGTCTCCATGTGGGAGCATGATGACGCTCAGAGGCACATCGAGTGGACCCGGGCATTCTGGGCCGCTCTCGAACCACTTGCTGCCAGCGGTATCTATATCAACTACCTGACCGACGAGACAGAAGAACGCAAACGAGCCTCTTACGGTGTCAACTATGAGCGTCTGGCAGCGCTCAAGAACCTGTATGATCCAACCAACCTCTTCCGTATGAATCAGAACATCAAGCCGACGCTCTAAGAGGGTATGAGCATGCGGGCAAATGGAGGTTGCCACATCTCCTGGCAGGATCCTGCCAGGAGGTGTTTTTTTGCGAGATGGGCTACATCTGGCTCTGTCTGGCGCAGCTTGAGCACGATCCAGCCAGAGCTAGAAGAACCGGGACGCCGAAGACGGAGCGGGCCAGAAAAATGCCGCTACCGTTGAGATGAAGCTGAGAGGGCAGAGATGAAGCTTCTCACGCTAGCTACCCTTTGCCCCCATCGGAAGGCGGCACAGCAGGAAGGCTGCTCCCAGCGGTCTGCTTTTTGCTGTCTAAGGCTGTTGGGAGCAGCCAGAGCGAAACATGGGCTGGCTGCATCGTCTCCTGCACCACGACCACCAACTTCTCCTGCAACTGCTCCAGGTCCACCTCCTGACGCATCGTTTCACTAAAGGCGGCGAGCGTTTGGGCGGCATCATATCTGCTACGATAGAAACGCCGGTCAATGATGGCCTGGAGGCGACGGCGCAGCGGCTGGAAGAGGGCAGTAATCACCAGAGTCGAACCGACCAGGATGAGTGGGGATTGTGCCACCTGCGGGCCAAAGGTAGCGAATACGAACTGCGAACCAAGTACCAGTCCAGTATAGGTGAGGGCGAGGATGGCGGTAAGCAGCGTATAGATCAGCGTGCGCCTGACGAACACATCGATATCGAAGGCATTGGCATACAGCGCCGCCATCAGGAAGCCAGCAATATTGATGCCACAGCCAAAGAAGCCGATGGTATTGGTCAGCAGGAAGAGCAACGAGTCTGCCGGGCTGACGGCGGAGACGAGAGCAAACAGGACTATTGCTATGATGAAGACACTCCAACTCACAATCAGCCATCTGGTGGCAGCTCGTTCCCTGGCCTTCAAGAGACGGCGATACCGATACATCAAGATGCCGAGAATAATGGGAAAGCTGATGATATTAAAGAGATCGTTCACCTGGACAAAGAGGGGAGTGGTGATGAAGAGCGCGAACACCCCCCTCGATGATCGTGAGAAGATAGTATCCCTGCACCCAACGCGAGCCGAATGTGCCATTGGGAAACGTCAGAAGCGCGTACATACCCAGGACACCCATACCCAGACTTAACAAGGCATTGAACGGCACATCCAGCACAGGATAGGCGGCGACAAGAGCTGGATAGTTCGCGCCCTCATAGGCGGAAAAGCCAACGAGGAAAGAACTGACTCCCAGTGGCACCCATTCTCCGGGCTTCTTGAAGACAATGAGGAGCGCCACTCCCACCGAGATGAGGATATACAGGACCTGAATCGCCATATACAGATTAGCGTAGAAAGCAATAGAGAGGCCATACCGTTCAAGCACATGCATATTCTCTGGCGTGAGGCCGCATCCCTCGGGACAGACCGTCTGCAAGTACGTGTAAGCCAGCGGGGAACCGGCAATATGTCCGGCCAGGATCAGGAGCGTGTAGATGAGAAAGCCAGCCGTCATGAGCCAGGGAGCGCGCGAACGAGAGGGTTTGTTCGCTGCCTCCTGTACCGTTGTTCTGTTTTCCTGTAGAAATGTCGCCATATGAGGCCACTCCATCTCTTATCCCGTGCCCGACTTCAGAGCACTGACCAGCGCTCTGCTTTCATGGAACTCAAGCACATCTCGTATGGTACAGAGGCAAGCTGGGATCAATCTGAGACGAGCCTGCGATAAGACTGAGATCGCCTCTTTCGATCCCTTCGGTCAGACTCAAAGCCTGGGGGAATGGCTGATTCTCATATCTATTTCAGCCGGTTCACAAGACCATCTCATCTGCTGAGGCCATACTAGAAACAGCACTGCCAACGAGTCTAGCTTTACCTTATGGAAGACCTGCACGCCGGCAGGCCCCAGCCCCATGAATGAGCCGACGTGTGAAAGTGAACGCGGGACTGTGACGAGGAAGTACCGTGGCAGGTCATGATCTTCCCACCAGAGAGGAGGAAAAGGAAAGGAAACAGAAGATGAGTACACAAATTCTCACGACTGATGGACAGCACCAGGCACGCAGCGAGTTGGAGTACCTGCGCACGATAAAACGAGCCGAGGTGGCCCACGCTCTGCGCGAAGCGGTGGCAGCAGGCGACATTGCCAGGAACCCTGCATTTGAAGACGCGCGGTTTGAGCAGGCCCGCCTCGAAGCCCGCATTGCAGAGTTGGAGCACTTGCTGGCAACGGCACACGTCATTGATCCTGAGCAGGCTCCGACCGATGTAGTCTCGCTCGGCTCTACGGTGCATCTGGAGGGGAGCGATGGAAGAGCATGCCGCTACACCATCGTAGGTTCCTATGAAGCCGATCCAGGTGCCGGGCGCATTTCCAACGCATCCCCGGTCGGGAAGGCGCTGCTAGGGCACAAAGCAGGCGACCGGGTCATGGTGGCGACTCCCGGTGGAGTGAAAGCCTACACGATCCTCAGTATCGAGTAACAAGGAGCAACAAGAGAAATGAAGCTGAAAAGCGATCCTGATGGCAATACATGGACCTTGCAGGAAATGCCGTGGAGAGCTTCGGAGTTTTAAAGCTCACTTCGAGGTAAACCAGAAGCGGCTCTTCATCCCATCCCAGGCCGCTCTCATACCGAAACCGCAGGGATGCGGGCCTCCTCTGACGCACAGAGGAACAGATCATAGAGAGAAAATATGCTCGATCACTGACGATGAAGCTCCTGGTATGCAAAAACGGAGTATGATGAAATGTATCAACAAAAATATCACTATATTCTGCTCTTCTTCCTGGCAATCCTGTTGGTCTCACTCACTGCCTGCACCATTGGCAAGCGGGCAGAGCCGCCGGCCAGCATCCCTGCACAGGCATCCAGCTTACAGGACAGGATCGCTACACCTACGCCCTCGCCACCTGCGAAAGCGTCACTCACACCAGGAGCGACGCCGCCACCGGCATCAGCTTCGGCACCGGTGCCAGATTCTCCACCGCTCCCAGCCAGACCCGGCGTCCCACCAGCCCCTTTGCCAACGGGCAAGGTCATTGTGGTGGACCTGTCGCACCAGTGGCTCTATGCCTATGAGGATGGCACGCTGGTCTTCGACCATGCGGTGGAGACGGGGCGCCCGGAGCTGCCCACGCCCACCGGAACCTTTCGCGTTCTGGAGAAGGTGCGTGATGTGATATTCACCTCGCCCTGGCCGCAAGGATCGCCGCACTATTACGAACCGACCCATGTCAACTATGCCATGCTCTTCAAGGAAGGCGGGTTCTTCCTGCACGATGCTTCCTGGCATGTGCAATTTGGTCCTGGAAGCAACGTGCCGCACCAACTGCCCGACGGGAGTTGGGAGACAGGTTCGCATGGCTGTGTGGGCATGCCGCTTCCTGACGCCGAGCGATTGTATGAATGGCTCCCTGTCGGTACTCCTGTGGTCATCTGGTAAACAGGGTATCCATGACCTGGTGGCAAGTACGATGGTCATGCCCTGCGCTTCCTTTGTCAGCGAGAGCAGTCATGGAGAGGCAAGAGGGAGAGCAGGAATGGAATAAATGAGAAATACGAATAGTGCATAAGGAATCAGGATGCAGCATCATATGAAGATTCTCAGACATGTTTCAGCCGTTCGCTCACATTTTCCAATGCCAGGCTCCCAACGATGGTCCGACCATCGCTTGAAGCTCAGTAAACGTGGTATGTATGGTCGAGCCGAGTTTGATTTGCTTAGGCTTCGCGTGCTTCATCAGAGCAAAAAGAGTCAGGACAGAAAGCACAAGTACAAGCGCAGGCAAGGACCACACGTGGATCGTTTGAAGAAACCGGGGAGGATGAAACATGGCACAACCTTCCAACATGGGAAAGAGCTACTCATGGGGTCGCCAACTGTGAAGTAACTGATGATGTATAAGCTGAGGCTCGTCGCAGACGAGCCTCAGCTAGACTCTGGGTTCTAACTGCTTGATGTCTTGAGCGAGCAGAGGCAACCCCTCTGTGAAAGAATGTTCCTTCCCGTCGAGTACTCGGACTGTTGCCTGGGGCAGTTGTTCTTGATAGCGCAAAAGAGAAGCAAGCGGGACTGCTTCATCAGCACGACTGTGATACAGAAAAAGTTGTCGGATTGGGGGAAGGTGTGAAGCAAAATCATCTGGCACAGCGTACTCAAGCTCCCAATCTCGCTTCCCCCAGTAGGGCACAGCCGCCAGAAACATCCCGGCAATCGGTCTCTGGTAGGTTCCTTCTGCCAGGCATTTGAGCAACATTGAACCACCTGACGAGTGCCCGATGAGCAAGACATCAGCATCGAGCTTGCCTGGCTCTTGCTCAATCTGATCCCTCCAGGCTTGGTAAGTAGGATGCTCAGGATCAGGCATATCTGGAGCCAGGACTTTGTAATTGCTCCCGAGTTGTTCCTGCAGATATGCAATCAGCTTCCCGCTGCCTAAAGGCGCGTGCTTATTACCACCACCCTGAATGAAAAATAGTTGTTTTCTCATTCGTTTCCTCCTTTTCACGGGATTTCTTTCGCTTGCCTCGCATTCTCACTCATCCATTCCTTGGCGGCTGATGACACCTTGGTAGCCCTTCCCCTACAACATACCACATTCCTGATCAGCGAGGTTGCGTAAGAACCATAATATGGCGTGCAATCAAGTTGTCGCACTCTGCACAAGGAATCAGGCCGCTGAATCCTTTCACCGGCCTGATTCTTTTCTCCTACTGCTTGCGTAGCAGTTTCACCATGCTCCCCAATCCCGGCTTTTGCCCGTACATGAGCACCCCGAAGCGATAGAGGCGGGCAGCCAACAGGGTACAGATGACGGTGGTCGCGATCATCACCCCCACGCTTATCACAATCTCCCACCAGGCAACGGGACTCACTCCAGCGCGCGCCACCATCAGGACCGGCGTCCAGAAGGGGATGTGCGACATGACCTTGACCCATGCTGCCTCGGGAACATAGATGGCAATGAAGCTCACCAGATATCCCGCGGTGAAAAACAGCGTGATCGGACTGACTGCGTTCTGCGCCTCATCCTGCCGTCGTACCAATGCCCCTACACCCGCGAACAGGCTCGCATAGAGCAGGAACCCTGGCAGAAAGTAGAGCAGGAGCAGCAGCAGGGGCACGATAGCAACGCTGGCAACATCAAGAGACAAACCACCCTCTGCGTTCCCCAGGAGCAGAGTTCGTAACGGAGCCTGCAACAGAACTGCGCCAATGACCACGATGACAAACGATCCAATCTGCGTCAGGGCCGCAGCCCCGATGCCAAGAATCTTGCCTACCATTCAGAGGGAATGATAGTAGAGCCTTGCTCGCTAGAAGGCTGGCCTGGAGCGTTGATATGGGCACCGACCTCGTTGAGCCTGGTTTCAATGTGCTTCGTCAGTGCATCCCCACGTAATCCAGCAATGGAACCTGCATTATTCACGACCATTATCTTCGTCTGAGCAGGCGGCCTGGACGAGGTAAAGTACTGGATAGCGGTTGGAACACATGCCGCAATCACCAGGAACGCCAGCATAATGATAGTGCCGATGCGAAAACTGCGTTGCGTGACCTGGTTTTTATATTCACGTCCAATAATAAGGCCCACTGCGCGCAGAAAGTGTCCGGAATCTCCCCTCGACCTGGCAGCCATGATGCTCTGCTCCTGTAAAGCTGTGCGGCCTTCATGCTCGCGTGTGGCGAAGGTATCCTTTCCCATGGTTTTGTTCTCCTTTATCTATATATTCACCGCTCACGGTGAATCCGGGAGTGCAATTTCGCTCACCTGTCCGATGAAGATGTCGGTCAGGGACGGCTCGGCCAGTTCAAAGCGGCTGACCATGCCACCGTGGCGCAGTGCCGCCTCGATAATCTGGTTGGGATTGATGGAAGCCTGAATCTGCATCTCGATGTAATCCTGCCGCTTTTTGGTGACGTGGACTCCATCCAACGCTTCTAGCCAGGGCGCCTCTGTATCATTGTCGAGCTTCAAACGGATGACATTGCGCCCTGACTTTTGTTTGATTTCCCGCACACTCCCCTGGACAACGGCCTGCCCCTTGCTGATGATGACGACATCCTCGCATAGTTCTTCAACCTGCTCCAACTGATGGGTCGAAAAGATGAGGGTTTTGCCGCGTCGGCGCATCTCGACAAATGCCTCTTTGAGCATCAACACATTCACGGGATCCAGCCCACTAAACGGCTCATCCATAATCAAGACTGCCGGGTCGTGGAGGATGGCGGCGAGAAATTGCATCTTCTGCTGATTTCCTTTTGAAAGTTCTTCCACTTTCTTTTTCCTATTTGTCTTGATGTGGAAGCGTTCAAGCCACTCGTCCAGTTCCTTCTGGGCCGCCTGCTTTGATTTACCATGCAACTGTGCCAGGAACAGTAATTGTTCTTCCACGACCATCTTTGGGTAGAGACCCCGCTCTTCGGGCAGGTAGCCCCAGGTGCGGCGCGGCCATGCAGAGATAGCGTTGCCCTTCCAGGTAATGCGGCCCGAATCGGGCCGCAGAATATCGAGAATCATGCGCATCGTCGTCGTTTTTCCAGAGCCATTGGCTCCTAAGAAGCCAAAGATGGACCCTTCTTTCACCTCCATAGACAGGTCTTTGATGACCTGGAAGTGAGCGAACGACTTGTTGATCTGCTCAACTAATAAACTCATAATCGATTCCTCCTTGATCTATTTTCATCAGGTGATTCCCCACTTCAAGCTGTTCAAATGAGATCATGCCTCTATTCTAGCAAGCAGATGTGAGCAAACACTGGGAGCAAGCTGAGTTGAAACTGAGTTTCCTCTGAAGGCGGTTCCAGGAGAAAACAGCAGGTCAGATCCCTCTGCTGTTCATTCGACCATGACCATGAGGTTCATGTTCGGCTGGATTGGGCAGTACAGCTTGAAGGTTCCGGCTGTCTCAAATGGAGAAGTCGTTGCGCTCCCTTGTGCCGGAATGTTCAAGTTCACGGGAGATGCTCCACTTTCAGCCCCTGACTGTGCAGCCCCATCTTCCCATGTCTCATTTGCGATCACATGAGGCGAAAAGGAGCGATTGCGGCAACAAGTTAAGCTTCAACAACCTGACTGGAGAAGGCCCTGGATACGGGGAGCCTTCCTAGACTCTCCGTATTCTTTTATTTTGCTCATCTCCTGGTCTTCGGTCTTCGGAAAAATGGCTGGACTGCTCCCTTCCTCTGCCCAATCATCAGGGAGTGACAGATACGCTGCTGCACATGTCAGCCCTCCCGCCACTACCTTTCTTTTTCACGGGTTAGTTATTTCCCGGTCACTTCTTTTCGGCTGTTTCGGCTTCCTCCAGGCGGAACATGCCGCGTTCGTCCTGAAAAGTGAACAACTCGGCGTAGCGCCCCCAGTTAATGGCGGTATTCAACTGTTCCTGCGCCTCCTCCTCGCCAAAATGCTCCCGCAACTGATGCAGGAAGTATTCTTCCGGCAGGGTATGGCCGGGGGAGGTTTCCAGCGCGTGCGTAATATGGCGCAGCAGGCTGACGTGTGCCAGGGCCTGTTCGCGGAAGATCTGCTTCTCTTCGAGCACACCTGCCTCCGCGAAGCGTCGCCCCGCCTCGCTCAGCACCAGGTCGCCCTCCTCTGTGTCGGCCAGAGCGAGAATATCGGCGGCCTCCACCAGTGGCAGCAGGTCGTCGAGTTCCAGGTGCAGGGAGCGGCCAATCTGGTACAGGTCTTCGCGCCCGCCCTTGGCATGCACCAGTTCGATCAGCCCCGTCACATCGCCAATGGAGACGTGAGGCAGCGTCTGATAGGGGCGCGCCGGAGCGGCGGCCAGCGCGCCTGTTCTGGGCTGCGGCGTCAGCATGACCAGCAGGGCGTTGATATCCTCCTGCGGGCTGGTCATGATGCGATAGATGAGATCGACCAGCGTCGTATGCGCCTCGCTCTGGAGCGAACGCTGCTCCGGCGCCAGCCCCGCCAGTTCGACCCGAATATGGCCGGGATTGGCCCCCATGATCAGAATGCGGTCAGCCATGCACACCGCCTCATCGATATTGTGCGTGACCATCAGGATAGCGCGCGTGGGCATCGTCTGCGCGCGCCACAGGCCCAGCAGCTCCTTGCGCAGATTTGCCGCCGTCAGCACGTCGAGCGCGCTGAATGGCTCATCCATAAAAAGCAGTTCCGGCTCGACCACCAGCGCGCGGGCGAAGCCGACGCGCTGGCGCATGCCGCCAGAAAGTTCCTTTGGATAGGCATCCTCAAAGCCATCCAATCCGATCAGATCAATGGCCGCCAGCGCTCGCTTGAGCCGCTGTGTCTTCGTCATCTCCTGCGCCTCCAGGCCCAGCTCGACGTTTTGCAGGACGGTGAGCCAGGGGAAGAGCGCGAAGGACTGAAACACAATGGCAACGTGGGGATTCGGCCCCGCTTGCGGTGCGCCTTTGAAGAAGACCTGGCCGCTTGATGGCGCGAGCAGGCCCGCCAGGATGCGCAAGAGCGTCGATTTGCCCGACCCCGATGGACCGAGCAGCGCCACAAATTCTCCGGCGCGAATCTCCAGATCGATGTTGTCGAGCACGAGGTGCTTCTGGGAATGCTGTTTGCCGTCGGCGGCATACCACTTGCTGCACGCCCGGGCCTCTAACAGCACCTCCGTTGCCTGCGTCGCGCCATTCTTCTCTTTATCCGCGTCGTTTTTCCCATTATGTGTATATTGTGTCATGATTTTAATTGCTCCTACTCTAATTGCCAACTAGAATCGGTAACGGACGGTGGATATTGTGGGGAAACGGGTTGTCAATGTTCATCTTTTTATGCCAATGTGTAGCGACGCTCCGCCAGCGCATAGAGCCGCTTCCAGACGAGACGATTCAGGAGCACGACGACCAGCGCCATCAGCAGGGTTCCGGCCAGCAGCACGGAGAAGTTCCCCGCCGCAGCCGCAGACGCGATATTCGCCCCCAGGCCCAGGGTGCTCACCGTATGATGATTGAACTGCACATACTCCGAGACGATGCTCGCGTTCCAGGCCCCGCCGCTGGCGGTAATCAAGCCCGTCACCAGGTAGGGGAAAATGGCCGGCAGAATGAGCGTGCGCCACCTGCGCCAGCCGGTGACGTGGTAGACCGTCGTGGCCTCGCGCAGATCGCCGGGAATCGCCATCGCGCCCGCGATCACGTTGAACAGGATGTACCACTGCGTACCCAGCAGCATCAGCAGGATAGCGGCAAGCGATAGCCCGCCCGGCAGATCGACCAGCGCCAGCAGCAGGATCGGGAACAGCGCCGTCGCCGGAATCGAGGCCACAATCTGCACCACCGGTTGCAGGCGGCGCGACCAGCGCGGCGAAAGCCCGATCGCCACGCCCAGCGGTACCGTCCAGGCAACGCCGATGGCGAGCGCCGCCAGGGTGCGCAGCCAGGTAACGCAGGCCGCAACGACCAGCTCTCCCCAGGTGGCGAGACTGACGCGAGCCAGCAGGCGTACCATCAGCCAGAGGCCCAGCAGTGTCAGGAGGGCCAGCGCGACGAGCAGCGCCCGCGAGACGATCCGGCGAAACGTCGGCGCGCGCTGCTGCTTCTCCTTCTGCGCAGCTACGCTCGTTTCAACAGAGGGCACCGGCTGGAGCCTGTTCAGGATGCGAGCCACCAGCGAGCCAGCAGGGCGAAAGACGCGCCGGTTCACGAAGTCAATGAGGGCTGAATGGCGCAGCAGGTCCAGCACCGGTGAGTGCGGCTCGTCGGCCCCGCTGCTCACTTCCACCTTGAATTTATCGGCCCATGCTACCAGCGGGCGCCAGAAAAAGAAATCGAGCAGGATGATCAGAGCGATCAACGTCGCCAGTCCAAGCAGGATGGCGCCGGTATTGCCCTCGTTGGCCGCCACTTGCAGGTACGAACCCAATCCGGGAAGCTGGAAGGAGCGGCTGCCCAGCGTGAACTGTTCGGAAGCCATCAGGAAAAACCAGCCGCCGGCCCAGCTCATCATGCTGTTCCAGATCAGGCCGATCATGCCGGAGGGCAGTTCCAGCTTGAAAAAACGCTGCCAGGGCCGCAACCTGGTGATCGTCGCCACCTCGCGCAGGTCGGCGGGAACGGTGCGCGCCGAGTGATAGTAGCTGAACGTCATGTTCCACGCCTGGCTGGTGAAAATGAGAAGCACGCTCGCCAGTTCCAGGCCGAGATTCGAGTGCGGAAAGGCCGCGACCAGCGCGAGAATGACGGCGGGCAGGAACGAGAGAATGGGAATGCTTTGCAGGATGTCGAGCGCCGGGATCATGATCACGCTCGCGCGCCGGTGCGTCGCGGCGATGTGCCCATAGACCAGCGTAAACACCAGCGAGAGGATGTAGCCCAGCAGCATACGCAGCAGCGAGTAGCCGGCATAGAGCGGCAGCGCCGTGAAGGAGAGATCGATAGAGACAACCGGAGTGAGCGGCGCGGTCCAGCGCGATGCCGCTGAGATGAGAAAGGCGCATGCAGCCAGCCCTGCCAGGATAATCGCCAGGTCAACAACGCCGAAGCGCCGGCGCACATGTGCGCCTCTTGCGGCAGCAGAGGATACCCCATGCGTTGCGGAGGTTCCTTGCAACTGCTCCCGCTCGCGGAGATTGTCGGGAATAAAGACTTGAGCCATCAGACACCTCTTTACCTCCTGACTTTGAGAAGAGGCAGCAGAGAGGAGCCAATGGCGGAGGGCTAGCGCCGCAGGGGATTTCTTGGGAGAGTGGGCGGCGCAGCGCACACGACAGGCCCCTCTGTGCTGCGTACCAGGACAGAGAACAACCATATAGCGCCTGTGAATCGTTGTCCAGGATCGGCGCTCATGCCGTCTCACCTCCTCAGTGTGAAGAAAAAACTCACCAAAAAACGGTCAACCCGCACATACTATATCCTGCCATGGGAACGCTGTCAACCCGAACCCTCGCCGTCATCATCGCTTGTGGGGCTGTCTTAGTGGGCGCCAGTTTTCTCTTGCTCCGCGCTTCTCGCGATGCTCACTTATTCAACCTCGTCGATGGCTACAGATGTTATCAGGAGGACGATAAAAGCAGCAAACATGAAGCTCATCCATCCTCCTGGCTCTTCATTGGTACAGATACTCCCTCTCAGAGGGTGCGTGATGGGACCAATTCCCCTGTGCTGTGTAGCTTGACAGGACGATCCACTGGCCGCCCATAGGGATCGATCTCATGGGGAGCATAGGAGCCACTGGCGTCCGTATTGATGCCCGGGCTATAGGGACCATAGTGATAATGCCCTGTCTCGGCAGGCGTCGGCGGGTACTTCCCGAGCCGTGAAGCCTCACTCACATCTGGGAATCGTGTCGGGCCTGAGAGCCGGGGCACGTAATACAGTTCACCAGGAACTCTGCCATAGCCTCGCTCATCAAGCGTTGCCAAACTGACCACCAGCCGGACGCGCTTTCCCTCGGCACCTTGTACCAGCGCGAGCGGCACATAATAGGACCGTCGGAAAATCAAGCCTCGCTCCACCAGAAGATAGTGAGGAAAGCGCATGAGGATCTTCCCCACACGCGCTCCCTGGGCATCGTAGACGTGCAGCCCTGCCTTCACCTTATCAGCGAGAGGATGGGGGCAGATCGATAGGCTTACTCCCACGGGCGTACAGGGTCTGCCCCGTTCCTGATCATAACACGCATAGACCATCTGATCGGAGCGAGTGGGCACCGGCTTCATCCCCGGGAGCGGCAACGTGGCCTGTGGCCCTGGAGTGGAAGTCGGCCATTCCGGGTAGGTCGGCCAGGGCTGGCGCTGGTCGCCCCCAGGTTGCACGGGCGTTTCTCTCGCCCGCTCTGCCTCCCATGCGATGGCATCTGCTTCTTGTAGCAGGGCTTGAGTCTTCTCATCTCCCAATGTTTCTGTTTGTCCTTGCAGGCGGAATGCTCGCGTATCCTCCAGCACTTCTGTCATTGTATTCTGGGTTGACATCTCTCGCTCCTTTCCAGGGAAAAATGGAGGAATGACAAGCGTACTCCCTTCCCCCCTCTGCCTCAATCATGGAGGAAGGTGACAGATACGCCGTTGTACCTGTCATTCTCCCTGCACCAAGCATAGCATCGCTCTATGAACTCACTCTGTGGACATACTGAAACACAACTGAGAATGCTCTTTTTCCCACATGTTCCTTTGAGCGTTGAGGCTGCCAGCCTCCATTCCGCCCGAGCGAGACTCCCTCCTGGTGATTCTTACTCCCGTCTCAGTCACGCCACAGTACCAGTTCATATGCGTGTCTTATGCTGGTGGTGAAAGGAGGAAGACGATGTTTCAGCGCATTCTTGTTCCATTAGATGGGTCAACGCGGGCAGAACAGGCGCTGCCTCTGGCAGCAAAGGTTGCACGAGCCTCTGGTGGCTCAGTTGTATTGCTGCGAGTCATCGGGCCTGATCCCATTGCCTATAACCGATATATGAGCGGCGTATCCATTGGAGGGCTGTATGGATCCGCTATAGAGGTGCGTGCGGCGCTCGATCAACATGCCATTGAGAGAGCACGTGAGGAGGTGAAGCGGTATCTGGAGGCGACTGCTGCGTCAAGGGAATTGCAAGGCATCACCGTCGAGACAAAGGTGCTCTTCGGTCCTGTGCCATTGACTATCCTCTCGGCTGCTCCATCCCTCCATGCGGATCTCCTCGTACTGTGCAGCCGTGGCTATACCGGCTTCAAGCGCTGGACCTGCGGCAGTGTGGCGCAGCACATCACGCGGGAAGCGCCCGTACCTGTCCTCATCTTGCATGAGGATGGAGGTATGCCAACTCGCCTCTCCCAGGAGGGCTTCCCTGCGCGGATCCTGGTGGCGCTGGATGGCTCCTCCATGGCGGAGGAAGCCCTGGTTCCTGCCGCATATCTTAGTGCCGCCTTGTCCGCTCCTGCGCGGGGGAAGCTTCACCTGGTCCAGGTGCTGCGACTGCCGATTCGCTTTGAGTATGGTCAGACAGATGCTCTCGCAAGAGCAAGGCAGCAGGGGACAGCAGAAGCGAGTGCCTATCTGAGGAACGTCGGGCAGCGACTGCTGCATGGCGACCTGGCCCATCTTGATCTGCGGGTATCTTCGTCTGTGGCAGTGCATATGGATGTGGCCGAGGCGCTCATGAGCCTGGCTGAACACGGCGAAGCGAAGCGAGAGGCCGAAAGGTTCGACGGGAGTGACATCATCGCCCTGGCGACTCACGGGCGAAGTGGCCTCCAGCGATGGGCCAGGGGCAGCGTGACCGAACGCCTCCTTGAGGCCACAAAGCTACCCCTGATGATTGTGCACCCGGCTTCCATGAGAGGGGGCATCTCCAGGGGGACAGAAGCCACCCATGAGGGGCCAGGGAAAATCACTGCTGCTCAGGTCGATGAAACAGAGGGAACAGCCACCCAGGTGCCATCCCGGGCGGGGCTGTTCTAGCACAGGCTTGACAAGCCAACATTCATGAAAGGAGAGCCATATCATGTTTCAACGCATATTGATCCCACTGGATGGGTCAACACGTGCAGAACGCGCCATTCCCATTGCCGCACGGCTCGCGCGTGCCTCCAGTGGCGCGGTCATCCTGGTACGCGTGGTCAGTAAATCCAGCGGTTTTTGGCCTTCCGTGGCCCAGCGTTCTGCCCTGGCACAGCAGGTGCCTGCTGCTGATTTCGCCGAAGCAGAACGCTATCTCGCTGATATTGCCAGCGCATCTGATCTAGAAGGTATTCCCATAGAAAGAGTGATCCGCCTCGGCCCAACGGTCTCCACCATCCTTGCGGTGGCAGATACCGCCAGGGCAGATCTGATCGTGCTGTGTAGCCATGGCTACACCAGTCTGACACGGCGCATGATGGGCAGTGCGGCGGAGAACCTCTCCAGAGAGGCTACGATACCAGTGCTGGTGCTGCGTGAGGATGGACCGGTGCCTGGTTCAGAAGATGCCCGCCCTTTACGAGCGCTTGTGCCGCTCGATGGCACAGCGAGGGCAAAGGGGGCGTTGGAACCGGCAGCGTACCTGACCGCAGCCCTGGCCGGCTCTCGCCCCGGGATCCTGCATCTGGTGCGTGTGGTTCAGCCTGTGACCGCGCAGAGCGAGGTGGGAGGCATGGAAAGGGCAAGCGCGAGGGCGAGGCGCTATCTGAGCGCGACGGCAGAGCATATTCGTGAGGGGTTTGTCGCCCCGGCGGTCTCCAAACTCAATCTGGCTGTCACCTGGTCAGTGGTCGTCGATAGCTATGTGGCGGAGGCACTAAGTAGCCGCGCAGAGCCGGCTTCGGCCAAAGCCGAACCTGACGTGTTTGACGGCTGCGACGTGATTGCTCTGGTGACGCATGGGCGGGAGGGGCTGCGGCGCTGGGTGATGGGGAATGTCACCGCGCAGGTGCTGCGCGACTCGAAGCTTCCATTGCTCATTGTGCCCTCACAGTGGCGGGGCGACATGGGTGAGGAGGAACAGGAAGTGGAGAGCGAGAATCGGGCCGTCTTCGCTTGAAGCCACCCTCCCCAGGCTCCCTGTTCTGGCCTGCCAGGACCAGTTCATGACGAACTTCGGTCCACTGTGGACCGAAGTTCGTCAGTTCCTCATCGCTCTCCCCGTTTGGCGCGCAGGTCAAGCAAGGAGCCGAAGACGGCGCCCAGAGCAATACCTATCGCCAGGTTATCGAACGTTGCTGCCAGAGCGACTCCCACTCCGACACCCAGCGCGAATCCTGCTCCGGTGGGCAGCGCCTTGCCGGTCCTGCGTTCAGCATCAGAGGTTCTCATCGAAGGCTCTCCTTTCCTCACAGCCTTTTTCATAGACTGGGTTCTTTCACCGCAGTGGCAGCTCAGAAACACCCTCCACGGTGGTGTTGGCCTGGCGCAAGAGCGCCTGTTTGGCCCGATACTCCACCTTCGCCTCCCGGTCCTCAATCACCTTGCCAATCCACCGTACCTCAAAGAGGTAGTGCAGGCCCAGGCCAATCCCCCAGCAGATCAGGGGATAGAAGAACCAGAGAAAGCCTGGGACAATGAGCAGGTTCAGCACGATCAAGAGGGCATTCACCAGCACGTAAATGATCGCATGGCTGGAAAACCCGATCCGTCCCTCTTCGATGCGCAGTTCGGCCTCGGCTTGCTTATAGGCAGCCAGCGTAATCTCTGGGGACGGCACACCCTTCAATTCCTTCTGTCGCGCCTGTTTAATCATGGTCATAGAGTGGCTCCTTTCATCCTCTCATGTGGAACAGAACCATCGCTGCGCTCCCCTTCTGATGCTGCGACGCAGCAACAAGAGAGAGAAGGAGCGCTTGCTCGGTCTCTTCTTTTTGCACAGGGAGCATGCTCCGATACAGCTTCGTCGCATGTCGCTTCTGGATCGTATACAAGCAGTATAAGCTCTTGAGATGATTTGAATCTGTAAAGTGTCTGAGATGGAACTGAGCCTGGATATTCTTTCATCCCACCGGGCTATCCCATGCTTCCTGGCTGATGGGAATCAATAAGAGGCAGGTTCTCAGATGTAATTCAGCCTTCTCCCAGTAACAGCTCATCTCCCTACTATATACTTCCAATAGAAAGAGTTACACGTCAAACCTATTGATGAGAAAGGGGTTCCTTATGAATATGCTTCCTGTCCTGTTCTTGCTGGTTGGTTTCGTCCTGCTGTTTGTGTTCTTCCGTCTCCGTGGCCTGTTGCGTTACGCGACGCTGGCGGCTGTCCTCGTCTGTCTCTACTTTTTCTTAGTGTCAGGACAACTGCTCTCATAGAGGCATAGCAAAAGTTCGGTGAGCGTGAGGAGGTGCAGTTGGCTGGGATATCAGGTATAATCTGGGAGGAGAGATGGCCCTCAGGTTTGTCTCAGCTTCGGCTCAGAATCGCTTCATTCCAGGATGCTATGCTCTTCAGTGCAAAGGTGAACAACGAGGAGAGCAGTTCACCCGCAGGTCTACTGCCGGGGGTGAACTCTTGCGACTGGTGCAAGCACAATGGCTCTTCTCATCACTGGAGGAAGGTCGATGAAGGCACATATCCTGGTCGTGGATGATGATCCACACATTACCAATTTGTTACGGCGCGTCCTTGCGTATGAAGGCTATAGCGTTGCTATTGCGGCCAGCGGCAGCGAAGCCCTGGATCGCGCGCTGGAGCGTCCGCCGGATCTGGTCGTCCTGGATATCATGTTGCCAGGAATGGATGGACTGGAGGTGGCACAGCGCATGCGTGCGACAGGCGATCTGGTTCCCATTCTGATGCTCACCGCGCGCGATACCGTCGCGGACCGGGTCAAAGGACTGGAGACCGGGGCCGACGATTACCTGGTGAAACCGTTTGCTCCCGAGGAGCTGGTGGCACGCGTTAGAGCGCTCTTGCGTCGCAGCCAGGAGGAGCGGCAAGAGGTTTTACGCTACGCCGATGTCGAACTGGATACGGGTACCCGCGTGGCGCATCGGGGTGGGCGCGAGATCGAGCTATCGCCCACCGAGTATGAGCTGCTGGCCCTCTTTCTGCGGCGTCCGCGCCAGGTGCTCACCCGCGATATCATCCTGGATCGCGTCTGGGGGATGGATTTTGAGGGATCATCCAATGTGATGGAAGTCTACGTGGGCTACCTGCGCGCCAGGCTGGAGGCGGAGGGCGAGCCTCGGCTCATCCACACGGTGCGCGGCGTGGGCTACGTCTTCAAGGAGTGAACAAGGAGCGGAGCGTACCTCTCGGACGTGCCTGTCCCCAATCACAGCACATGCCTTCTCACATGCGCATCGTTACACCAGAAGCGAGCTTGCCTATGCGGAGGCTAAAAATGCCGCTACTTGACCCTGGTCACGGAAGTCTCGCGGCTCTCCCGTCTGAACAGTGACTGGCATCGCGTGCTAGAACTGTGTGCCGTCTTCGACACCCTCATCGCTGATGATGAGGGCATTTACGACCTGCGCGATCCCAATGACCGGTTGGTGCTGGGTCTGAAAGGCACGCTCTTTGCTGCGGAGTTGCATATTCTCCAGGCCCGCATGCGGGCTGGCTTGCTTAACAAAGCTCGGCGTGGGGCACTGGAACTGCGGCTGCCTGTCGGCTATCGACGCCAGCATGATGGAAGCGTGGTGCTTGATCCTGATGAGCAGGTGCAATGGACCGTGCGCACCCTCTTTGACCGCTTTGCGAGGTTCAAGAACGCGCGGGCAGTCCAGCGCTCCTTTCAAGCTGAGGGAATTCTCATGCCCCGCTCCATCCAGGATGGAGTGGACCACGGGCAAGTGAGCTGGGTGAAGCCGACCTACCAGATGTTCACGCAGGTGCTGACCAGTCCCGTCTACGCCGGCATGTTCGTCTACGGACGGCGGGTGCAGCAAACCTGTCCAGGCGATCCGCCCTCGCGCTTCGCCCATCGCCTGGCGCAAGACGAGTGGGAGATCGTGGTGTCAGGCGTCTATCCGGCCTACATCAGCGAGGAGCAGTATGCGCGCAATGGCGAGCAACTCCGGGCTAACATGTACAATTTCGTCCATCGCCGCCCCGGCGCCCCACGCGAGGGCACGGCGTTGGTGCAGGGACTGGTCCTGTGTGGTCGGTGCGGGCGGCGCATGCAGGTCCACTACAGCAAGCATGGTCCTCGGTATGTCTGTCGAGACGACGCCGTTCGCTATGCCGCTTCCACCTGCCAAACCCTTGGCCAACGCTACCTGGATGAGGCGGTCTGTGCGTGCTTCTTCGAGGCCATCAAACCGGCCCAGCTCGACACCTTGCTCGCAGCACTGGAGAACCTGGAGCGGGAACGCCAGGTGCGCGAACAGGGCTGGCAGCTTCGGCTAGAGCGGGCACGCTATGCGGTGCGGCTGGCCCAGCGTCAGTACGATGCCGTCGACCCGGAGAAGCGCCTGGTGGCTCGCGAGCTCGAAAAACGCTGGAATGAGGCATTGGAGGCACTCGGCCGTCTTGAACGGGAATATGCCGTCGCCCAGAAGACCACGCTGGCTCCTCTGACCCCAGAGGAGCAGGAAGCCGTCCGCCAGCTCACCCTGGATGTGTCCACCGTCTGGGATGCTGAGACGACCACCATGGCGGATCGCAAGCGGCTCCTTCGCACCATCATCCAGGAAATCACCCTGACCCCGACCGCTCCTCGCCAGGCCACGATGACCATCCTGTGGAGCGGTGGGGTGACCACAAACCATGAGATCGTCTGCCCGCCTATTGGCTGGCATTGTCTGGCCCCCGCCGCCCTGGTGGAGCGCCTGCGCGAGCTTGCTGTTCGGCTGCCGGACCACCAGATTGCCGAGCTGCTCAATGCAGAAGAGGGGCGCACGCCAACCGGCAAACCCTGGACGGCTGCTCGTGTGACCAGCCTGCGCAAGCAACATGCCATCTCCACTGCCTGTCCGGTCGAGCCGGGAGCAGTCTCCGTGCGGGGCGATGGTCTGATCTCGGCCAAAGAAGCAGCCCGCCGGCTTCAGGTCTCGCGGTCGCTGGTGCATGTCTGGGTGGGGCATGGGGTACTCAGCGGCGACCAGCGCGCTGCTGGTTCAGATCTGTGGGTGCACCTCGGCGAGCAGGAGGCCGCCCGTCTCGGCGGACAGCTGCCCTGTGCGCACTTCTTTTCCATTCGTGACCTGATGCGCCGCCACCAGTGCTCAGCTGAGGAGGTCTGGCAGTATGTGCGCCGCGGCGACTATCTGCCTTATCGGCGGCTGACCGGCCACCGCTGGGAATGGCGCTTTTGCCCCCCAGGATTGTCCCACAGAGGAGCCATGAAGTACAATGAAGCATGAAGCAACAGATCGCTTTCGCCATCGAGTTTGCGCTCATCGCAAGAGAGGGATGCATTATGAATAACGAGGTCCCGTATGATATGGGCCGTTCTCTGTCCTCGATTCACCGAACCAGCAGGCTCTTCTTCTCGGTCGCTCCGAGAGTGCAAAAGCCTGCTTCAAGGAGGCAAACTCATGCAGATTCGACGTTTCAGCCCCGATCTCAAAATCAAAATCCCTGGCAATCATCCTGGTCTCTACGGGGTGCTTATCCAGTTCCGACGTGCGCAGATCCCTCCTGAAAAACGGGAAGCGTTTGCCAGGCGTGTCAATGGCATGCCTCTGCTGCTGGATGCGGAACTTCAAGTGGAGGTCATGTACTTTGATCCGCATGCCTCAATGGAAGAACATGCAGCAGATCATCCGATCCTCTTCCTGGTCATCAACGGTCAGGGAACCGTGCGTATCGGTGGTCCCACGGGGGAAACGCGCGAGGTCCAGGCTGGCGATGCCGTTCTTTGGCCTGCTCACACCGACCACACGGTCTGGACAGGGGACGAGGAACTCCATGCGATTGTGATCAATGCCTTCCAGGACCAGGCTTCGCGTTGACATCCCTGGCAACGTTCTTCCTCCGTTTACCTGGCAGTTTTATGACAAACCGCGCCGCCCCTCTGGGAAAAAGGGGTCGGCGCGGTTTGCGCTGACCTGCTGCGCCACCCTCAAGTCCCATCTGTAAACACCCTCGTTGCGCAATTCGTGGGATATCAGAGCCTGCTTCTGCTATCGCCTGGCTGAGCAGCTCCATCATTTGAGCGGGATTGGCTTCCACCTTGCGTTCCTTCGACTGTTTCACCGGGGTCAGTTGGGAGTCGAAAAGGCTCTCAAGATCGATGGGTGAGCCACTTCGCCAGATAGGAGGAACCCCTCGGCACTTTTTGGTTAATCGCGCGGCGGCCAGTTGAGCGGCAGACCTGCCTCCAGATGGGCCAGCGCCTGATCTGCCAGGCCAGGGACATCGGCATCGGAGTCATTGGCCGCGGTGAGAAACGTTGCCATCAACACCCCAAGCAGGGCGCCGGCCATGTTGCGCACCGCAACCTCGTCGCTTGAGCGTCCAGCGCGCTCTGCGACCACCGCAACAACCTCATCGAGCTGGCTGGCGGACTGGTTGAGAAACGCAGCGCGCAAGGTAGGATTCGATGCCATCAGTGCGAGGCGCTGTTGAAAGATGGTATGTTGTTCCGGTGTAAGTTGTGAGAACACTGTATGAATGGCCTGGCGCAGTACGGTGACCGGGTGCAGACCTGCTGGTTCCATCAGCCAGTTCGAGGGCTGGAACGAACTGGAGGAGCTGGACTGGGAGGATTACCGCGACAGGTACGGCAATATCCAGCGGCTCGACTGCATCCTGCGAGCGGAGGGAAAGGAGCCTGACCGCTACAAGCTGACCAGGCAGGCGGATACCGTGCTGTTGTTCTACCTGTTCCGGCAGGAGGAGCTGAAGCAGATCTTCGCGCGCCTGGGCTGGGCATACACGCAGGAGACGCTGCGCAAGACCGTTGTCTACTATGACGCTCGCACCTCGCATGGATCCACCCTGAGCTTCGTCACCTCCGCCGGGGTCTACTCCGAGATCGACCTGACGACCTCCTGGGAGCGGTACCTGGTGGCCCTGGAGAGCGACCCTGGCGACGTGCAGGGCGGCACCACCGCCGAGGGCATCCACATGGGGGTGATAGCGGGGACGCTGGACCTGGTATAGCGCAGGTGCCTGGGCGAAGTGATTCGCGATGATGTCCTCTACTTCAATCCCAGGCCCATAGATCAGTTGCGCGGCCTGACGCTGCCTCCGCGCTTCCCAGGGCTGCTGCCCACGGTCACGCTTGAGGAGAGCCGGCTGCGGGTGGATGCCCAGATCGACAGCCTGAGGAGGTCGATAAAGGCGGGAGTCGGGGACCAGATTCGCGAGATCAGGTCCGGGGAGAGCCACACCTTCGACCTCTAAAGTTTTTCCCTGTCACTTCTTTTCGGCTGTTTCGGCTTCCTCCAGGCGGAACATGCCGCGTTCGTCCTGAAAAGTGAACA
>Ga0070739_10001924_pt1 | contig 29417 bp, 25 predicted proteins | sample Coa_R1_7_FD_66445 | JGI IMG/M metagenome (GOLD analysis project Ga0070739, IMG submission 66445) | Surface soil microbial communities from Centralia Pennsylvania, which are recovering from an underground coalmine fire - Coalmine... | ecosystem: Environmental > Terrestrial > Soil > Unclassified ...
GACAAAGTTTGTGGATACCCGCCGTCTGTACGGCCTTGGCCATTCTTGTCGTCAGCCCGCGGATTTGTTTTTATGTGCAATCGACCGCCCTGTCCTTCCTCTTCCTGGGCGTTACCATTTGGTTGTTGATCGCCGCAGTTCCGGGCGAGAAACGCTTGTGGTGGCTGTTGCCGCCGCTGTTTGCCTTGTGGGCCAATTGCGATTCCTGGTTCTTCCTGGGACCGTTGACCGTGGCCCTGTACCTGGCGGGCGAGCTGATCCAGCAATGGCTCACCGGCGAGCCGGCGAGGAACGTACGCCCCCTGGCCCTGGTGCTTGTCGTCGGCCTGGCGGCGTGTCTGGTTAATCCGCATCACGTCCGCGTCTGGGAATTGCCGCCGGAGTTCGGTATGACCGCCGCCGGCGACTTGCTGGAACAGGATCAGCAGTTTTATCCTCTCTTTCTGTCTCCTTTGGGGAAAAATTACTATCAGCCGTTTTTCGGCCTCAGCGTGGCCGGATTGGCTTATTGGCCGTTATTGCTGCTGGGTCTGGCCTCGTTCGTGCCTGTGGTCAACCGTGCGCTATGGCCGCGCCTGCTGGTGTGGCTGGGTTTCGCTTTACTGAGTCTGTACAACTGGCGGGCGATTCCCTTCTTCGCCATCGTGGCCGGCCCCATTACCGCCTTAAACTGGCTGGATTTCGCCGTCGGACGCCTCGGTTCGGAGCCGCGTCTAACGAGAGGAGCGCGAGCCTGGGCGCTGGCGGGGCGGGTTTTGACGCTGGTGCTGGGCCTGGTGCTGCTGATTGCCACAGTGCCCGGCTGGCTGCAACGAAGCCGGCCCAGTTTTCACCGCATCGACTGGAGCGTTCAGGTCGATCCCTCGCTGCAAGAGATGGCCCAAACCATTCGCGGTTGGCGCGAGGCCGGGCTTCTCAAGGACGAAGCGAACTGGTTCAGCATGTATCCGGATACCGCGAATTATCTGGCCTGGTTCGCGCCGGGCGAACGCACGTTCCTCGATCAGAGCTTGCCGTTTTTCCGCAATGCCGCCGAGGAGTACGTGGAAATCCGCCGGGGACTGGAACAGATGGCCGATAGGGACGCGCCCCCCGGAAGGCCGGATTGGCCGAACATCCTCCATGATCGGAACGTCCGGTTTTGGATTTACGACGATCGGAGCCTGAGCACCTCCAACCAGGTTACGCGCTGGCTCTTGTTCACGCATTCGCAGGAATGGGTCTTGTGTTATCTGAAGGGACGCATCAGCATCTTCGCCTGGCGCGATCCGCAACGGCCGGGATCGCCTCCCCCGGCGGAGTTGGCGTTGGATCTGAAGCGTGCGGCTTTCGGGCCGGCGGCGGAGACAGCGCCTCCGCAGGGAACCCAGCCGCCGCCGCCGCGCGAGTGGTGGCAGACGGTTTGGGATCTATGGTGGGCGCCGGACCCGCCGCATTCAAGCGACCGCGAGGGCTTCGCCCTCTACGACTATATCTACCAAACCGTGGAAGTCCCGATGCAGGTCTACGTGCATTCGCGCGCCTGGCAGACAGCGGTGGCGGCGATGACCGTCCCCGGCTCGCTGCCGGGCGGCCTGGTGCCCAGCAGTTTATTCCCCTTGAGCTGGACTTACACCTACAACGATCTCTTTCCGCCGGGAATGGGCCGGCCGATGCGGCAGCCGAGCAAAGCCGAGGAGCCGGCCCTTCAGGCCCGCGGTCGTTTCGTCGATTCGCAATTCTTCGAAACGCCCTCGCTGTATTTGACCGTTCGCGCCGCGCGCCGGGCCTTGCTGGTCAATCCCGAAGATGGCCCCACCTATTTCCGTTTGGCACAGGCGTACCAGCTGTTGCGCAATGTGCCGCAGGGACTTCAGCTGCGCCGATTGGCTGGGCAGTTAGGCCCTCAGGTGCCGGACGTTCTCCGCCGCACGCAGATGATTGCCGCTTTCCACAATTGCCTGCGTCTTCAGCCCGATGACGACAAAGCGGCCCAAGCGCACTTTACCCTGTACCAGATTTACAAGAATGAACTCAATTACATCGATGCGGCGGTTCATCATCTGCGCGAAGGGATTGAAAGGCAAAAGCTGGCCGGCCCGCCACCGGGCATCTCACCCACGCAGTACGATCAGTCCCTTGAGCAGGTGTCCGCCGAGCTGACGCGCCTGACCACCGAACTGGATCGCCGGATGGACCGCTATGAAGTCAATGCCGCCTCCAGGTCGGGGTTGGAGAAAGTGCAGGTAGCCCTGCAAGAGGGTCTGGGCGAAACGGCTCTGTCGGTGTTGGAGAAGGAACCGGATATGGACATCAGCATCCAGAACGTCTCTCTCATTAAGCTCATGGTATCCGTGGCCCTCGATCTGGGGATGGTGGACAAGGCCCGTGCCCTTCTTCCGGAGCCGAAGGGACAGGTGGTCCCGGCGGATGAAATGGAGCTGCGCCTGCGCTTGGCTGCGGCCCGCGGCGATTATGCCGTGGCGGACCGCCTGCTCGACGAAGCCTTGCATTATGCCTGGGAGGCGTCTTCGGGTGAGCAGGGGATGGCCAATCCCGCCGTCAGCGTCGGCTTGCTGTTGGGCCGGATCTTACTGGCAGAGGGACAGCACCTGACGGGTGCACCGAGTATGCCTTGGATGACGAACAATCCCATGGACATCGTGCAGCGGCCGCGACTGGTCCATAACGGGTCGGATTTTTGGCGGCGCCGCTGGCGTCTGGAGGCGCTTGTCAACGGCCTGCTTGCCAACCAACAGCGGTCTATGTGGACCTTTCTGCGCGGCTGGTTCGCCTTGGAAGCCGGTCACTGCACCCAAGCGCGCGAGCATTTTCGGACCGTTCAGCAAACCGCCATTCCCGCGGCGAGCTGGGTGCCCGAGGTCAATCGGCTCAACGCCTGGTTCGATCCCCAACAGGAGGCTGGACGCATGCAGCAAGTGGGCTTTCGCCATGCCATCCTCCACGACCAGAGCAAGCATTATCTCAACTGGTTGAACGAAGAAGCCAATCCATGACCCATTTCGCCGCCAGCCGTAGGCGAGCGCGACAGCGCTCGCCTACGGCTGGCGGCGAAATGGGTGTATCATGCCCATCATGAGCCAGGGCATCGCAAACAAGACACCGCTGTCGGGTCTGACAGCCGCTGAGGCAGCCCAGCGCGTCGCGCGTGGCGAGATCAACCGCGTGCCGCGCTCCGACCGCGCCGAATACCTCGCCATCGTCGTCCGCAATCTCTGCACGCTCTTCAATGCTCTCGTCGCGCCTGCCGCCGTGGCTCTGTTTCTGCTGCGCGAATACGGCGATGCGTTGGCCGTCAGCGGCATGGCTCTAACAAACTTGTTCCTCGGACTGATTCAGGAGGTTCGCGCCAAGCGTCACCTGGATCGTCTCACGCTGTTGGCCGAAACGCGCGTCCGGGTTGTCCGCGACGGCCAGGTCCACGAGATCGCTTCCGGCGACGTGGTACGCGACGATGTGTTGCTGTTGTCCGCCGGTGATAGCGTGGTGGCCGATGGTGCGGTGCTGGAATCGCGCTTTCTCGAAGTGGATGAGGCACTGTTGACGGGCGAGTCCGACCCGGTGCCGCGTCGTGCGGGAGAGATGCTGCTCTCGGGCAGTTTCTGCGTTGCCGGCGAGGGCAGTTATCGCGCCGAACGCATCGGACTGGAATCGTTCGCTGCCCGAACCGCCGAGGAGGCGCGCTCCTATCGCTACCGGGCCAGCCCGATTCAGCACAGCATCAATCGTCTTCTCATCGTTCTCACCGCCGCAGCTATCGTCCTCTGTCTTGCTTACGCCGTGTACTATGCCCTCGGCGACGTTTCGGGGGACGATCTGTGGAAGATGATCGCCGCCACCATCACTTCGATGGTGCCGCAAGGACTGGTGGTGATGGCGACTTTTGCATTTGTCCTGGGCGCGGTGCGCATGAGCCGTCGCGGCGCTCTGGTGCAGATCCTCAATGCGGTCGAATCGATGGCCTCCATCGATACGCTGTGCATGGACAAAACCGGCACGCTGACGACCAACCGTCTGCATTTGGAGAGACTGCTGGTGCTGGCGGAAGCGCTGCCGGAAGAGGCGATCCGCGAACGACTGCGCTTGTTTGCCTCGGCGTCGCTGGATCGCACCAACAAGAGCATCGTCGCCCTGCGCGACGCACTCGGCGAAACTCCGACGGAGTGGCTCGATCAACTCCCGTTTAAGTCGCAGAATCGTTACAGTGCCGTGCGTGTGCGTCAGGGAGCAGCGGAACACGTCTTGGTTTTGGGTGCGTGTGAGGCGCTCCAGCCGCTGCTCGCCGAAGTACGAGCCGGAAGCGTAAGCGACGGCCATCCGTCGCTTACGCTTCCGGCTCGTATGCCTGGCTTACGGGTGCTGCTCTTCGCTGAGGCGGTGAATCCACCGCAACGGCAATTCGCCGGCTCGCTGGAAGGCTTCGCCCTGCGACCGCTGGCGCTCGTGGCTCTGGGCGACGAGTTACGTCCGGAAGCACGGCGCGTCCTGGAGGATCTGGCGAGTCAAGGCATTTGCTTCAAAATCCTGTCCGGCGACAATGCCGACACCGTGCGGGCGACGGTCGCTCCCTTGATCGCCGGTACGAACGCTCCCGCCGTCAAGGCGTTGGCAGAAACGCCGGTCGTCTCCGGCGACGAGCTGCAAACCGCGTCCGATCCTGCCGAGCTGATCCTCACCCACTGCGTCTTTGGCCGCGTCTCGCCGGCGCAAAAGGTGCAAGTCGTCGCCGCGCTGAAAAACCAGGGCCGCCATGTCGCCATGATCGGCGACGGCGTCAACGACGTACTGCCGATCAAGAACGCTCATCTCGGCATCGCAATGGGCGACGGCGCCGCCGCCAGCAAAACCGTCGCCGGCATCGTGCTGGAAACGAACAATTTCGATCTGCTGCCGGAAACGCTCGACGAGGGCCGCACCATCCTTCGCAACCTCCGCCGGGCCGGCAAAGTGTTCCTCGTCAAGAATGTCTTCACGCTCATCCTCATCGTCGGCGCGCTCGGCGTTTTCAGTCTGCCGTTTCCCTATCTGCCGCGCCAGGTGACGCTCTTGAATTTTCTGACCATCGGCGTGCCGACTTTCCTCATCATGCTCAATCGTGAGCGCTCGTCTCCGACAACGGCCGCACATTTTCTGCGCGAGGTCGGGTCGTTCGCACTTCGCACAGGCCTCGTCATCGGCTTCGCCGGCCTGCTGCTGTTGTGGCTATCGAACCGCGTCTGGCCAGACGATGTAAAAACCCAGCGAACACTGCTCCTATCGCTGCTGGTACTGCTGGGACTTACTACGCTGCTGCGTGCCCTGCGCGATGGCGAAATGCAAGGACGGCCCCTTGCGGGCGCCGTGGGCTGGTGGACTGCGGCGGCGCTGCCACTGTATCTAGCCGTGATGTACTGGCGGCTGGTCGGCGACTTCTTCGCTCTGACACCGTTGACACTGGGGCAATGGGCCACCGTCTTATCGATTTGCTGCGGTTCCTACCTTATGCTTCTGTTGAGTGATTCCGTGTGCCGCTGACGGCTGAGAAAGACATAATGGGGGGCGATTGGGAAGGAAGCGCAGCAAGAATGGAGGAAGGCATAGCATAGATGATCCAGATTGGATTATCAGATCACGTAGAGCCAACGGAGGTCAAACAAGAGTTCCTTGGCGCTCTTCTTTTCTCCATTTGTTCCTATCCGTTTCATGCTGGTACAATACTTACCAATCGGTTTCTTATGCCTCTCGCTGGCGGAGTTAACCATGCAGCGAAACATGGACCTTGTGCGGACAATCTTGATGAGGATCGAGGATAGCCCTTCGGGCAGAGCGGTGCAACCGTTTGGTATCGCCGGTTTCACGCCCGAACAAGTGGGCTACCACGCTCACATCATGATGGAGGACGGCTTAATCGAGAGTATTGATGTCACTACTCTGCATAGTAAAAGTCCCGAAGCGATGCCACGAGCTCTCACCTGGAAAGGACATGAGTTTCTTGACCTGGCTCGTGACCAGAAACGCTGGAATCAGGCCAAAGCCGCCATTGGCAAGGTTGGTTCGGCGCCGATCTCGGTGTGGATGAAGGTTCTCCATGATCTCATGCTCAAGGAGTTGGACGTGGCATCGTGAGGATCGCATGGCAGCGAAACAAGAGGAGCAGCATGACACCCCATTCAGCGTTGCTCATCAAGAAAGGCTTTCTGCAAGCCTGGCTCGGCTGGTTCCAGAATGACTTCCGTCAGAATATCGTCTCTCTGATAGAGGCACAGTTCCCCGGTTACCAACTCCCAGGAGAGATTCGGGCGGTCCTTGAACATTGGGCGCAGATTTGGCAACTGGTCGATCAGATGCAATCCGAATCGATCAATCTCGTCCACCTCTTCGAGAATCAGTCAGCTGATGAGTCCGTGGGTCTCCTATTGTTCAAGCAGATAATCCTCCGTTGCCGGCGTCAGCGCGCAGCCTACACGGAAGGGCTGCGGGAGAAGACTTTTCATACAGGATTGACTCAAACGCTGGATGAGGAGATCAACACGCTGGATGCGGTAGTTCAAACGGAGTGGTTTGAAAAGATCGGGCTGTGGAGACTGCCCCGCGCCGAGGATTTTTTGCCAATTCAGTACATCGAGCAATCATCATTCAATCAGATCGAGCTTGCCCCGCGCCAGTACGACGAGAAATTCCACATTCTTCAAGCCCCAACCCTGTTCCTCCCTGACCTGGCCTATTTCCGATCCAAGTGCGAGGTCCGTGGCGCCCCGCTCACCATAGCTTTCCTCGACATCGACAACTTCAAGCGCTTCAACACCGACCATAGTGAATCCAAGGTAGATCGCAACTTACTGCCGCGCTTTATGCAAACCCTAGAAGCTCACCTGTATCATCACGGCTTTGCCTACCGCCAAGGCGGCGATGAATACTTGATTCTACTGCCCAGCCTGTCGAAGCGACTCGCCATCGCCTTCCTGGACGAACTTCGCACTAAGCTGGCCGACCTCAAGTATCCCGAGATTGATAGTGCAACGACAGTATCCGTTGGCGTCTGCATCGCTGAACCGGATTGCCCGTTGACCGACCGTGAACTCCGCGATAGGGCCAATCAAGCCAAGGAGTTCGCCAAGAAAAACGGCAAGAATTGCCTCGCTACGTACGAGGGGCCGTGCTTCGTTGCACAAGAACTGCGGGTAGTCCGGTCGGACAAATAACACGAGGCAGATTACTTCATTCCCTGCAACCAATACCAGGCCGCAAGCTGCCCCGCCCAGGCGACGAAATTGCCCAAGCTGTGCAGCAAGACCGGAACGTAAATCGATCCGCTCTTGAGGAAGGCCCAAGCCAGGAAAAAACCGCCAACCAGGTTTTCCGGGCTGGGATTGCCGCAAACGACATGCAGCGCGCCGAATGCCAAGCCGCTGATAGTTACAACAGCCCACGGTCTCGACAATCCAGCCAACGGAACACAGAGCGCGAGACGGTAAATGAATTCTTCGCGGACAGGCGCTACAACACACATGCTGAAAAAGCGATTGCCCGCCGAGCCAGGGGGGATCGTGTAGACCGGCAGCTTCCGGCCCAGCAGTATCCATACCGACCATCCCACCGCGATACAGCACAACACTGCCAGGCCGATGATTAACGTCGCGCGGACCCAATAGCGCCAGCCCTGGATCGGCTTCGCCGTCAGGCCAACTGAAGCCAAATCGCCTTGGACGAGGTGGAGATACATCACTAACGCTCCGAGAGCGATCAGCCAACTCCCGTCGATGGAATCAAGGACCAGATCACCGATTATCGCAGCGATTCCAATCGCGCAAGTGATGCCCAGGTGGCCCGGTGATTTTCGCAACTGTCGGCCAATCGGTGTTTGCATGACCCTCACCCATCGGAGCCGCGACCTACGCTTCCGGTTGGTCACATCCTGTCTGATCCACATTGCCATTTTTATGGAGAAAACTCTTGACAGCCGGATGGAGTGATCGCATAAGAGATAACAGGAGAGAAAAGTCGCATGTTGCCCATCAACCAAGAAATCGGCGCGGTCGGTTGCAACCGGCACAAACAATCCAAGGGGGCCGCACCGGTGTTCCGAAAGGAGCGGTCGCCATGATCTATGGCGAGCCAGAGACGCCGCGGTTTCTGGCGGCGTTGCAGCGCCTCAAGCGCCAGCAACGCAAGAAAGAGCGGCAAACCCGTTTGGCCAAGCAACGTGTCCGAGCAACCTTGCGAAAGATGCGTCCCAGCTGATCCAGGCCGGTTTCTCTGAGCTACACAACTCCGCGCACGCAACTCCAGGGCCGTGCTCGGAGTTGTTGTCTTTTCCCAGGAGCACACATCCTATCATGGTCTACCTGTCGCGCATTTACACGAAATCCGGCGATCAAGGCGATACCGGGCTGGGCGACGGCACACGCGTACCCAAGGATCATCCGCGCGTCGCCGCTTACGGCAGCGTCGATGAACTGAACGCGGTCCTTGGCCTGCTCGTCAGCCACTTTCCGCAAGCGGCCGAGAGCGAGCTGCTCCGTAGCATCCAAAATGATCTGTTCGATGTGGGCGCCGATCTGTGCTTGCCGCAATCCCCCGAAGAAAAACCCGGCGCTCGTCTGCGCGTTCGCGCCGAACAGGCCGAGCGCCTGGAACGCGCGATCGATCGGCTCAACGCCAATCTCACACCGCTGACGAGTTTCATTCTGCCCGGGGGTCAGGCAGCAGCCGCGTGGTGCCATTTGGCCCGCACCGTCTGTCGCCGTGCCGAGCGCGACGTGGTGACACTGGCTCGTGAGGAGAGGATCAATCCGCAAGTCATCATCTATTTGAACCGCCTCTCGGATCTCCTCTTTGTGTTGGCACGTATCTACAACAATAACGGCCGCGAGGACATCCTCTGGCAACCGGGCCAGACACAGACGTAGCAGTTGACGGAAGCATGTTGCTAGGATGGAACACAACATGAGCCTGGAGTTCGAGTGGGATGAGGATAAAGCCGCTTCCAATCAGAGAAAACATCGAGTAACTTTCGAGGAAGCAGCTACTGTTTTTGCTGATCCGCTCGCAGCGATTTTCGATGATGAGGTCCACTCGGAGGAAGAGCAACGCGAAATCATCATTGGTCATTCAGCGGAGGATCGACTCCTGTTAGTCTGTTTCACGGAACGCGCGGGAGCCATTCGGATCATCAGCGCCCGGCGTGCGACGAAAAGGGAGCGTCGAGATTATGAAGAAAACCCGCACCGTTAAGCGATCAGCGGAACCCGAGAAAGATATGTTGCCGGAATACCGCTTCGACTATAGCAAGGCGAGGCCGAATCGCTTCGCCGCTCATCTGAAGCGCGGTAATCGCGCCGTGATCCTCGATCCGGATGTTGCCGCCGTTTTTTCGACGCCGGAGTCCGTCAATGCCGTCCTCCGAGCCTTGATTGAAACCATGCCGCGGAGAAGCTCGGACTAACCGGGAGAATGTAAAACCTCCGTATTTCCCCCTGATTAGAAACCTACGAACCAACAACCCATCCCATGTTCACCCTCAGCGCCTTCGCCGATGAAATCTCGCCGGACCCGCAAGAACAAATCGACGTTCTCCGCGCTTGCGGCGTCCGCCATATCGAGCTGCGTTCCATTCTGAAAACGAACGTCCTCGATCTGACCGACGCGCAAGTGAGCGAGCTAAAGTCGTTGCTGGATCGCCACGGATTCCGCCTCAGCGCGATCGGTTCGCCCATCGGCAAGGTCAAGATCGATCAACCTTTTGAGCCGCACCTGAAGCGCTTCGAGCGGGCCATTGAGCTATGTAGGTTTTTTGGGACGCCGAATATCCGTATTTTCAGCTACTACAAACCCGAGAGCGACGACTGGACGCGCTGGCGCGAGGAGGTCATGGCGCGGATGGCAGAGAAGACGCGCCGCGCCGAGAAGACCGGCGTCTACTTGCTGCACGAAAACGAACACAACATCTACGGCGACGATCCGCGCCGCGTCGTCGATCTGCTCCAAACGATCAACAGTCCGCACCTGCGAGCCGTCTACGATGCGGCCAATTACGTCTTCTGCGGTTACGATCCGTGGCAAGGCTGGCAGATGACAAAAACGTGGACAGCGCATTTTCACATCAAGGACTGGATCGCCGGAGAGAAGCACGGCTGCCTGGCAGGTGAGGGTCAGGGACGCATACCGGAAGTCATTGCCGACGTGGCACATTCCTACGAAGGCTTCGCTACACTGGAACCGCATCTGCTCGGCGGCGGCCCGACCGGCGGCGTCACTGGGCCGGAGTTGTTTCCCAAGGCAATCGCCGCTTTCAAGAGCATCCTCGACCATGTGGGTGCGAAATATCAGTAGCGATTCCCTTCCAACCCGCCACGCCAGTAAGGGCAGCTCTTGCTAGCGCTGCGGGCCGGCGACTCAGCTGCTAATATTGTTAGGTGATCTTGAATCTTTGGCATTCATTCTCGGTTATGGGGAGTGGATCATGGCGTCTACTTCCAGCGGCGAATGGTTCGATGATTGCTTCGCCGGGCTTGCGGCCTACTATCTGACCAGTTTGCCCGTGTTTGCGAGTGTGTTCTTCGCCATCAGTTTTGGAACGCCGGCAAGTTCCGGAAGCGACCCAATTTCCGCTTGCTTCCATTTCGACGCTCTGCATTACCTGGACATCATCCGAGGAGGGTATTCCTACGATCCGGACCAGGGCTCGCTGGTCGCCTTCTTCCCCGCGTACCCGCTGCTTAGCCGCTGGATCGGCCAGTCCATGCATGTCACTTCGGAAGAAGCGGCGCTGTTGACTGCAAATCTTGCTCTCCTTGGCGCTTTCGTGCTGTTAGCCCGTTATGTCCGCGTGCGCTGGCCCGAGGCCACGGCAGAACAACGCGGGCTGGTTCTGGCCGTTTTCGGGCTTTGGCCCCTGGGATTGTTCTTTCGTATGCCGTATGCCGAGAGCCTGTTTGTCTGCGGCACGCTGGCCGTGCTGTATGGGATGGCGAGGGGCTGGCCCTTGTTAGTTCTGGCCCTATTGACGGGTTTCGTTACTGCTGTTCGCCCCGTAGGCGTGGCGTTGACTGCCGCATTCGTGTGGTACGTTCTGACCAAGCCGAAACCCCGACCCAGCGTGAAGGCCATCCAGGTACTTCTTCTGTTCCCTCTGGCGTGTTGGGGACTGCTGGCCTATGGGGCGTATCAGTGGATGTTCTTCGACGCGCCCTTGGGCTTCGCCCAGACGCAACAGCACTGGCGTTTCCTGGCGCCGGAGGATCATAGTTATCCGGCGAAGTTGTGGTCGCTGGCAACGCTCGAACCGATCTGGGACGTGTACGTGCCCCGCTCCCAACGCTATTGGGGTAACATTCGTTCCCCAGGTGCTCCGCTCTTCTGCCTGCATTTTTGGAACCCGATTCTGTTCCTGTTGTCCGGGGCGCAGTTGGCATGGGGAGGATGGAAACGTTGGCTGACGGGCTATGAAATCGTTTTGGGAGCTATTTTGTTAACAATGCCGTACACGGCGCGCGGCTTTGAGATGTCGATGGCGTCGCATGGCCGGTTCGCGGCTGTGGTTGCCGTCAACTACCTGGTGCTAGGGCGGATGCTGGCTCGCTCCCCACCCCTGGTCGTGGCTGGGCTTTGCTCCGTGCTTGCTATATTCGTATTCACGTTTACTTTTCTTCATGTGAAAAATTTTGCCATTTTTTAATACCAATGGGTTGACAGGCCGAAAGCGCGAACCTAAGATGCTTGGAACCTAATAAGCCCATGCCCGAATTTAGAATATGTCCTAGCGCAGGTGCGCCGACAGCGGCGCGGAGGATATTCTCCGTTCCGAGCCAAGCGGGACTCTTTGCTAATGTGGGATACGATGTTTTCAGCGATTGCAAAATGGATGAGTCTTCTTGGTTGCTGTCTTGCCGCAGTCGCCTGTGACGAAAGAAATGCAGGGCAAAGTCGTGGCCGAAAGCTGCCAGCTCTCACGGTTCAGCCAGCAGCGCAGCATTTTCTGTTAGATGCCAACCCGGCGCGGATAGAGATGGGGGAAGTCGCCCAGGGCGGCCGCAGGGACGCGACTTTCACGCTAACAAATTCGGGAACCCAAGCCATTCAGTTGGCGCGAATCGATACGAGTTGCTCTTGCCTGACGGTTGACGTGCCGTTGCATATCTCGCCTGGCGAACAAGTCGAGGGCCGAGCAAAGCTGGATTTGCGCGATGAGCCGAATTTCACGGGCGAAGTAGCGATTGAGATTACAGGTTGGACCAGCGCGGGTGAACAGGCTTTTCTTGTGGTGGACGCTGTCTGCATTCCGCTTTCCAAATGAGAGATGTTGCGATGATGAACTCAAGGCTGAAACTCGGGTTGCATGTCCTGGCAGGCGTAACGTGTGCCGCTGCATCCGTCGCGTGTACGGTGGCGGCTTGGAAGGGAACGGAGGAGATTAAGTCGTTTCGAGCGGACGCGGAAGTCAAAGACGTGGGCGTTCTCAAGCAGCAGGACGAGAAAGATGTCCTCTTCCGGCTCTTTAATGCTACGGAGACGCCGGTGGAGATCGTTCAGTTGTCCACAAGCTGCACCTGTACACGAGTGGAAGTTGCTACGCGCAATCTTGGGCCGGGCGAATCGACGGAGTTAACGGCCCGTCTGAGCGTCCACAGCCTGCGCGGGAGCGTAGTGGCACTCGTGAACGTCCTCTATCGAGTCGGAAATGCGCAGGAACTTGAACGATTACCTTTGACAATTACGGCGATGGTCGAACCGCACTATAAGGTAACTCCAGAGGCTATCGTATTTGAACTTGAGGAAAACGGTAAACGGGATTCCAGCCGTGAGGCCAGCATCCTCATCACTCCTACCAACGGGCCAGTGGTGAAAATCCTCAAGGCGTATTCGACCCATCCGGCGTTTCGGGTAGAGACGAGTAACATGGTTACGGAGACGGGGACTACAACAATCCGCCTTGTTTTCGACCCGTCTCGTTGCATCGCCCCTTCCGTGAAAACGGAGATCGTTCTAAATACGGACAGCAAAATGGAACCGATACACCGCATGCCGGTTCGCGTTGTATCGAAAGGGTTAGATTAACCGGAGCTTCAATTCGAGGACATTGCTACATGGGCAACAGAAATTGGGCAATTCATGGCTGCACTATCGCCGCATTGGCGTTGGCGCTACTGACATTGCTGAGCGATGTATATGGACAAATGCCGACCTGCAACTATTTGATGGCCTCACCTAGTGCTTTATGTGGCACAGCTTCTGCGTGTCAGCAACCAGCTTTAGGAGCAGGGAGTTGTCCTTCGAATACCGTAGTGCGACAATCTATTCCCCCGCCGTGTGGCCCTGGGACTAACAGTACCTACTGTACCAACAATCCAAGCGCGATATGCACAAGAACGTTCCTCTGTAATTGGGTACCTCCTCCACCTCCCCCCGCTGCGCCGCAGCCGGGGACTTGCGATCCCACAACCACCCCGGTTCTTGATTCCAATGGAAAACCGATTGTTACCACGGATGACTCCGGGGTAGGTCAATCTTGCAAGAAAGCGACTTAGCGCTACGCTCTCCCTCCGGATTGCATCCAACAATAAAGGACTGAGTTCATTGGATAGCCTGCCAAACCAGAGATGGAGGGTTTTCACGACCGTGGCTGAAAGAGATGCTGAGCCGAAGAGCTGAGATCACTCCCTTTCAGCCACGGGTAAGGCCGGAACAGTTGCTTTATGCGATCGACAACGATAAACAGAAGGGTTAGCAAACCATAGGAGAGACTCATGAAGTACTCTAAGGCTCTTTTTCTTGCTTTTTTTTCGTCAACTGTATTGGTTCCCCTATCTGCTGTTGCAGCCGATGATACCGACATCAAAAAAATTGAGCGCGCCTCGATAAGTTATCGGCTAGAGCATGTTAAGCGAGGTCATGTTCGCTTTCGCGTTAGCAATGAGATTCATCCTGTACAGCAGAGCGAGTTTTTGTACGAATTTTTTTTTGATGACAGCCGAATCAAGCAAACTCGTATGTGCCGATTGCTAGGGAAGGACACTTGGGGGAAACCAGAAAATACCATTCTCACCCCAAGTACGTGCATCAACGATGTGGAATATATTGACACTGCTGTTCAAGTAAGTCAAGGGAAGAAGAACGATAATGTTCAGGAGCGTCTTGCCGTTATAAACCCACGGATTCTTGGCATGGTTCGAGGTGGCGCGGACTTCCTGCATAAGCTCGACATCGAAGATTTGCTAAATCGGTCTGACGCCAATACAACTCTTCAGTCCGTTAAGTTAGAAGGTGATGCCGCCTATCGCATCGATCATCATGGAGCCAATAAAGGAGCCTACCGTTGCAGCATTTGGATTATTCCAGACAAGGGATTTAGTGTGGCGCGCACCGAGATTCTCTTGGATCAGCAAGGGAAAAAGATCATCCAAACGGTTGATTCACGTTTGAAGCAGTACCCTCTAAACGGTGTCTGGTATCCAGAGCGCGTCATCACAACGAATACGCGCGACGGCGATGTTCTCTTGCGGCAAGTCGTTTACGTTGAAGACGCACGCTTTGGCGAATTGATCGACGATAACGCATTCTCCCTGAGCGGTTTGAATCTTGAACCGGGACGACAAATCGTAGATTCCTCATCCGGACTACCCTGGGGAAAAGTCTGGGATGGCCAGGAAGCGGTTGAGCCATCAGACGTAAGGACATCATCGCCTGCCCAACTGGAACGACGCCCGTTGCTTCTGTGGAGCCTCGCCGTAGGGCTAGGCCTATTGGCTATCTTCTATTTCCGGCGGGTTATTCGCCAGAGAAAATCGTCCACCGGGTCTAGAGCATGAATTGCGGCATTCCGAGAACGCAAAAGAGGAACGCAAAAGAGGGACAGCGTGAATTGCACCTTGTTGGCAAAGCTCGACTTGGACCCTAGGAGCGGATGCTTTGCTTCCCACCTTGGCGCGAAGCGAGGCCGTGAAGCGGAGCTTCTTGCTGTGCCTTATCCAGCGGAGATTAACTGCATCAAAACCGAGAGCAAGCTGAGTGAACGATGCAAACCCTTTTCAAGCGTTCCGGGCTCACGCTGATTGAAACCCTTGTAGTGATAGCCATCATAGGAACACTCGTGGGGCTTTTGCTTCCTGCCGTCATGCGCGTCCGCGAAGCGGCGAACAGGGCAAGTTGCGCCAACAACCTGAAGCAGCTCGCCCTAGCCGCCCAGTCGTACAATGACACTTGCGGGCGCTTGCCTCCTGGCGAGATCGGGCCCTATCAATGGCGCGTCCCCAACCAATCCTTCTACGGCTGGGGATCGTCCTCCTACGGCTGGAGTTGGTTGTCCCGCATTCTCCCTTTTATCGAGCAAGACAACTTATTTCAGGCTGGCGATATCCCCAACAAAACGCTTACCCAGAGCGGCATCGCGGCCAATCGCATCGCTCTCTTCCTCTGTCCCAGCGACACAGCATACAACGCTCCTCCGCGCACCGATGCCGGCGATCTGATCGGCTTTCCCGTCGGTAACACCAATTACAAAGGAGTTAGCGGTGCCAATTGGGGCTATGATTCGTCGCAAAACCTCTGGTTCCCGACCCTGTGGAAAAACCCGGGAGCAAACGGATCTTACGACGGCCTCAACCACGGCGATGGGGCCATGTTTCGCACGGACATCCTACAGCCACGCTGCATGACCGACATTACCGACGGCCTCTCCAACACCTTCCTGATTGGCGAAGACGTCCCGGTCCTGAACAAATGGTGCTCGTGGCCCTACGCCACCCACGCTTACGGCACCTGCGCCATTCCGCCTAACGCCGTGCAGCCCAACGGGGAACCTCCCTACCGCTGGTACAACAACCATTCGTTCCGCAGCCGGCACCCCGGCGGACTGCAATTCGCTTTCGCCGACGGCTCGGTACATTTCGTGACCAATGCCATCAACCTCAACCTGTATCGCGCCTTGGCCACCATTCAGGGCGGCGAGGTGGTGGATTCGTCGCAGTTCGATTGACCGTTCTCCGCCACCGTCTAGCGAGGAGGGGCCGCCTTGCGGACGGAGAACAGGATCGGCACCTCAGCGCGGAAACCGAGATCTTGCGTGCCCTGGCCGACATCGAACTGGAAGGTGGCTTCGCGCTTGCCGGGCTGTCGGGGTGTCAGACGAAGCAAACGATATTCCAACCGCTGGCCGGTCAGTTCCAGCGCGAACGGCTTCGTCATCAAAACAGCCTCCAACCAACGGCCGGCGCCTTCTTCACCTTGGCGAACAAGCTCCGGACCATAAAGCCGCAGAGCGTGCGTAACGCCTCCTTCATTGTGGATCTTCAGAAGAACCAACGCTGGCTGATTCTGACGCAGCTGAATCTCGGCCGGTCCCCGCGCCGCCTTGACCCGGCTTTCGGCATTGATGTTGATACACATCAGACAGTGTGCATCGAGCATTTTTTGCACGGCCGCAGATGCTGCCACAGGATCGTCCGGCGCGCGTTCCAGAAGCGCCTTCAGTTTGCGAACCGTGTTCGCAGGCAGCGGCGACTCGGATTTGTCCAGCGATTGAAGCAATTGCCGGCAATGGTCGCGGAATGGCCCCCACTCGACTCCCTCGACGAGGGGCAGCGCGGTCTGGGCATCGACGCGGTGGGCCGTGAGCAGGATCAGCATGAGCGGAAAAAGAAATGTTCGGTGCATGGCAGCGGCCATCCGGTGATTGTTCGCCAATCGACAAAGACTCGGAATTTATTTTACGGAGTCTTCGCCGCTGTTGACCGATTTTGGGCGACGATTTATAATTGAAAAACTTTTACAATATGCGCCGCGCAACGTCGCAGTTGCCGTGGATGAGTTTTCCGAGCCTGAAGCGTAAGCGAAGGCGTCTCTTCGCTTACGCTTCAGGCTCGGACGCGATTGGCGGAACTAGAGGAAAAGGTATCCGTGCTGAAAAAAGGTAAAGAGTCACGCCGATGGCGGCGCTGGCTTCTCCCGGCTCTGTTGCTTCTCCTATTGCTGTCGCCATTTTTCTGGCTGGGATGGATCTACCATCGCGAACCCGGCTACGTCCCCTTAAAATACGGCGAACTCATCCAGGTTCTCAACGCCAGCCGCTATGGCCACAGCGTCCGTCTGCAAAGGGTGCAAGTCAATCGTGCCGACATTCGCGGCGAAATCGTGACCTCCGATCTTGCCTCCGGGGCCGATCTGGGCGGCAAACATACGCAAACCATCTCCTTCCGCACGCCGCGCATTGGGCTGGAAGACGATGCCAGCCTCCATCCGCTGCTCCAATCGGCGGTCGGGGCCAATTTCCAGGGCGGCGAGGAAGACTCGGCCTTCAAGACCGTCGGCGCGAGTTTGGTATCAATCCTGTTCGTCGTCTCACTGGCAGTTGGCCTTGTGCTGGTGTTGCGTTGGTTGATCGGCGGCGGCTCGCCGCTGACGTTCGGCCGCAGCAAGGCCAAGGTGTACGCACAGAAAGATCTTGAAGTGACCTTCGGCAACGTCGCCGGCATTGATGAAGCCGTCGCCGAGCTGCGCGAGGTTGTGGATTTCCTGAAAACGCCGGATAAATTCGAAGTGCTGGGCGGCCGCATTCCCAAGGGAATTCTTCTCGTCGGCCCGCCGGGCACCGGCAAGACGCTGTTGGCCCGCGCCGTCGCCGGAGAGGCGGATGTGCCGTTCTTCAGCCTCAGCGGCAGCGATTTCGTCGAGATGTTTGTCGGCGTCGGCGCCGCCCGGGTACGCGATCTGTTCGCTCAGGCTGAGAGCCGTGCGCCGTGCATTGTCTTCATCGACGAGCTGGATGCGCTGGGCAAAACACGCTCCGGCATGTCCGTCGGTGGACACGATGAACGCGAGCAAACCCTGAATCAACTGCTCGTCGAGATGGACGGTTTCGCCGCCAATCGCGGCGTTATCATCATGGCCGCGACCAATCGTCCCGAAACGCTCGACGCCGCCTTGCTGCGTCCCGGACGCTTTGATCGCCAAGTCGTCGTTGATCGCCCCGATATCCTTGGCCGCGAAGCGATCCTGAAAGTTCATTCGCGCAACGTGCGACTCGGTCCCGATGTCGATCTGCGCCGCATCGCCGCCCTGACGCCTGGTTGCGTCGGTGCCGACTTGGCCAATCTCATCAACGAAGCGGCGCTGATGGCGGCGCGCGGCGGCAAAGACGTGGTGGGCATGGCCGAGTTGGAAGAGGCTGTCGAGCGCAGCGCCGTCGGTCTGGAACGCAAAAGCCGGATCATGAACGCCGACGAGAAGCAGCGTGTCGCCTATCACGAGGCCGGCCATGCTCTGGTTGCCTGCTCGCTACCGAATACTTCGCCGGTCCATAAAATCTCGATTATCCCGCGCGGCGTCGGCGCGCTCGGCTACGTCCTGAGCCGGCCGGAGGAAGATCGCTATCTCGTCACGCAGTCGGAGCTGGAGAGTCAAATCAAAGTCGCTCTGGGCGGCACGTTGGCCGAGGAGTTGGTGTATCGCGAAATCTCCAACGGCGCGACCAGCGATCTGGAACAAGCCAGCCGCATCGCCCGCAGCATGGTCAAGGAATTCGGCATGAGCCGCCTGGGCCGTGTTAGCTTTCACGAGCGTTCCAGCGCGTTTCTCAACGGTGCCTCCAGCGAAGGGGAGCGCAGCTACAGCGAGCGGACGGCCCACGAGATCGACCGCGAAGTGCGCGACATCATCGAGGAAGCCACCACGGCAGTGCGTGAGTTACTCCGCACGCGCCGCGCCGCCCTGGAAGCGATCGCGCAACGCCTGATGGAAAAGGAAGTGATGGACCGCACGGAATTGACGCAGCTATTGGAGCAGCACATTCCCGGTCCCCGGTTGGTGCCCGGCTCCGAGGCGCTGCACGGCCCACCGGTGCCGCAAGAATCGGCAGCGGGAATCGACGCGGTAGGTGCCGCGAGCCGAGCGGCACCAGAAGCCCGGCTTGGCTCGCCGGACCTACTACACCGCAAGGCTGCGGGTGACGAATCCTTGGCTCCATAGGGCTTCTCTCTTCGGGAGCTTCCTCCCATGCCTACGGTCCAAGTCCCGCACTTGAAACCACGCGACGAATTCTTTCACGTTGATCGCATCACCAAATCGCTGCCGGAGCGAGCGCCGCACCGGCCGCACCGCATCATCGCCGTCATGCCGGCTTACAACGCCGAGCGCACGTTGGCCGCGACGTTGGCCGACATGCCGCCCGGCTGCGTCGATGAAATCATCCTCGTAGATGACGGCAGCAAGGACCGCACCGTCGAGCTGGCCCGCGAGATGGGACTGACCGTTCTCGTTCATCCGCAGAATCGGGGTTACGGTGGCAATCAAAAAACGTGCTATCGTGAAGCGCTCCAGCGCGGCGCCGACATCGTCGTCATGATCCACCCGGATTATCAGTACGACAGCCGGGTCATCCCGCACGCGGTCGGCTTCATCGAAGCGGACATCTGCGATGTGGTGCTGGGCAATCGCATTCGCTCCCGCCGCGAAGCGCTGGCCGGCGGCATGCCGCTATACAAGTACCTCAGCAATCGCTTTCTGACCAGCGTGGAGAACATCGCGCTGGGCCAGAATCTCGGCGATTTCCACAGCGGCTTCCGCGTCTACCGCAAAGCCGTGCTCCAGCGCATCCCCTTCGAGAAAAACTCCGACGATTTCGTCTTCGACACACAATTTCTGGTCCAGGCGGTGCGTTTCGGCTTCCGCCTCGGCGACATCCCCGTCCCCGTCCGCTACTTTGAGGAAGCCAGCAGCATCAATTTCCGCCGCAGCTTGAAGTACGGCTTCAGCACGCTGGGCGTGGTCGGCCAATACTGGCTTGACCGCCTCGGCATCCGCCGCTCGGCGTTGTTCGGGCCGAAATGATCTCGACATGAAATCGACGAAAAGAGAGAAGCGAATTCTTCGCTTCGTCCATTTCCGTGTATTTCAATTTTTAATTCTCCGACAGATTGTCTGCCTCATCCCGGAGAGACTTTTCGTGACCGACCAAGCGGAAGTTACGATGCACTCCATAAAGACCATTGGCTCCATGTTCTCTCTGCAAAACACTAAGCATGGAATTAAGCGACAGAATCTCACCCCGCCACTGGATCGAGTTGGCGCCTCCGGTTGGATTTAGGATAATTGCTCGGAACTCGACCAGGGAAATTCCGGCAGGCATGATCTCCGGTACAGGCTCGACTTCCATCCCTACTCGCAACGAGCCATGTTCATACAGAGTTTTCATCGCAGACGCAGACATGGTGCTTCTCCTCTTTTTGGCGTCGTTTCTATCTCTGCTGGACTGTCCTTTTTCTCCATCGTCAAGCAACGACGATAAATCAAAGTCCAGTTTCTGTCCGAGTGCTTCCGCCCATTTGTGCAACGTAGCCAGTGTGGGGTTAAGCACCTTGCCTGTCTCCAATCGGGATAGGGCTGGCGGATCGATCCCCATACGTGCAGCGACCTCGGCTAGTGTCAATCCCTGGCTCTCCCGCACGCCCTTGAACCGCGCCAGCAGCCGCAAGATCGCCGCAAAACTCTGCTGATTCACCGTGCCGGTAGGCCGTTCACGGATCGGGTTCGCAGCATGTTGCCTGCGAATGGCTTCTTCCTCGGCTTGCTGCTCAGCGGTGCGCTTAGGCTTGATGGTCGGTTTCATGGCTTCACTCCCTCGGCTCAGGAACGTCATAAGCGGTGATGGGGCGGATGACGAGCGGATCAGCTAGGTTCAGCACTTCAAACACAATGGCAATAAATCGACCCGTACTCGTGTTGCCAAACGCGATGGGCCGGCCGGATGAGTCGCTCAGATCGAAGGTCGTCTTTTCATCGTAGAGCGCAGACTCCACTTCTTCCGGCGTCAGGCCATGTTCCGCGATATGGGCCGTGTTGCTGCCCTCGTCATCCAGTTCGTCCCAATCAATCAAGGCGTCGCGCAGGTCCATACCTTCTCCCTGCCTCTGGATTGTATTATAACGCAATTACATTATAACACAAGTGGAACTCGATAAGTGATTCGGGTTATTCGTATGATTCGTGGTGACTTCTCTTTTAGCTCGCGCCGATGCTGACCATCAGGTTGTAGCAGGCGTGCGCGCCCACGGCGATGCCGAAACCGCACGATTGGAAGAGAATGGGGAAATACAATCCCGCGATCAGACGGAACAGGAACAGATAATTGCTGTACGGCTGTCCCTAGGGTCCGATGTGATGGGCGGCGGAAAAGAGCAGGGCCGAGGCGCTGGCGGCCAACAACACGGCCAGACTCGCCCAAAACACTGAGGACGGCATTCGGGCCATGCAAAGTAGTAGGCCGATAGACCCCGACTCCGTAGAGCAATACCTGGAAGGCAAGTTCGGCGATGATCTGGGAACGGCACGGAGAGCAATGGAGCGGCTGGCAAAAGCCTACAAGCCGAGAGAAGCAAGCCTTTTCGCTCTATGAGGCATTTCGCCCGGAGTTCCATCCGGTAAGCGTGGCTGGGGAGCCAAGGGCAATCTGGACCTGGGGCGCATCGAGCAACCGAAGGGGCAATCATCAAGAGCCATGCCCCCCCAGGATTTTTATAATAACAAGGAGCGCCGAGGCTGGAGCCACTGCCTTTCTTGGAAAGGAGTTGTTTTCATGCGTTCTCAAACCTCGTGGGCCGTGATGGCTGTTCTCGCCGGTCTTCTCACCTCGCCGATCCAAGCTCAAGTTCCTCCGCGAGCAGCCCTGGTGTCGCTGCTGCAAGACGGCGCGGGCAAGCCGCTGTTGCTCGCCAATCCCAAAGTGCAACAAGAAATTAAACTAACCCCGGAGCAAGATCAACGCATCCGCACCATCCTCCGGGAAGCCGCAAACAAATATGAGCCGGAATTGCGCAGGGCCGGACTCGACCGCGAGCGGCTGCTGAAAGTCGGTCTGGAAGCGATCCAGGAAACGCGGGAGCGCCTCAACAAGGCGCTTCCCGACATCCTCACGATCGATCAATTGCAACGGCTTGATCAGATTCAAATTCAAGCCAACGGCATCCTTTCCTTCAAACGGCCCGACGTGCAGCAGAAATTGAAGCTCACGCTCACACAGAAGTTGACGATCCTCAAGATCGGCACCGACCTTAAAAAACAAATCGACGAAGTGCTCAAGGATGCGTCCCTCGCGCCGCTCCGCCGAGCGCCCGCTGCGATTGGAAGGGCCAAGGAGTTGAAGAACGCTGCCACAGAGAAAGCCGTCCAGACGCTGACGAGCGAGCAGAAGGAAATCTGGAAGGAAATGAACGGAGAACCGTTCGACTTCAAACTCGAACTGCCGGTCCGACTCGGCCGCCGGCCGTGACAAATTTTTTTCGACGCGAAGGTCCGCCAGATCGGTTGATAGCCAGCCGTATCGGCTCGCGTTGAAGTTCCCGATACGACTCGGGTCGCCGACTGTCCGATTCAAGAACATCAGATCATTCTCGGAAGAGGGGTTCCGTTCCCAAGTGTGGATCCTGATTCGTTCCAAGGAGCATTGATCGCACTTCGGGGAGGGCGAAGAAGATGCGCAAGAGGTTATCCATAGCTCGAGACTGGATCTGATCCCCCGTCTCCCAACGCGCAATTGTGTTCTCGCCCACTCCCAAGCGATCTGCGAGTGCTCTCTGGCTCAACGCCAACCCTGTTCGGGCGGCACGAATTTCGTCGGGGGTCAGCAAGTGTAGCTGGCTTCGCAAGGCGTTGCGAATTTGTTCTTCCGCGGGATAGTTGAAAACCAATTCACCGCAATGGCCGCAGCGTGGAACGGTTAATTCCGGCACTGTCACCGGGTGAGGCTGACCATCGTGTACCATATCGCAACGATAAGTGATGATGGCCGGCCGCACCTCTTTCTGGCGGCATTTGGGGCAATGCCAAGGGAAGGGCCGCTGCCGTGTTGATTCGCTCGCTGTCTGTAATTGCTGTTCAGGCATCATGTATGCTCACGATATGGATTGTCGGGTCGGTAGGATCATCGTCCCCAAGGATCGATTCGATGTAAATTAATCGTCCACAGATCGGAACCCGAAAATCATAATGGAAATCTCGGTCGCTCCATTCCGGTCGTCGTTCCCGCACTTGATCGATCACTCCGCCATTCTCGACGTGCTCGTGCAGAATTCGGGCGATGTCACGCAGGGATACCTGTTCCAGATGCTGTCCCACCCAGTCACGGGCAACATCCTTCCATGTCACATAATCCGTGACGTGCCAGTTCTGCAACACTTGCTTGATGCAGGTTAGAATTTGGGGATCGGTCAGAGGCGGCATCGGTTTCCATCCCTATTGCTACCACTCCCCCGATTCCGTTTTTCACTTTAGCCGAAGACTGATGTACGTCAAGGCGAAGGCCGCCTGCTCTCTTGCAAGCAAAACGCATCTATTGATCTTGCTTTGCCCATTGTTGGAGCAACCCGCGGATAGCGCCAGTCGTGCGTTGTCGCAGCAATTCTTTCTTCACGTCCGCCAGCGCCGCCGCGTTGCAGCCGGCCAGCGCTTTGCGAGCTGCGGCGAGCTGGTTGACCGGCACACTCAGCGTATCGACGCCGAGAGCAGCGAGGGCCAGTGCGCCGAGTGGGTCGGCGGCGATTTCGCCGCAGACGGAGACAGGACGGCCGGCAGCATGGGCCTCGGCGGTGACATTGTGGATCAGGTGAATCAGGCCGGGATGCAGCGAGTCGGCCTGGCGCGCAAGCAACGGATCGTCGCGGTCCAGGCCGAGAGCGGAAGCGGTGAGATCGTTGGTGCCGATGGCGAAGAAAGACACCTGCTTGGCCCAGGCGGGAACGAGCGAGACCGCCGCGGCTACTTCGATCATCACGCCCAGCGGAATGTCTGCGGCGAAGGCCAGTCTCTCCGCGGTCAGACTATCGCGCGCCTTGGCCACGGTTTCCAGCACGAAATCCAACAACTCGCTGCTCGTGACCAGCGGTACAAGGATGCGCACCGGCCCCACGGAAGAAGCGCGGAGGATGGCCCGGACCTGATCCTGGAAGAGTTGCTGTAACGGCGGCGAATCCAGCACGAGCCGCCAGTCGAACGGCCGCGCCGCCGAGGAGCCGAAGTGCGAGTACGCGGCCAGCTTGTCCGGACGCAGATCGAACGTACGGATCGTGACCGGCCGGCCAGCCAGGGTGTGCAGCAGTTTGCGATAGATTTCGACCTGTTCTTCTTCGGTCGGCAGGGTGCGGCGAGCCAGGAAAAGAAATTCGCTGCGATACAGGCCGACGCCGCTGGCTCCCAGGTTGAAAGCGGAACGCGCCTCGTACAGCAGATTGATGTTCACTTCGATGCCCGGCAAGCCCGGCAGCGTCGGCGGGGGAGCGACCGACTCGCGACCGGCGACGAGTCCGATATTGCTGGGCGGGACCACGCACACCGGCGCCGGATCAAGGACCACGGTTCCCGCCGTGCCATCGACCAGCAAAAGCCGGCCGGACTGGGCCAACGGTGCGAACTCGGCGAGTTGACTCACCATTGGAATGCCGAGGCTGCGCGCCAGGATGGCGGCATGACTCTGCGGCCCGCCGTGCTCGACGACCACGGCGGCCAGGCGATCCAGATCGACGGCGAACAGTTCCATCACCGACGCTTCGCGCGCCACCAACACCAGGCGATCCCCCGTCGGGTCGGCCGGCTGCCGTGGCCGCAGCTGCCACAAAATACGATGAAAAACGTCCTTGATGTCGTAAATGCGCTCGTGGAAAAACGGCGTAGACACTTTTTGCAGGGCGGCGACGTATTTATCGAGCGTGGCCAGGAGAGCGCCTTCGGCGGAAGCGCCGGATACCAGGCAGGCATCCAGATCGCGCTCGATGGTGCGGTCCTGCATAATCATCAGCTGCGCTTGCAAAATCGCGCCGTGATCCTCGCCAACCAATTCGGAAATGCGCTGGCTCAGCCGCGTGATCTCTTCGCGTGCTCGCTGCATGGCCTCGATGAGACGACGGCGTTCCTCCACGACTCCGCGTCCCTTGACCGGCACGTCGCGCCGCCAGTCCTCGATGGTATCGACGACATAGGCTCGGCCCAGCCCGGTGCCGGGACTGAGCGGCGTGCCGTTGAGCTGATTGGCAATCCCCTGTTCCGCCGGCGGGGGCGCGGCGGGGGGATGGACCACGGCGGACACCTGATCGAGAAGCAGAGCATCGCCGACGAGCGTGGCCAACTGAGCGGCCACCGTCACCAACGTGCGTACTTCGCTGGGTGAGAATTGGCGCGGCTCGCGCGTCTGTACGACCAGCACGCCTTGCAGGGTGCCGCCCTCGACCAGCGGTACGCCCAGAAACGAGTGATACGGATCTTCGCCGGCCTCCGGGAAATATTTGAAGCGGGGATGCGCGAAGGCGTCGGCCACGGCCACGGGCGCCATCTGTTCCGCCACCAGACCCGTCAAACCTTCATCCAGCCGCATCCGCACTCGGCCGGTCGCTTCGGGCTTGAGACCGACGGTGGCGCCCAGGACCAACTCGTCGCTATCGGGGACGTAGAAATACACCGAACAGACGGCGGTGTGAAATCGGCCCTGGATGAGACGGACGATGTTCGTCAGCGTCTCGCTGGAATGATGGCTGTGGGCAACGAGCTGACTGACCTCTTCGAGCGTCAGCAGCAGCGAGCCTTCATAGGTGGTGCCGGACTCAATCATGTCCGCCTTGCCCCTTCGTCACATCGGGGATTATGCCAGATTATCCGTCAACGGACGCATCAAGGGAAGAGGAAAAGACGAGCCGGAAGCGCAAAAGCGACGGAATGACCGGCGAGACGCCGGTCCCACTGGGTTTGGTGGGACAGCCGTCTCGGCTGTCCGGGACCGGCGTCTCGCCGGTCCCACTATTCGCCGCCGCAATCCCTTACGGATTGCGCTCGATGCCGAATTTTTTCATCTTGGAGATCAGCGTATCGCGATGGATGCCGAGCAAACGAGCGGCTTGCGTGTTGTTGCCGCCCGTCTGCGCCAGTGCTTGCCGGATGGCCCGCGCTTCTAGCTCATCCAGGTTCAGCGTCGGCAGTTGATCGGAAGCGGTGCTAGGCAGTTCCTCAAGCAGGAGGCGATCCAGGTTGCGTAACGAGATGACGGGGCCGTCCGTCGTCGCCACCGCGGTTTCCAGCACGGAACGCAGCTGGCGGACATTGCCGGGCCAGTTATAACTTTGAAGCCATTCCAACGCCGACGAGGACAGCGTCAAGCGACGGCGATATTCCATGCCCAAGCGAGTAAGGAAGTGCTCCGCCAGGGCCGGTATGTCTTCGGGATGCTCGCGCAACGGCGGGACGTAGATCATCGTGCCCAGCCGGAAAAAGAGATCCTTGCGGAAGCGGCCTTCTTGGATCTCGCGCTTGAGATCGCGGTTGGTGGCGGCGATGATGCGCACATCCACCTTGATCTCCTCGTCGCCGCCGACGTGACGGAGGCTCTTCGTTTCCAAAACGCGCAGTAATTTGACCTGCTCCAACAACGGCATATCGCCGATTTCATCGAGAAACAGTGTGCCCTGGTCGGCGCGGAGAAACGCGCCCGGACGATCCCCCTCGGCACCGGTGAATGCGCCCTTCTTGTGGCCAAACAGCTCCGCTTCGACCAGCGAAGCGGGAATAGCGCCGCAGTTGAGCGTGACCAGCGGTCCCTGGCGGCGTAGGCTCTGCTGATGCAAGCTGAGGGCAACCAACTCCTTGCCGACGCCGCTCTCGCCGGTGATAAGAACGGTGCAGGGCAGACGGGCAAACTGGGCGATTTGTTGGCGAAGCAGCTTCATGGCCGGGCTGTCGCCGACGAGGATGTCGGCGGGACCGGCGGCATGGTCGCGGAGACGGGTATTGTCGGCCTCCAAGGCCCGGCGAATCCGCAGAACGTGCAGAGTCCCGGCCAAGCAACCGCCGAGCACTTCGCAGAAACGCACTTCGCGTTCGGTGAACAGCCGGTTGCTTTTGTAGACGTGCAGTGCGCCAAGCGGTTCGGGCGGAGGCGGCGGCTCACCCGTCTGCTCTTGGCTGCCCGCGGGACTCACGTTCAGTGGGATGCCGATGGCATCGCGGAAGCCGACCAGGCTTTCGCTCTCCAAATCGTGCATCCGACCCGCTCCCAGCCAGACCGCGCGTTTTTCATGCTGCACGCGCTGCGTCAGTTTGCGGCTCAGATGCGTATCGACCTCCGCCTGGGCCGGCATCACCATGCGGAAGTCCGGCTCATCGGCATCCAGGCTGAGAAAGCCGGCCACATTGGCCACCGTTTGCCGCAGTACCGTCGTCAGCGCCAGGGCGACCAGGCCGTGCGGCGTCGTCTCCGACAAAGACGCCGTCATGAACTGAAGCAACGCCGTCAGCTCATCGGCATGGAGGATGGTTTGGCTAAGATCGCCGCCGCCCGCCGTCGCGGGCGCCTCCGCATGCGTTCGTTCCGGCCTTTTCTCGTGAGCGCGCACCGCTCTTTTCTCATGCCTGCGCTCGGTGTGAGCATGTTCCTCGGTCTTGCCCGTCACCGCGAGAAGGGGCAGTTCGGCCGTACCGACTGAAGAGGAGTCGAGTGTGAAGCGCAAGCGCGTATCGCCGATGCCAATGACGTGGTTGTTGTCCAGCCGCGTCGGCTCATGGATCTTGACACCGTTGACCTTGGTGCCGTTGGTGGTACCCATATCGCGGACGAACCACTTCTTGCCGTCGCTGAACACTTCAGCGTGCCAGCGCGAGGCGTGCGGGTCGTCCAGAACGATGTCGTTCTTGCTATTGCGGCCCAGTCGCGTGATTTCCTTGGGCGAGAGGTCCGACAACTGTGGAGTGGCCGCGCCGGTTTCAACAAACAAACGTGCGCGCATGCCTAGGTCCATATTCCGTTTGCTTCGGCGATACTTTACGTTACCTGATAGAGAACCGATCCGCTAGAGATGTTTTGAGACCAGCCATGCAACACCTGCTTTTCGTGACCGGCAAGCTGGCCGAGCCGTCGCTGCGCCGCCTGTTGGAAGAATTGGCGCCGCGCGCCGGCTTCGAGTACAGTGTCGCCGTCCTTCCGATCACCGTCGTCGCCCTGGCCACGACGCCGTGGATCGCTCGACACTTGACGGTCCCATCCGGCGTTGACCGCATCATCCTGCCCGGTCTGTGTCCGGGCGATTTGGGAGAACTGCGGCCAATGGCTGCCGTGGTCGAGCGCGGCCCCGCCGATCTTCGCGATTTGCCCGAATTCTTCCGTACGTCCACTGCACCTCGCGCCGAGTACGGCAATTATGACATCACGATTCTCGCCGAGATCAACCACGCTCCGCGCCTGGATCGCACCGAAATTCTGAAACAGGCCCAAGCGCTGCACGGCGAGGGTGCCGACGTGATCGACCTCGGCTGCGATCCCGGCTCAACGTGGAGCGGCGTCGGCGATACGGTGCGGGCTTTGCGCGAGGCTGGTCTGCGCGTGTCCATCGACAGCTTCGATCCGCACGAGGTCGAGGCCGCCGTCGCCGCCGGTGCGGAGTTAGTATTGAGCGTCAACAGCAGCAACGTCTCGGCGGCGCGCTCATGGGGTTGCGAGGTCGTCGTTCTACCGGACACCCCCCCTACCCCCCCCATTTCGGGGGGGGTAGGGGGGGGACTAGAGGGACTAGACCAAACCATCGAGAAGCTCCAAGCATGGGGGGTGAAATATCGGATCGATCCAGTGATCGAGCCGATTGGTTTAGGATTCGCCGCCTCGCTGGGCCGCTATCTCGAAGTGCGCCGCCGCTATCCCGACACCGAGATGCTGATGGGCGTCGGCAATCTCACCGAGCTGACCGACGTGGATTCCGCCGGACTCAACGTGCTGCTGCTCGGCTTCTGTCAGGAAGTCGGCATCCGCAGTGTACTGACGACGCAAGTCATCAACTGGTGCCGCAGCTGCGTCCGCGAGCTGGATCTAGCTCGCCGCCTGGTGTACCACGCTTGTTCGCGTCGTGTACTGCCCAAGCATGTCGAGCCGAACTTGGTGATGTTGCGCGATCCCAAGCTGCGCATCCACGGCGAAACGATGCTCGCCGATTTGGCCGCGCGCATCACGGATCGCAATTTCCGCATTTTCGCCGAGCGCGGTCTGCTGCACGTTTTCAACAATCAGATGTTCCTGCGAGGCAGCGATCCGTTCGCGCTCTTCGCGCAGATGCGCGAACACGCAGACATTGATCCGTCGCACGCTTTTTATTTGGGATACGAGATGGCCAAGGCAGTGACGGCGTTGACGTTGGGCAAGAACTACGTACAGGACCAGGCGCTGCGGTGGGGATTTCTGACCGTGGAGGAGCGTATAAGTCACGACAGTTTGTAGCTCATTGGTTCGCCCTCAAGTTCGATCAATGAACGCTTCCGCCGCGGCCAATTGAGATGCTGTCGGTGCCAGATGAGCATAGCCGGCGACGTCACGCAAGACGGCGGCAGGATCGCTGCGCAAACGGCGATACTCGATGGGCAAATGCGGCTGCCGAGCGCAAAATTCCTCAAGCGCCTGCCACAGCCGGCGCTGTAACTTCTCTTCGCGC
>Ga0070739_10001928_pt1 | contig 29345 bp, 22 predicted proteins | sample Coa_R1_7_FD_66445 | JGI IMG/M metagenome (GOLD analysis project Ga0070739, IMG submission 66445) | Surface soil microbial communities from Centralia Pennsylvania, which are recovering from an underground coalmine fire - Coalmine... | ecosystem: Environmental > Terrestrial > Soil > Unclassified ...
CGTTCGCCGAAAACCTGTAGAGACGGGGCTTGCCCCCGTCTTTCTACATTCCCATGTCTTTCTACATATTCCCTTCTTCCTACATTCCCATGTCTTTCTACATTCCCATGCCTTTCTACATATTCCCTTCTTTCTATATATTCCCGTCTTTCTACATTCCCATGCCTTTCTACATATTCCCTTCTTTCTACATTTCCACGTCTTTCTACTCGTCCACGTCTTTCCTTGCTTATGCCCGTATTGCGCCACAGCAGGAGGAAGCTACCCGCGACGACCATACCCAGCGCCAGTCCCCAGCCCCATGTGTAAGGGAAGGGCCGTGGCAGCAACGGCTCGCGGGCAAGCAGCATCAGCAATGCTTCGCAGGCCAGAGCGGGGAGATAAGCCAGGCTCATCACCTCCAGGGCCACACGTACAGAGCAGTAATACCGGCGCGCAACCAGGAGCGATATTATGAGCCAGCACGTAAAAACGGCGCCGGAGCCGAGCAAAATAACAGCAATGATGAGTGCAAGCGGGATAATCTGAGCGCCAGTAGAGATCACACTCGCTGGAAAAGATGCTATGCTGCTCGTCGCAGGGCGCGCAACCGGCAAAGGAGGAGGCCAGCGCAGCGCAGCATCGTCCCCGCCACTCCATCCCGCAACGGGATGAGGGGACGCATGCCAGCCTGTATCAAATGGCAGCCACACGGCATGATTCCCGGCATCGCTCGTCAGCAGATCCAGCGCTACAGCTCCGTATGCCTGCTCCGTTCCGCGCGAGGATGCACCTCCTCCCGGCGTCTGCATATGCAGCGCTATAGTATTCATGCCAGCATGCAAGTATGGCGAAATATTATAGAGCCGCGTCGTTATGCTTTCCAGACGCGTTGCAGCGCTATTTCCTGGTGAGCCACCTTTTCCGCTGACGGAGGGCGGGCCATCCTCAATGATGAGTTCGTCGTTCACAAACACATCGATGGCCCCGGTCACAGCCAGGCGCAGCCAGACGGAGGTCGCCCCGGCGGGCAGCGGAAAGCGGCGCACGAAATACGCGTCCTGACCTGCTCCCGCGCTGATCCATTCGGTAGTAAGCGGTCTTTCATATAACAGGGGATTGACCGTCAATAACGGCTCGATGCGGAGGGTGGGACCCGGGCGCGCAGGAGGCCAGGAACTGGCATCGAAGCCAACGCCACTCCAGTTCTGCCTGTTTTTACTGAAAAGAGGATAGACCAGCGCGCTCTGCTCCGTCGCCTGCCAGTTCGCGTCTGAGCCGATGTAGTCAACCAGTGATCCCCTTACCATACCGAAGCTCAGACACATCGATGGCGGCTGTTCATCGGCATTGCTAACACGCAGCGCTATTACATTTGAACCAGGTTTGAGCAGCGCGAGCACATCATAGATGTAGGCCAGGGGGTAGTTACCCCGGGCGAAATCGCTGGAGTTCGAGCCGACCAGGACGCCGTTGACGTATAAGCTGAACACCTGGCTGGCCGCAACCGTCACGAAGGCCGCATCGGGCATTGCATTCAGGCTGGTTGCATAGCGGAAATAAGCCACGGGAAAGCGCCCGTCCTCTGCCTGTATCCAGTGGGCATCTGCCCAGTGAGGGGCAAAGCGCGCGGGTTGTGGCACCAGCAGGCATTGATATAAAAACCAGCTCGCTCCCAGACAGGCTAATAACAGGCAGATCCAGGCCATACCCTGTGGAGCAGCAGACGGCGAGGCGTGTTTTCTTTCAACCATACCAGATCCCCTCACTGCAACCCGGATAGCGCCTCGCGCGCGGTATTATTGCGGTAGCTCGGATCGAGCGCCACGGCCTTGAACAGAAGATCGCGCGCCTCCGCGTATTCTCCTCGCCCGTTATCGCTCAAAGCCATATAAGTGTATGCCGATGATTGTATATCGATATTAGTGCTCAGACTTATCACTCGCACTAGCTGTCGTATGCATGCCGGATAGTTGTGCAGATCATACTGGATACGCCCGGCCATGTACGCACTATAGACGTTCGTGGGATCGATGCGCTCCAGCAGCGGCAGCCAGGATAGAGCCGCGCTATCACTACGCGGATCGGCTATAGAGAAGTTCCTTAACGGCCTGGACGCTTCCGCCAGCCTTTCAACGATCAAGCTCAATTCGTCCACCTTCCAGGGATCGGCGGAGCCGGCCTGCCAGATGGGAAGCAATTCCTGATACGCGTCCAGGTCCTCACCCTGCTGATGATAGGTGAACGCGAGATAAGCCCGGCTATCATCGCTTTTTTGCCCGGGTAACAGGAAATAGAGAGCCTGCCCGCGCTCGATATGGTAGAACGCTGTCTCTTCGAACGAGGCATTAAAGAAGCGCGCCGCGTCCAGCCATGCCAGGGCCACTGTATAGGCTCCAGACGACAACAGAGCCTTTGCCTCATCATCACAGACCATCGCAACCGGTGCGCGTCCCAATATGACGAGGAGGATGATCCCGGCGACGAGCCAGGCGCCTCCCGACCTTTTCCCGCTCGCTTTGCGCGTTACCGGAACGGAACCTCCTTCAAAGGGCCGGCTGTAATCGATGATGATCCAGGCACTGATACACGGCAGCAGCAGGCCAGGTGATAACAGATCCAGCAAAAGCTGTAGCCGCCCCCACAGCATCGAGCCATCCAGCGCAAAGGGACTGAGCGGGATAAGCTGTGGCGCGGAGTCATACCCGAAATGCTGTTGTATCAACAGAACCTGGATCTCGTGCCGGGCGAGCAGCGCATCCGCGGCCATGTCGACGCACAGATATTGCAGCAGGAACAGCACCACCGGAGCAATGCAAAGAGCGGCCAGCAACCGGGGCCGCCACACAAAAAGTCTCCGGCCATTGAGCGGTCTTTCATACGTAAAAGCGCACAGGGCCGCATAGAGCGCGCAGGCGGAACAGAGCAGGCCATAATTCAACCAGCCTGTGCGCAACTGCCAGCCAACATCGATGGGCAGGTTCCATGCGGAATAGACCGTGCCCAGCGGATCCCTGAGCCACGGCAACAGGCCGGCGCAAAGCATAGAGCAGCTCGTAAAAGTAGCTGCTATGATGCCTCCCCGCCGATGATCGTCATAGGGAAACTGGCGTCGTTTGAAAGCGGCCATAGCGGTATTCCTCATCATCTATCATCCTCAAACAAGTCGGTTCTCGATGGCTCGGACGCGCACCGCCTGACCGTTGTACAATCCATCCTGTCCAATGAGCACCACCCTGTCGCCATTGGAGAGTCCCGCGTCGATCATGATGGCATCGCTGCTCCGTCCCATCACCCGCACACGCCGCAAATAAGCGTGTTGATCCTGCACCACGAACACAAGAGGCTCCGATTCCAGATCGAGCACAGCCAGTCGTGGCACTACCAGCACACGGCCAGATTTCCTGAGCCTTACAAAAACGCGCATACCAGCTAAAAGCGTCCCGCCCGGATTGCTCACCGATACGCGGACCTCAAAGGTATCCGCCTGCGCGTCCGCCTGAGGAATGATAGCGCTGACCAGGCCATTGAAGTTGCGATCAGGCAGCGCCGATGGCGTAACTATCGCTGGCTGATTGAGCGACACCTGTCCCAGATTCGCGAGCGGCATCTTCACATGCACCACGACTACTGACTCATCCATAATAGTGAGCAAGGGCGCATCCGCCTTAAAAACCTCGCCGGGGTTGATATTTACCGCCGTCACCACGCCGCTCATTGGAGACAGAAGATCCCCATGATGCAGCAAAGGGGATGCAGCCTGAGCGGCAAGCTCATTATATCTGCTCTTCGCAATATCGTACTGCTGCCTGGCCCGGGCAATCGTGACGGCATTGCCACCCGCTGTGACGGTGTTCAGATATGCCTGGGCAGCGAGCATACTATCCGCCGCTTGCTTGATCTGAGCGTTGAGCTGCGTGAGATCGAGCCGGATAAGCGGCTGATTGACGGCAACCCGCGCTCCGGCTCCAACAAAAACGTCCATCACACGCTCAGCAACCGGATACGATAGGTCAAGCTGGCGCCCGGGAAAGACGATACCGCCGCCCCCGATATACTGCGTCGTATCTTGAAGGCCAGCCTGATAAAGCGTCACGTCGGCGGCGTTTGTGCTATTCCACATCGCGAACGCCAGCGCCCCCAGCAGCGCGATCATGCCAAGCGCCAGTGCGATAACCGGGGCACCCTTTTTCTGCTGCACCGGCCTGGCTACGGTTGCAGGGACCGTCATTGCGGACGGCGAAGCTGGCAGGGAGAGCCGTGAAACTGGCGTAATCCGCATCACTCTCGCCGTCGGTAAATCTGAGATTGCTGGTATGACCGGTCCTTGCACAACCGTTGGATATGCAGGTAATCCCGGCTGTAACCGGGCAGTTCCCCGCACAGGGTCAGCATGTCCATCTTCAAAAAAGGGTGCCGCCCCGCTGCGAAACTGCGATAGCTTCATTCTCGGACGAAACTGACCACCATCATTATTCATCGCCACCTGCCCTCTTCTTTGATACAGCAAATTCATCCTTTTTTGCGTCCCATCGTTATATAGATACATCCGCCGAGCAGCCCGAAGCAGAGCGCCTGCATATCCAATAAGAAAGCCAGCAGCAGCGCGGTTGCAGCAGGCACATGCACGGTTGAGAGGGCGTAGACAAAGGCGCTCTCGCGCAGGCCCAACCCATTGATAGAAAGTGGCAGAAACGAGATGAGCGCAACGAGTGGCACGATCACGCCATAAAAGTACAGGGGTATGGCTATGTGCAGTGCCAGAGCATAGCAATAACAATTGAGAATCGCAACGAGCCAGAAAATCGCTGCGTAGATAATCGCCGCTCCCACTGCATGGGGACGGCCTGCACCTATGCTCAGCGCATGTCCAACGCGCATCACCCATGTAAAAAGAGCGCGACGCGCCCACCTCCCTTTGAACAGCACAGGCCATAGGATAGCCAGCGTGACCGCGCCTGCTATCACCACGGCCATCACAAGAGCGAGCAGTATGAAGCCCATAGCCAGGTCAAACGTAAAGTATGTGTGCCAGATAATCAGTGCCGGCAGCGCAATGAGCAGCATAGCAAAGAAGCCCGTCACACGGCACATAATAATGGCGCTGGTCGAACCGGCATGGTTGCCGGTTGCGCGCGCGACATAGAGCGCCTTGACCGCATCACCGCCGACGCTGGTAGGCAGAAAATGGCTGAAAGCTATTCCGACAAGGTACAGGTCAATCAGGTGCGCGAGGTCGCAATGAATGCGCTCGATCTGGAGTAAAGCGCGCCATTGATAGGCACTCAACGCCACGCCGCCCGCGCCCACTACAAAGGCCACCAGCACCATGCTATAGGAGACCTGCGCCAGAGCCGTTAACAGAGTATCCCAGGATAAGGACCTGAGCAGAAAGACGAATAGCGCTATACTACACCCGACACGGAGGACGCTGCCAGGCCATTTTCTCTTTGCTGCTCCCTGAGCACCGCCGTCCGCCGCATTACTGTCACAACTCCCCTGTGTCTGCTGCACAGCATATGGAACTGCATATTGATATGCGGTACGAGGGATGGCATACGCCATCGCCTGCTCATGGCGTATGGCTGAGCCGCCTCGAGCGGGAGGGGCGGCGCTCCTCACCTGGAATGCGCCGAAATCGCGCAGCGTTGTATAACGCCTGCTAGATTCCAGTAAAACACCCACTTTCTATCTTCCTCCTGAATAGAATTAGAGAAATTTATTCATCAAAATCATTAAAAAACGCCTGGCAGGAGCCGCCGGTGTTCATGAATTCTTCCGAGAGCTGGCGATTTTTCTCCAGGAAGACATCCCAGCTATAATGTTCGTTGGCGAAGTGCTGCCCACGCTTACCCAATTCCTCCGCGCGGATGGCATCTCGTAACAGGGACAGCGTGCCCTGTGCCAATCCCTGCGGAGTCGGGGGAGCCAGCATGGCTATCGCTGGACTCAACACCTGCGTGTGCGAGAGTATATCCGTCGCAAGGACGGGCCTGCCGGAGCGCAGATAGGTGTACAGTTTGAGCGGGGTGTGCGTTCCCCCGGTGCGAGGGCTTACCAGTACGTCGGCCAGCGCCATATAGCAGGGCATCTCCTGCAACGGGCGTTGGCCCACAAAATGCACATGCTTCTCCACGCCAATTTGCCGGGCAAGCTCACGAAAACGCTCGACCTGCTCAGGAGTGCCGCCAACGATCACATAGCGAGCAGCAGGCAGGACCTCAGTCACAAGCGCCGCGCTGCGCAGCAACAGGTCGATGCCCTGATATTTTTCAAGCGTCCCCGTATAGAGAATAATTGGAGAGCCGTTGGGCGCCCACTGCTGCCGCAACTTCTCGACATCCACCTGTGATGGCGGAGAGAGTGCGGCATCGACGGGCGCAGGCAGGATCACATAGACGGATTTGCGGGGGGCAATCTTTTTCGCCTTCCCCGCACACTCAGGATAAAAAGCGACAATAGCATCGGCGCAGCGTATCATGAGCGCCTGCGCGGCTCTGACGCAGGATACAACCAGTGGATTCTCCCCCACCAGTTGCGAGAGATCGCAATGCATATAATAGAGGTGCCGGCAGCGAAATAGCGGTGCCAGCAAAGCGCCGATCAGCGCAGCCTCCTCATGAGTATGGAGATAGCGGTAGCGTCCCCGGCAGAGCCGCCACAGAGCCGTCAGAAAGAGCAGCAGATCGAGCGGGAACTTTGCCAGCGAGAAACCGGGCTTTACTGCGCGAACGAACGGCAAAGCCGGCGTGCGATAGATCGTCAGGCCGGGCAGCGCGACATCCTCGCCTATGGAATACGTAACCAGATCAACCCCGTATCCCAGCGTGACAAGCGCATTGATGTATTGATAGACGCAGAATGCCGCTCCCCGTGGAGCGAAAAATGGCTGGGGAGCAACCATCAAGATCCGTGCAGCGCCGCTATGGCCGGTCTGCATGTTCATTCCCATCCTCCCGACCTGCACCGGAGCAAGCGAGTACCCCGGCTGGAGTTGCGTCGCCCTCCAGCATAGCTATCGCGGCCCCCGGAGCGACAACTTTTTTCACCACATATGCTGCTTTGCCCTGCGATTCGTAATAGGTGCGCATCAAAAGCTCGGCCAGCAAGCCCAGCACAATGTACAGGATGCCAGCATTGCAGCAATGAGCTGAAGCAGAGAGCAGCGGCCGGGCACCGATACGAAAACGCGGTGGCAGGAGTCTGCCCACGGGCATGAGCACCAGGCAGAGAGCGCCCAGCGCCAGAGCGCCGAGGCCCGGCAGGCCAAAGAGGTGAGCCGGCCTGGCGCCAAAGCTGCCCAGAAATTTGCAGGTGATCAGATCAAGAATGACACGCACTGTTCGCGACAGCCCATATTTGGAGGCGCCGAAGCGTCTGGCATGATGCGTGACTTCGATCTCGGCCACGCGAGCGCCGGCAAGCGCCGCATAGGCCGGAATAAGACGGTGCATTTCGCCATATAAGCGCAGGTGCGCGAATACCTCGCGCCGGTAGGCTTTGAGCGTGCAGCCGTAGTCGTGTAGATATATGCCGGTCACTCTGGCAATCAGACTATTAGCCAGCCGCGAAGGCAATCTGCGGATCAGCAGCGGATCCTCGCGCCGCTTCCGCCAGCCGCTCACAACATCGTATCCCTGCTCTAATTTCTTGAGCAGGCGCGGTATATCCTGAGCGTCGTTCTGCAAATCGCCGTCCATGCAGATCAGCACCTCGCCAGCACTGTAGTCTATACCAGCAGCCAGTGCTGCCGTCTGCCCAAAATTGCGACCAAGCTGAACAAGCCGCACATGAGGATCGTCTAACGCCAGTTGATAGAGCCGCAGAAAGGTCGCATCGCTACTACCGTCGTCTACATAAATGATCTCATAGGTGATGCTCAGGCTCTGTAAGGCCCGGCATATATGTTCGTGAAGAGGACATACATTGAGTGCCTCATTATATAGGGGTACAACCACAGATAGATACACCGATTTGCTCACTTCCATCCTCGCATTCTCATATTTTCAGGTTCCTGGAATTACAACGTTTATCTCACCCGGCAGTAACTAAAACTGAATGTATCTATACATAGATTGGCACTATTCAATCTATCATTTGACATAATATTCTTGTTATACTGGCATGATGAGGCAAACATTTGATTTTATGTAAATATGTTTCTATTTTAAGCCTCAGCCTGCTCGCGCTGGCGGCGCTCTCTTGTCCTGGTCGGCATGCATGGGGTATCATCTAGGAAAGATCTTATCCGGGGAGCATGTTTCATGAATGAAGAGCGCCTGGCATCGACTCCTGACGTGGTATGCAGCACAGATCATGATCTACCTTTAGTGGTCGGTGTTGACCTGGGTGGAACTCAGATTCGCACGGCGGTACTGCGCGGCGCCACGCTGCTCTCACGCGTCGGGGCGCTGACCGGCGAGAATCCGATACCTGATCGCGTCATCCCACGCCTTTTTCAAGCCGTAGAACAGGCCCTTGACAAGGCCAGGATCGCCCTCGATCAGGTTGCCGGTATCGGGATCTGCGCTCCAGGCCCGCTTAATAGTCGCACAGGCATGGTCTTCGATCCACCAAACCTGCCGGGATGGAATGGCGTCCCCCTGGGAGACATCTTCAGCGAGCAGTTCAGCGTGCCCATTTTCGTCGAGAACGACGCCAACGCCGCCGCGCTCGGCGAGTATATGTTCGGCGCCGGGCGCGGCAGCCGCGAAGTTGTGTATCTCACGATCAGCACAGGTATCGGAGGCGGCGTGATCTCGGACGGAAAGATCCTTACGGGCGTTTCCGGCACCGCCGCCGAACTGGGACATATCACCATCGATTGGCATGGAGAGCGCTGCAACTGCGGCAATATCGGCTGCCTGGAGCGTATTACTTCTGGCACTGCTATCGCGCGAAAAGCTAACAGAGCCATCGCCGAAGGGAAGGGTGACGAACTGCTGGCCTTCGCTCGCACGCATCAACAGAACGCTGGAGATCCCACGGCTATTATCGATGTGACGGCACGTACCGTCGCGCAGGCAGCGGAGTCTGGCATTCCGCTGGCGCGTGATATCATCGCCACAGCAGCCGAAGCCCTCGGCATTGGACTGGTTAATATCCTCCATATTTTTAATCCCGAAATTATCATTCTGGGAGGTGGCGTGACACAGATGGGTCCATTGCTCTTGGATCCTGCCATGCGCATTGTACAGGAGCGTGCCATGCGGGTTCCGCGAGAGGCCGCGCGCATCGTACTGGCTGAACTCGGTCCGAACGCAGGTCTGGTGGGCGCCGGCGCCCTGATTTACTATCATCATAAGGGCAGGTTGTGAAAAGCAAGCGAACCGACAAGGAGAGGCTGGATGTGGCGCTGGTACGGTTGGGGCTGGCGCCGGGCCGCGAGCGCGCACGCGCGCTCATCATGGCCGGTCAGGTTTATGTTGGAGATCGTATGGTGGACAAGCCCGGGACGGCTGTGCCCGTTGGCGCTGCTATTCGCCTCGCCAGCTCCTCGCCTGAACTCAAGTACGTCAGCCGGGGAGGACTCAAGCTTGAAAAAGCGCTGGATACTTTCGAGCTGGATCCTGCCGGACTTATTGCCCTCGATGTCGGAGCCTCAACCGGAGGCTTCACGCAATGCCTGCTGGAGCGCGGAGCCGCCCGCGTCTATGCCGTTGATGTCGGTCACGGTCAACTGGCGTGGACGCTGCGCAATGATCCGCGCGTTGTGGTCATGGAGCGGACCAATATCCGCCACCTGCAACAGCTTCCAGAGCCGGTGCAGTGCGCGGTCATCGATGTTTCCTTTATCTCGCTGCGCCTGGTGCTGCCCGCGCTCATCCCTCTGCTCGACAGGTCAACGGATATATGGGTTGTCGCGCTGGTCAAGCCCCAGTTTGAGGCGGGCAAGGCCGAGGCAGACAGGGGAGGCGGCGTCATCAGCGACCCGGAGGTACATCGCCGCGTGCTCGATGAGCTTCAGGAATGGATACCCCTGCACACGCCGCTGCGCGTAGCGGCCGTCACCGACTCGCCCATAGCGGGCCGCGAAGGCAACCGCGAGTTCCTTTTTCTGCTGCGCCGGCAGCCCATCGAGCGCCCGGCGTAAGGTAGAAAAACCTGCAAGGCGAGGGCAAGGGTTGTCTCTACATCTTGTGATGGCCTTGCTCATCGTATTACCGATCTCGTCTCTCAGGCCGCGTCACAACGGCTCTACGCGCAGCAGCGTCTCACCCTTCTGCACGACGTTTCCATTGGTAGCTACGAGGGCAACGACGCGGCCCGCTACTTCGGCCGTGACCTCATTGAAGACCTTCATGGACTCAATAAGGGCGACGACCTGTCCCACATGAATATTGTCACCCACGTTGACAAAGGGAGGCGAGGTGGGCGAGGCGGCCGAGTAGTACACACCCGTCAGGGGCGCAACGACGGCTACGCTGCGATCCACACGTGCGGCCTGACCTCCACCGCCGGGAGGCGCCACAACGCCAGCAGCGCCGACGCGCTGAGCGGGGACCGCGCTCATGACCATGCCAGGCTCGCGCCGAATGATAATCTCGGTTTCGCCCTCGACCAGTTCCAGTTCGCCAACCGTACTCCCCTCAAGGATGGTAACGATATCTTCAACGCGTTCTAGCCATGATACTTTTTTCTTCGCATCCATGAACTTTTACTCTTCGTAACGCTTGAATATCAGGCAGGTATTATGCCCCCCGAAGCCCATCACATTTGACATAGCCACGTTTACCGCGGCATGCCGCGCCTCGTTGGGCACGTAATCGAGGTCGCATTGGGGATCAGGATGGTGCAGGTTGATGGTCGGCGGAATAATGCCCGTGCGGATCGCCTGAATGGAGATTACGGCCTCAACCGCGCCTGCCGCGCCGAGCGTATGCCCGGTCATTGACTTGGTAGAACTGATAGCCACGCGATATGCATGCTCGCCCAGGCAGGTCTTGATGGCCTGAGTCTCGGTGCGATCATTGGGAGGTGTCGAAGTGCCATGCGCGTTGATATAATCGATCTGATCGGGGCGCAGCCCTGCTTTTTGCATAGCGCGCCGCATCGCCCGCACCAGGCCCTCTCCACCGGGAGCCGGGTCGGTGATATGGTGTGCATCACTCGTACAGCCGTAGCCAACCAGTTCGGCCAGGATGGGAGCATTGCGGGCCTTCGCGAATTCCAGCTCCTCAAGAATGAGCATACCTGCACCCTCGCCCATCACAAAGCCGTCGCGCGTGGCATCGAAGGGCCGACTCGCGCCCTGCGGATCGTCGTTGCGTCGCGAGAGCGCATGCATATTATCAAATGCGGCCATTGCGATAGGGGTGATGCCCTTCTCGGAGCCGCCGGCGATCATCACCTTCGCATCGCCACGGAGGATCGTCTCCCACGCTTCGCCGATAGTATTGCCGCTGGTGGCGCAGGCGGAGACCGCCGCCCAGTTCGGGCCTTTCGCCCCGGTCATGATCGAGACAATGCCGGGGGCGCTATCGATAATCATCATATTGATGAAGAAAGGGCTGATACGGTCCGGTCCCCGCTCGAAGAGCACTTTGAACTGATCGTGCAGCGTGATAAGACCCCCGATACCACTGCCGATGTAGACACCCGTATCATCCGCGATATCATCGGTAATCTGCAATTGTGCCTGGGCCAGAGCTTGCTTCGTAGTAGCGATGGCAAGATGCTGGTAGGGATCAGTACGACGCACTTCCTTGCGGTCCATATAAGGGGAAGGATCAAAGTCCTTGATCTGAGCGCCAAAATGCACCCGGAACTGGCTGGTATCATAACTGGTAATCTCGCTGACGCCCGACTCACCCTTGCAGAGCCTCTCCCACGTCGATGCCAGATCGTTGCCCAGAGCTGTAATCAGCCCCATACCGGTCACAACCACGCGAGACATAAAATCACCTCCTCATATACCTAATGCGACGGCTTCCTCTTGTATAAAGCGTGTATAGGTATCACCACGGATGAAACCTTCATGCTTGAGTAAACGTTGATGAAAAGGTATCGTTGTTGGCAACCCTTCGATAACGTACTCTTCGAGGGCGCGCTGCATACGCGCAATCGCCTCGTTGCGCGTCTCAGCCCAGACAACGAGCTTTGAGAGCAGCGAGTCATAATGAGGCGGAACCTCATAGCCGGTAAAAAGATGGCTATCGATACGTACCCCCGGCCCACCTGGCGGCAGATATTGCTCGACCACTCCCGTCTGCGGGCGAAAGTCGGCGTTTGCATCTTCCGCCGTAATACGGCACTCGATGGCATGGCCGCGCAATCGAATATCTTCCTGCCGGAGATGCAGTGGCAGCCCGGCGGCAATGCGTATCTGCTCCTTGACCAGATCGATGCTCGTCACCATCTCGGTCACGGGATGCTCTACCTGCAAACGGGTATTCATCTCCATGAAATAGTAACGATTCTGCTCATCTACCAGGAACTCGAGCGTGCCAGCGTTGCGATATCCTACCTGCTGTACAGCGCGGATGGCCTTCATGCCCATCTCATCACATAATTCGCGTGGCAAGACGGGACTGGGCGCCTCTTCCAATACCTTCTGATTGCGGCGCTGGCAGGAACAGTTGCGTTCGCCAAGATGAACCCCATGCCCATAATGATCGACAAGCACCTGAATCTCGACATGGCGCGCCCGCTCCAGGTAGCGCTCAAGATAGATGCCATCATCATGAAAGGCTTCGCGCACCTCGTTCTGTGCCAGGACAAAGACGCGATCAAACTCTTCCGCGCTCCTGACAAGGCGGATGCCACGGCCTCCCCCACCGGCAACGGCTTTGAGCATGAGCGGGAAGCCGATCTCTCTGGCGGCTTCCTGCGCCTCGGCCAGCGTGCGCAGGACGGGCGTTCCTGGCAGGGTTGGCAGCCCGGCTTTGACCATCGCCTCGCGCGCCGAGACCTTATCACCCATGATCGCCATCACCGAGGCAGAGGGACCAATAAAGGTAATATTGACATCGCTGCAAATTTCAGCAAAGCTCGTATTCTCCGAGAGGAAGCCGTAGCCAGGGTGAATTGCTTCGGCATTGGAGATAAAAGCTGCACTGATGATATTGGGGATATTGAGATAGCTCTTCCCGCTCGGTCCGGGACCAATACAGATGCGCTCATCGGCCATACGGACCGGCAGCGATTGCCGATCGGCTTCTGAGTGCGCAATGACGCTGCGTATCCCCATCTCGCGGCAGGCGCGAATAACGCGCAGCGCTATTTCACCACGGTTAGCAATCAAAATCTTGCGAAACATACATCGTAGATGAAGCTGACGCCTTCAACGCGCTCCACCGTGCTCCTGTTACCATAACCCCTGTGCGGGATATTTACGGCATTATACCATGCCCTCTCACACGCGGCTAGAGTCAGAGCTACTTATATGCTTCCTTTCTGACTGCCCGAGTTATTCACCGGGAAAATCTCTGAGCAGCACGCGCCCGCGCCCTGGCAGCCTCTTCCTCACGGCTTTTGGGCGGCGCCTGCGTCTCCAGCGAGTTGAGCAGGGTGCTTGAGGCCACTGCTATGGCGTCAACGGCGGCAAAGAATGCCGCTTCGTTGGCCTTCGATGGCCGGTTGAAGCCGCTCACCTTGCGCACAAACTGTAACGCGGCCTCGCGGATCTCTTCCTCGGTTGCGGGTGGTTCAAAGTTGAAAAGCGGTCTGATGTTTCTACACATAGGTATCTATTCTCTCACGCGGGAGCCAGAGCGGAAAGGGGCATTCTCATAACGTAACTCCTCAGTGCCGCAGGCACTGAGGAGTTACCTCCTAACCCCTTACTCCACCGTCACCGACTTCGCCAGATTCCTCGGCTGATCAACGTTGCAGCCCCGCGCAACCGCGACATGATAGGCCAGCAATTGCAGGGGAATGATCGCCAGCAGCGGGCTGAATGCCTCCGGCGTCACCGGCACGTAGAGCACATCATCGGCATGCTGGCGGATGTTTTCGTCGCCCTCGCTGGCAACGACCAGCACGCGCGCATCGCGGGCGCGTACCTCCTGGATATTGCTCACCACCTTCTCGTAAACATGTGAGGCGGTGGCGACGGCAACCAGCGGCGTGTCCGGGTCGAGCAGGGCGATAGAGCCATGCTTGAGTTCGCCGGCAGGCAGTCCCTCCGCATGAATATAGGAAATCTCTTTGAGTTTGAGCGCGCCCTCCAGCGCGGTAGGGAAGCCGACGCCACGCCCGATAAAGACTATGCTGCTCACGCGCGCGAGGCGCTGCGCCAGCGGCGCAATCTCGTCATCGGGGCTGGCCGCCGCGTCGAGAATGTGCTGGATCTGATCGGGGATCCGTTCCAGCGCGACGAGCAGTTCACGCAAGCGCCCGGCGTCGATGCGCCCGCGCTGCTGGCCCAGGTAGAGCGCAAGCATATAGAGCACGGCGACGGAGGTAACGAAGGTTTTCGTAGCCACAACGCCGATCTCCGGCCCGGCTTGCAGGTACAATACAGCATCGGCGAGGCGCGTGATGGCGCTGGCAACGATATTGGTGATGGCGATGACGGGCGCGCCGCGCTCCCGCGCCTGGCGAATGCCGACGAGCGTATCAGCCGTCTCGCCCGACTGCGTGACCGCGAGGCAGAGCGTTTCTGGGCCGACTATCGGATCGCTGTAGCGGAACTCGGCAGCGGTGACGGCCTCGACGGGAATGCGCGCCCACTGCTCGATCACGTATTTCGCCAGCAGGCCGGCGTGATACGAGGTGCCGCAGGCTACGATGACGATGCGCTGCACCTGGTCGAGCAGTCCCGCCTTCCGCATGCGCTCCAGTTCGCTGAGGCGCAGTTGCCCGGCATGGACGCGGCCCAGCAGAGCGCGGCGCAGAGCTTCCGGCTGCTCAAAGATCTCCTTGAGGACAAAGTGTGGATAGCCGCCCTTCTCCGCAGCTTCGATATCCCAACCGATGGTGATTGGCTCCCGCTGCACAGGCGTACCATCGAGCGTGGTAATGGCAACGCTGTCAGGACGCAGCGTCACCACCTCGCCTTCATCGAGGATAATCATGCGCCGCGTATGTTTGAGAATGGCGGGGATGTCCGAGGCCAGGTAATTTTCGCGCTCGCCGAGGCCGACGATCAGCGGGCCGTTACAGCGCGCCCCTACAAGCATATCGGGCGCCTCGCGGCTGACCACGGCGATAGCATACGAGCCTCTGACGTGCTGCAAAGCGAGCCGCACTGCGCTGGTCAGATCGCGCTGCGCCTCACCGGCATAGGCGCTTTCGATCAGGTGCGCGAGGACTTCGGTATCGGTCTCGGAACGGAAGGTATGGCCGGCGTGCTGCAACTCGTCGCGCAGTTCGGCATAGTTCTCGATAATGCCGTTGTGCGCGACGGTAATAGCGCCGTGGCAATCGGGGTGGGGATGAGCGTTGGTATCGTTTGGTCGGCCATGCGTCGCCCAGCGCGTATGTCCGATTCCAAGCGTCCCGGCGGCGGGACGCGATCCATTGGAGACGGTTGCCGCCAGATCGGCGATCTTGCCGGCCCGGCGATGTACTTCAAGCGTTCCGTTTGTGGTCAGAACGGCGATGCCCGCCGAATCATAACCGCGATATTCAAGCCTGCTCAGGCCATCAAGCAATATGGAAGTAACATCGGTGCCCTGCGGCCCGACGTAGCCAATGATACCGCACATGGAATCGGGGTATCCTTTCTCTTGTGTTGTAATGTTTTGCGTAAAAGGCACGCAATCACTACATCACTGGAAGCGTTTTGTCCCGGCTGTTACCATCCGGATTTGCGCGCTCCCTTCGCAGGGGTGTGATCAACCCTGGAGGCTCCCCGCTGATGCTCCGAACAGCCTCCACCTCGTCAACCGTGGCTTCCTCCTGCTAGCCCGGCCCATGCGCTACTAGACGCGACAACGTTTCTGTCAGAGAGTATACCATATCGACGATTGCAATTTTGTATTCTTGAGCGTGGAAATCGGGTGCACCTGCCTGGAAATGACCATGCTTACAAGAATGCATCCGATTTCAGTATACGTATTTATTCCATGTTGTAATACTTCTTTCGATCTTACTCCTGGTATTTTCTGGTGGATAGACGATCCTCTAACTTTCTGCGGGTTCGTTTAATCATATCGCTATAGGCGCTCTCCAGGTCAACCTTATAGTGATCAGCGATACGAATGAGCATAAACAGAATGTCAACGATGTCGTCTTCCAGATCGATGTGATCCCCATTTCTTGAGGGACGGTGGCCCTCCTGTATCATAATGCTATCGGCGAGCGTTCCCACTTCTCCAACGAGTTCTGTCACCATCACATTGACGTTCCACTCACCGACATCTCTATCAAAGAGCCGTGTTACTTCACGGGTCATCTCAACCATATCGGAAACTTTCATGTGCATATCTCCTAATCTGTTAATACTGCCAATCCATTCCAGCGTCGGAACCAGATCCTTTCCCCTTACAGGGAAACCAGTCGCTTGAGTGAGGTAGGTCTGCTCCTCCTGGGTGAGCACACAATCCACAAAGATGACCTCCCGCTGGACCGAATATGTAACCGAGGCCGAAGGTAAATCGAGGTAACGAGCTACTTGTTCCAGAAGAGTCTGGGAAGGGGCAGTAAAACGCGCTTTAAAACTGAAGCAGCGTTTCCTCTGAGCCGATGGGCAAGTGCTCGCCAGGCACCGCGTTTCAAGGTGAGGTTTTCTGAAAGTAGCGTTGTAGTCAGGCTGCTCCAAGACATAGCTCACTGCACAGGATGTATGCAGGAACACTGGATAAGATAGTTCCTGAGCAACACTGAGAATTACCTCCTGGACATCTGGCTCAAGTATTTCATTTTGCAAATGGGATTGCTCTGCCCAAGCACTGAAAAACTCGTGGAAAGGATGTTGTTCATTTGCTCTGAAAGTCTTCGCCAGATTATCCCCAAACTTTAAGCCTGTCACAACAGACAATTTTGCGCCTGCGCTCTTTAACAACTCTATCTGACTGGCGGCTGCCGTGCGGTTGGGAATGCTCACCGACGTGACCGGTCTCCAGAAATGAACAGCCTCTATATTATCAAACAGAGCAATACGCTCGAAATTTTTAAGCCGGGCCTTCGCCGGTGGTGCTCCCTTCTCAAACTGCGAAGGTAGGAAGGATAGGGAAATAAAGAAGATGACTTTGACACCGATTCGATTGATCGTCTCCAGGAAGGCCAGCTCTAAGGCAGCTTTGGTGACAATACAAACTGGCACGGCTGGCATTCGCTGCTTATGATGAGCTAAAGCAGCGAGCAAGAACTGGCGATTCTTAGACGTAAGGCACACATCAGTGTAGTTGCCAATAGCAATGGGAAAACTCCTACCTACGGGAACATCGCTAAATCTGGACTTCTCAAGATAGTGATACTCGGACAGTCTCTGATAAGTGGATTCCGGAGCTTCAATGGGATCTCCGGGAATCCTTCTAGTGAGTCCTGATGGTTCCAGGTAGCAATACACGCAACTCGCGGGACATCCTTGTACGGGATCAAGAGATATCCAGGATTCATGTTGCGCTACCAGGGGAATCGGTTTTCCACTCATATCTCCCTCTGAGTTGCTCTTTAAAAGAAGCCTCCGTTTCAACAAATTTTTCATATGGGACGGACAACTGCCACATGATCTCAAAGTGATCGGTACAGTGACGATAAAGATAATTCGAGACAGGAAATTCCAACTCAAATGTGATCATGGCCTTGCGCATCCGCTCATGCAGATTCGCATAAATGTATGGCTCAAAAAAGCCCATCTTCTCCGTAAGCAGCATTGTTGAGGGAATGGGATAAGAACAGATGCGTAATTCGATGAGAGGACCGTAGCGCCTTTGAATATCCAGGTAGCCACGTATACTGGTGGAGTACTTCTCAAGATAATTATCACTTTGCTCGATAAGCCTTACTGGATCAAAGCCCCTGAGACTCCCTTGCTGCAATTTCTCAAGTCCTATTCTCTGAATTTGCTCATGTATTGCGCTATCCTCAGATAGTTCGCCTAAAGCGAGAAGCATCCTTGTATCAGACCAGGGATTGAGCAGGACAATGCGCACCGGCACTTTCTGCTTTAAGCGTTCTTCCAATGCATCTCTAAAGGGGCTGTTCACTTTGACCAGATACGTATAACCGGATGATGCAAGCAGTTTGATATATTGCTCTGCCTCACAGATAACTTCTGCCTTACGGACATTGCGCTGGGAATTTTCGGAAGGTGTGTAGAGATGCTTGAATTCACTTTCTCGCAGACCGCCGGGAACGTGACTGCCGATGGGGGTGATAGCTACTTTACGTCCTGTGCTGCGAAAGTAGCTTGTTACGGGATTGTCCGCAATGCTAGTTGCATCCTGGGTGAGATCGAGGAGACGGCGTTGGATATCCTCTTTAAATTTATGACTATCTTTGTTTGTAGCGCCAGAGTAGCTAATGATCTTGTAACCTTTAAAGTAGAAAGGTACCTCCAACCCTTTCTCAAGTATCATGATTGTCCGCTCTCGCAGACAATGACAGATGCCCAATTCATACATCACGTTGGCGTTGAGATCAGTGAGATCCGCCAGCACGACATCAGCATCTTGCAGGTTATTGAAAACCTCTTCGTTAATTGATCCACCTGATGGGTTCGCTCTCATGGCCCGATATCCTAAAAGTTTCTTGCCATCCGCCGCATCTTCTATAGCGGGCCTGATAAAATGCATAAAGTGATTATTCCAATACTCTTCTGTGTGTTGTTCTGTGGTCTTTCCAAACGGCATAAGAACAAGACACGTAGGCATCGCGACCACTCCTGCTCTTCAGACCGGGAAGAGCTAACCGCTGACACATATGTAATCCCTTTTGCCGAGCAAGCAAGCACTATAACTTGCTTCTTACATCTATCTCTTACATATATTACAGACGGTTTCTATATGGGCGCATAAAACATATCTGCCTTTGATGAGTATAACATATTTGCTATCAAAATGATAGAGCTATTCCTGTAAATTCCTAAATCTATCTACTTCTTCTCCAAATTCCAGGAATATGAACAGGTGATCTAGCAATAAATTAGTATGCCATAAAGGCCGAGGTGAAGATCGTTATATTATAATCGCGCTTTTCGTCGCTGCTATAACGTATCGCGATACCTGTTAGTAATGGGCAGGCGCCGGTCACGGCCAAAGGCGCGCGGCGTAATCTTCACTCCTGGGGGAGCCTGCCGGCGTTTGTACTCGCTGATATCGACGAGGCGCATGACGCGCTCAACCGTCGCACGCTCGAAGCCCATTGCCAGCAACTCTTCAAAGCTGCGGTCATCCTCAACATAGGCTTTGAGGATCGGATCAAGTTCTTCGTATGGCGGCAGGCTATCGGTATCCTTCTGGCCCGGGCGCAGTTCGGCGGAGGGAGCCTTGTCGATGACCGATTGCGGGATCAGCGCACGGCCCTCGAGTGTATTGCGATAGCGGGCCAGTTCGTAGACCAGCGTTTTGAGCACATCCTTCAAGACAGCGAAGCCACCCGCCATATCTCCGTACAGCGTACTGTAGCCGGTAGCCATCTCGGACTTGTTGCCCGTAGTGAGCACGATGGGGCCGAAGCGATTGGAGAGCGTCATCAGAATGTTGCCGCGAATGCGCGCCTGAAGATTTTCTATCGCCAGTCCCGAAGTTTCGTCTCCTAGCACCGGCCTCAGCATTTTTAGTGAGGTCCGAAAGGTCTCCTCGATAGGAATAGTCAGGTACTCGATGCCCAGGTTCTCGGCGAGTTGCTGGGCGTCGGTCTTGCTACCCTCTGACGAATAGCCGGAAGGCATGGAGACGCCGGTCACGTTCTCGGCCCCCAGTGCATCAACTGCTATCACTGCCACGAGCGACGAATCGATGCCGCCCGACAGCCCGACAATGACGCGTTTGAAACCGTTTTTGCGCACGTAATCGCCCGTGCCCAGCACCAGCGCCGAGTAAATCTCCCGCAAACGCTCCATTCTGGGTTCGATGCGCTGCGGCGCTCCCAGTGGCACATGATTGTTCACCGACGGAGCCGTAAGAGGGCGCGTATCGACGGTAATGATCGGTGTGTTCTCCTCGATCATCGACAGCCGCTCCTGTCGCCGGCGCGTATCGTGCAGGCGCGCGCGAAACACCGCAGCGGTATCGAGATCGACGATCAGCATATCCTCGGCGAACTGCCGCGCACGCGCGATAAGCTTTCCCTGCTCGCTAAAGACCATGCTGCCGCCGTCGAAGACCAGCTCGTCCTGACCGCCGACGAGGTTGAGATAGGCGACGATCACGCCATTATCGGCTGCGCGGGTGGCGATCATGGCTTCGCGTGCGGCTCCTTTGCCGGTATCGTAGGGCGAGCCGTTGATATTGATGATCACCTCCGCTCCGGCGTGGACCTGGCGCGTCAATGGGCCTGTGGGATACCAGATATCCTCACAGATAGTGACGCCGACGTGGATATCGTGGATGAGGAAGACTGGCGCCTCCTGGCCCGCCTGAAAGTAGCGATACTCGTCGAACACGCCATAGTTGGGGAGATAGTGTTTGTGGTATACTCCTGAAAGTCGGCCTTCATGAATAATCGCGGCCGCATTGTAGATATCATGATCGCGGTCTACAAAGCCGACAACAGCGGTCAGCCCCGGCAGATCGCGGCTGGCCTGCACGATCTGCTCCAGCTTGCGGAGATTAGCCGCGACAAAGCCCGGCTTGAGGAGCAGATCTTCCGGTGGGTAGCCGGGCAGTGCTAATTCAGGGAAGCATACGATATGCGCGCCTTCTGCATGCGCCTGCTGCATCGCGCTCAATATCTTTTGCGTATTACCATCCAGGTCGCCCACAGTGACATTAATCTGAGCCAGGGCGACGCGCAGTGGCACAATATTCATGACAAAATCCCTTCCTGTTCTCTTGACGGAATATGGCTGACACACTATAAGTTTAGAGAGTGACTGATTCTCAGCTCCTTTGCCCGCACCAGCCAGGAATTCGCGCGGCTCCGCCTCGCCGGAGGTGTAGCAGTGTTGTGTGGCAGGCGCGCTTCGCGCGCCTGCCACACAACACTGCTACACCGGGCGAGCGCCTCAGGCGCGAGCAAGCGAAAGATAAAGTAAACAAAAGCATAGAAATCTATAAGGAGTTCTTTACATATGGAGGTTCGCGCCTTCCTCGCTCTTGACGTACCATTTATCATCGTCGTCTATCTTGCGGTGCTCTTATTCATACATCCGCCGTGGAGGGTGCTGCTATCCTCGCTGGCGGGCGGCCTGTTCATGGGCGTGATAAATGCGCTGGCCGATCTCATCGCCTACTACGTCCACTGGTGGCATTATACTCTCAGCGAATTAATCTTGCATCTCCCGCTCCCATTTTACATTACAGATGTGCTTATCTATGGCAGTGTTGCCTACCTGCTGATCTGGCGCTTCTGGAGAGGACGCGGGCACTGGTTCGCTTTGCTCCTGCTGATTGGCATAGCGATTTTCGGCATCGTCCGCGATATCTCCGGCGCGCTCACCCGCACATCCTACACCATGTGGGATAACGCGCTTCCGGCGGCGCTGGTAACGGTCCTGATGTGGATCATTATGTTCTACGGAGGCTACTGGATTTTTACGCGTATGGCTCCCGCCCGCGAGACATTAATGAATGCGGATAGCGCGGAGAATGAGGAGAGCGAGGTGTTGGAGAGGCACGAGCACAGAGATACGATCAACTCTTAGAAAGTGTCCGAGGCTCAGCGCTCTCGCCGCGCGTTGCTGCGGCTCCGCCACACCCAGGGATCGCGGGGAGGGTGTGGACACAGGCGCTTCGCGCCTGTGTCCACACCCTCCCTCAGAGCCAGCGAGCGCCGCAGGAGCGAGCAGGCGATGGTGCTGGAAATCAGACACATTCCTGGAAGGTACATTCCCAAATCATTCTGTCAGCACATACGCAGCACATACGCGTCCATATTTTATGGTCGATCAGATCAGAAGAGAAGAGAGAGGAGCAACGAGCGTTGGAATACTCGCAGGAAGAGCTTATCGCGCTGTTGAACAGCACGCGCAAAGGATCAGTCTGGGACGTGCTTGATATCAGGGTGGTGCAGGCGGAGAAGGACCGCGTGGTAGCGACGATGCCCATCGGCCCCAATCACCGCCAGCAGGTCGGCTACCTGCATGGCGGCGTCTCGGTAGTGCTGGCCGAATCGCTGGCATCGCTGGGCAGCGCGCTCAACATTGATGCTGACCGGCAGATGGCTTTCGGCATGGAGATCAGCGCCAATCACCTGCGGCCCAAGCGTGATGGCATGCTCACCGGCGTTGCCACTCCGCTCTATCGGGGACGAACAACGCATGTCTGGGATATCAAAATTAGCGATGAGAACGACAGGCTCATCTGCGTTTCACGCTGCACCGTTGCCATTGTAGATCGCCCGCCCGACAACGGCAATCCGCTCAAAAGAGACGTGCCCAGTTTCGGCTAGTTTTGAATGTCGGCGAGCACCGCCGCCAGATTTTCGTAGACATACTCCGGCTTGACGGGCGAGCGCTCCAGATCCTTACGCGAGTCCTTGCCGGAGAGCACCAGCAGCGTATGCGTGCCGGCGGCAACTCCCGCCTGGATATCGGTATCGAGTCCATCGCCGATCATCACGGTCTCTTCGGGCCGGCTGTTCAGCTTACGCATAGCCTCGTGCAGCAGCGTAGGTTCGGGCTTCCCCACAACCTCCGGTCTGATGCTGCTTCCCCCTTCGATAGCGCCAACCATCGCACCACAGCCGGGGATGACGCCGCCGGCGATGGGCAGCAGAGGATCGCGATTGATGGCGATGAAGGCCGCCCCCGCGCGCACGGCCAGCACCGCATTCGTCAGCGTCTTGTAGTCGAAGGCGCGGTCCAGACCGACGAGCACCACATCGGCCTTCCGGGCATCGCGATCAACCGCGTGCAGGCCATACTCGTGTACCAGGTCGAAGAGGGGCTGCTCGCCGACAACGTAGACGCTCGCCCCCGGAAAGCGCCGCGCGATATTCTGCACCGCCGCCTGGCCCGCGCCCATGACATGCGACTCGTCGCTCTTGATGCCCAGACGCGCAAGTTTGGCTAAGACCTGCGCCTCGCTGGCGAACGAATTGTTAGTGACGAACAGATACTTTTTCTGACTGGAATCGAGCCAGGCAACGAATTCTTTCGCACCGGGAATCAACTCTTCTCCGCGATAAACGACGCCATCAAGATCAATGAGGTAGGTGGTGTATGGTGGTAACATGGAACTCCACTACAATATGTTTATTCGCGCGATAATTGTTCGCGGATAGCGATAATCTCGCGGCGCAACTGCGGGTTGAGATTCACCGCCTTCTCTATTTTCTCACAGGCGTGCAGTACAGTGCTATGATCGCGCCCGCCGAAAAGCTGGCCCACTTCGAGTAGCGATGCCTGCGTCTCCTGGCGGATCAGGTACATGGCAATCTGGCGCGGCACAACGATATGCTTGTCGCGCTGCTTTCCGCACATCGCCTCCAGCGAGATATGGTAATACTCGGCGACGGCCTGCGCAATCTGATGGATGTTCAGGTTTGTCTCCCGATTATCGCTGCCCAGCGAAGACATAGCCTCCCTGGCAACGGCCAGCGTAAGATCGGTGCGATGCAACTGCTGATAGGCCATCAGCCGATTGAGGCAGCCCTCAAGCTCGCGAATATTCGTCTGCACACGCCCCGCGATATAGGCGATGATTTCATCGGGCACGCGGTAGTGCAGCATATCGGCCTTGACGCGCAAAATAGCCATGCGCGTCTCCAGGTCTGGCGGCTGGATATCGGCGATCAGGCCCCACTCGAAGCGCGAGCGCAGGCGCTCTTCCAGGCTTACGATAGCTTTAGGGGGACGATCACTACAGATCACAATCTGCTTGCTCATCTCATAGAGGCTGTTGAAGGTATGAAAGAACTCTTCCTCGGTAGATTCTTTGCCGGCAATAAATTGAATATCATCGACGAGCAGAATATCGACGGAGCGATACTTGGCCCGGAACTCTTCCGTTGTGCGATAGCGTATAGCATTGACAATCTCATTGGTAAATTGTTCAGAGGAAACATACAGCACCGCCAGCCCCGTGTGCACTCCCTGGTGTCCAATCGCATGCAGCAGATGTGTTTTGCCCAGTCCCACACCTCCATAGAGGAAGAGTGGATTGTACGATTCGCCCGGGGCCTCCGCCACGGCCAGCGAAGCTGCATGCGCCAGGCGGTTGCTATTGCCCACGATGAAAGCGTCGAAGGTGTAGCGTGGATTGAGTCGATTGTGCATCAGAATGTTGGCGCGCTGCTCGTTGTCCCATTCCTCCAGCGAATCGGCGGCAGCGCCGCTGATATACTGGAGTTCGGGCTGTAGCGGCCGTTTTGCCACAATATCGTAGTAAGTATAGCTATCCTGCGCGTAGTCCGTCTCCGGCACCTCTTCATTGGCAAAGACATCCTCCTCGGGCGCCTCCACCACTGCATCTTCCGCTTCATCAGCGTTCTCTATGACGCTAAGCGCCACCGGCTGGCCTACCACATCCTCCAGGATATCCTCAATAGAGCGGCGCCAGCGCGTATTGACCACATCACGCGCCAGGCTATTTGGCACCTGGAGAGTGAAAGAGAGCGTCTGCTCCCGCGCGCCGGGCGCGGCGTCGCCATTGAGCACAGTTTCCCGGGCGACGCTGGATAGATGTGAGTCCTGGAGCCACGCCTTGCTCACAGCATCGACTGGTGCCTGTTCTAAGCGTTCAAGGGTAGTACGCCAGATAGTAGCAGTGTTCACCGGCACTCTCCCGTGGTTAGCCTTCAACGAGAGCGACACACTCAATTTCAACAAGCGCCTGGCGCGGCAGTTCAGCAACGGCCACCGTTGAACGCGCCGGGGCCACGCCATCGCTAAAGTAACTCGCGTATACGGCGTTCATTGCCTGAAAATCGCTCATCCGCGCAAGAAAGACCGTTGTCTTGATAACCTGTTTGAGCGATGACCCGGAGCTGCTCAGCACAGCTTGAAGGTTCTGGAGGACGCGATGCGTCTGCGCCTGAACATCATCGCCGACCAGATTGCCGCTATCAGGATCAAGCGCGATCTGCCCGGAGGTATAAATAAACTGGCCGCAGCGGATGGCCTGGCTGTAGGGGCCGATGGCCGCCGGTGCATGCGGCGTGTTGATCTGTGTGTATTCCATAACATCACTCTCCAGAAAAGAAGGTAGTTTATCCTATAAACGATACTCTGTGGAGATCTGGCACGCCAAAAAAACGGGAAAAAACTCCCCGCCTCTCTTTGCTCACAGGGCGCGCTTTATCTATTGATCCTCCCGGCCTCCGCTCACCATCTCCAGGGTATCATGTAACAACATCACGAGTAGCGCCCGGGGCCGGAGGGGGGGACGGTTCCCGGACCAAACCCATCGGAGCCCGGCGCATAATTGCGCAGCGATGTTTGCACGGGCCTGGCAGCCGCAACCGCCTGTTTCCCACGCGCAAGCTCTCTGGCGCACTGTTTGAGAGCCTGCTGCATCTCCGCAGCCGAGGTGTAACGATCCTCAGGTTCCTTCTGCAAGGCACGGATCACAATTTGCTCAACGGCGTGCGGAATGGTCGGGTTGAACTGGCGCAGTGGCGGCGGATTCGCCGTGGCATGCTGCATAGCGATAGAGACGGCAGTCGGGCCAACAAAGGGGGGACGCCCGGTAAGCATCTCGAACATAACCACGCCAAGAGAATAGAGATCAGATGAAGCTGTTAAGGTCTCGCCGCGCGCCTGCTCGGGAGAAAGATAATCGGCGGTGCCAAGCACGATACCGCTGTTCGTCAGTCCTGCATCTTCCGCGACGCGCACAATGCCGAAGTCGGTGAGTTTCACCCATACGCCTCCATCGGCAAGGCTTCCTCCAGCCGCGCCTCCACCCCAGGCCAGCATAATGTTCTGCGGCTTGATATCACGGTGAATGAAGCGGCGCGTGTGAGCTACTTGCAGCACGGCGCAGACCTGAATTGCGATCTCCAGCGCCTCACGCGGCTGCAACTGGCGACGCTGACCAATGAGCTGCTTCAAGGTCGGGCCATGAATATACTCCATTACGAGAAAGTACTGGCCCTGTTCTTCGACAAAATCGTAGATCGTAACGGCGTTGGGATGAGCGAGCGAGGCAGCGGCACGCGCCTCCCGGCGGAAGCGTTCGACGGCGCGGGAGTCATTCTTATCAAGAGACCGCAATACTTTGATCGCAACGATCCGCTCCACGCGATGATCCCAGGTTTTGAAGACGCTTGCCATACCGCCCGTAGCGATATGCTCGCGTATCTCATATCGTCCTGCAATCAGTGTGCCTTCAAACTGGTTCAACGTTCCACCTCAAGCAACCTGGGCGAAAATACTACAAAGTTACAGCACCAAAGGCCAGTATATCATCAACCGGCTACAGAGTCCAGAACGGCCGCGAATCCGCGTCCAGATGTCCCCCTGCATTGGTCAATTGTACCGGACTCCCTTTCAAGCTGTAACGCCCCGTTTTGGGATCGCGACTCACGTTCGCCAGCCAGATATCGAAGACCTGATTGGCGTAGCCAATATAGGCGATTTGCTTGCCATCGGGCGACCACACGGGCTGGCTCACGTACAGACCGGTCACAATCTGCGACGATTCGGGATAGCTCCCCAGGGCTTGCTTTTGCGAGGTGGCGTTATTGGGATCGGCAACCAGGGTTGCGGCGTCCGCAGGCGCGGGCATGACGAAAAGGCCCATGCCATCAGCGCCTGACCTGCGGATGTACGCGATGGCATTGCCATCGGGCGACCAGGCCGGCTCCATATTGGTCAGATTGGGAGTGTCGGGCGTCAGCGCTACGGCGGGATCGAATTCCAGCCCATTGATGCCGGGGCGATACTTGCCGGGATTATTAGCAATCGCGTTGGGATCCTCCAGGTAAAGCTGGATGACCTGCTTCGTCTGTGACTGATCGTAGCGGAAATCGGTATAGATGATCTGATCGGGATGCCCCGGGCGATAGGCGGGATCGCGCAGGCCACCATCGCCGTAGGTGGAATAGGCAACCTTCTGCGGCGTCGCTGCCGGATCGTTGATAGAGATGGAAAAGATCTCTGGATCGAGCTGGAAGGCATCGACGCCGGGGATGATATTGAACTTATCGAGGTCGCTTACAAAGAGCAGGTGCTCGCTATCTGGCGCCCAGGCCGGCTGTGCATACCAGAAATAGGTGGCTTTGGGAGCGAATCCGGGGTTATTCACAAAGGTGCCATTACCCGAACGCAGCACGCGCGGCGCGCCGCCGCTGGCCGGCATCAGCATGAGATCGGAATAGTCCTTGAACCATCTGGTAAACGCGATCCATTTGCCATCGGGCGAGACGGCGGGATCGCGCACATCCATACCGTGCGTCAACTGCGTGACATTACGCGTGCCATCGAGTACGTACAGGTTGCGGTTAAGCGTAAAGTAGATCTTACCCTTGAAGACGGCCTGCGCCGTCTGGTTTATGCCAATTGTTGTGCCATTAGCAGTACTTTTCGTCTGAAAGTTCGAACTGGTGCTGCTGCCGCCACCGCCGAGACCCAGGCAGCTTTGCAGGCTCAGGGCCAGAAGCGCAAGCGGGAAGATGATATACCATCGCTTATGAAATTTCATCGGTGCGCCCCACAGAAATCGTCATTTTTACCAGGAGCATGTCTGACTGCCAACACTGGCGTGTCCTCGCGCCTGCGGCGCTCACTTTATGGAGAGTGTAGTGTGAAAGGTGCTTCGCACCTTTCACACTACACTCTCCATTCTCGGCACAGTTGTACTGCGCAACGAGCGAGAATGCTGAGCATCAGGCACACGCGAAACCATTATACCCGAGCGCCGTCGAAAGACTCAAAGACAACCATAAACATCAAATCGAGCAGGCTGTGAACGACGGGCCAGCTTCCGCTGCCTCCTTGCAGGCTCAGTGTATCTAACTGCGCCATCTGACCGATAGATTGCAGGTCATTGCTCAACGAAAGCGTATTTGAAGCCGCCGGGAGAGCCTGTGAGGTAGCAGCCGGAGAGGCTATGTCTGGCGACGCTTTATTATTATGCTTATGATTTTTCGCCGGCGTTTTATTGTTGTTCGCCGGTGCGCCATTACCATTCGAGGCAGGGCCAGATGCCGGGCTGCTGTCAACCTGCGGTATACAGTTGGCCTTATTGCCCAGGCCAAATACCCGCGAGATGACCGGCACTATCGCGCCACAATTCGGCAGATAGTTCGTACTGGCCGTCGATGCCGTCGCATAGGGAGGACCCAGCGTTATACGCTCAATCTTGTTGAGATCGACCTGTCGCGCGAAATTCACCAGTTTAACAATATCGCTGAGCTGCATGTTTGTTTCGAGATATCCGTTCAGATCCTGGAGCAGTTGGGGCGCCTCGGAGATCGTATTGGGATTATTCTCCAATTTCAATTTCAACTGTGTGAGCATCTGCTGCTGTCTTGCCGAGCGCCCAAAATCGCCCACCAGATCCGAATGGCGTGTGCGTACATAATCCAGCGCCTGCTGCCCATTCATATGCTGCGGCCCGGGCGCGATGTACAGGCGCTTGTAGCCATAAATATCGCCCTTCGTGATGCCGCTATTGGTGGTATCGTCGGGATAATCATCGTCAACCATCGGGTGGATAGCATCAATATCCACGCCGCCGGCGGTATTAATCACCTTGATAAAGCCATCGAGGCCCACCCAGGCGTAATAATCGATATGTATACCGAAGTTATAGTACAGCGTATCTATAGTCATGCCGGCAGCGCTTGCGATACGCGTGGGAATATCGTTACCGTGCCAGCCATCGCTAAAAGCCAGGTCCAGTTTTGTCGGCGAATAACCCGGCACCGTGACCTGGAGATCGCGCGGGAACGAAACCATGCCTACATATTTCGTCTGCGGATCAATCGTGACCACGATATCGGTCTGCGCGAGCGGAGTGCCATTCTGGATGCTGTTGCCCTTGCCATCGGTATCACTGCCCAGCAGCAAGATATTGATGCGGCCACCGCTGAGGATATCGCCGGGGTTGGCCGCCTGATCCGAGGTGTTATCGCCCCGCGCCGTTGAATTGAGATGATGTATGGCCTGGTGGCCGGTAATGTTATTAATGGACGAGGCGACGTACCAGACGCCCGTCCCGGCGATAATTACTATCAGCATCAGCAGGGCAACGCCGACGCGCGCCCATATAGGAAAGCGCCTCTTCTTGCGCGATTTTTCTGGATGTGGCTGCGGCCGCTGCGGTGCCCAGGCGCCGGGCTGCACGGGCGGAGGGCCACCGGGCGGGTAGGCTACAGCCGTAGCGCTTTGATACCCCGGCATCGGCTGCGCCTGCCAGGCCATCCCCGAG
>Ga0070739_10001930_pt1 | contig 29324 bp, 25 predicted proteins | sample Coa_R1_7_FD_66445 | JGI IMG/M metagenome (GOLD analysis project Ga0070739, IMG submission 66445) | Surface soil microbial communities from Centralia Pennsylvania, which are recovering from an underground coalmine fire - Coalmine... | ecosystem: Environmental > Terrestrial > Soil > Unclassified ...
GGTAATGCCGGTGCCGGACGCGCGACCGCGGGAGCAAAGAGAAGCGGATCCGAAGCTGACCGGAGAATGTCAATGAACAGAGGAAGTTTCAGCCGCAGGCGTCGACCCCTGATGGCCGCTGGCACCGCGATCGCACTGGCGGCCGCGGGTTTGAGCCTGACGGCGGTCGCCTCCGCCCAAGCAGCGTCCGGCTGCCAGGTCTCCTACACGGTCACCAGCCAATGGACCGGCGGTTTCGGAGCGAACGTGAGCATTACCAACCTCGGCAGTGCGCTCAGCAGCTGGAGCCTGTCGTGGACCTTCACCGCGGGGCAAACCATCCAGACGCTGTGGAACGGCAACTACACCCAGTCGGGTGGCAACGTCACCGTCACCAACGCCTCCTATAACGGCTCGATCGGCACGGGCGCGAGCACCAGCTTCGGATTCAACGGCGCCTGGAATGGCAGCAACCCGGTCCCCGCCGCCTTCACCCTCAACGGCACCACGTGTACCGGCACGGTCAGCAGCGGCAGCCCGACCCCCAGCCCGACGACCTCGCCCTCCTCTTCGCCGTCATCCTCACCGTCGTCCTCGCCCTCGTCCTCCCCGTCCGCGTCCCCGACCGGGACGGGGGGCACCTGCTCGCTTCCGTCGACGTACCACTGGACCTCGAGCGGTCCGTTGGCGCAGCCGGCCAATGGCGATGTCTCGCTCAAGGACTTCACCGACGTGGTCTACAACGGCAAGCATCTGGTCTACAGCTCGAACGTCAACAGCTCCGGGTCCTACGGCTCGACCGGGTTCGCCCCGTTCACCAACTGGTCCGACATGGCCTCCGCCCAGCAGACCGTGATGAACAACGCCGCGGTCGCCCCCACGCTGTTCTACTTCGCGCCGAAGAACATCTGGGTGCTGGCCAACGAGTGGGGCGCCTGGCCGTTTAGCTACCGCACCTCCAGCGACCCGACCAACCCCAACGGCTGGTCCTCGCCGCAGGCGCTGTTCACCGGCAGCATCCCCAACTCCGGCACCGGCCCGATCGATGAGACCCTGATCGGCGACGGGCAGAACATGTACCTGTTCTTCGCCGGAGACAACGGCAGCATCTACCGCGCCAGCATGCCGATCGGGAACTTCCCGAGCAGCTTCGGCAGCAACTACACCACCGTGATGACCGACTCGCAGTACAACCTGTTCGAAGCCGTCCAGGTCTACAAGGTTCAAGGCCAGAACCAGTACCTGATGATCGTCGAGGCGATCGGCTCCAGCGGATACCGCTACTTCCGCTCCTACACCGCCAGCAGCCTCAGCGGCTCGTGGACCCCGCAGGCCACCAGCGAGAGCAACCCGTTCGCCGGCAAGGCCAACAGCGGCGCCACCTGGACCAACGACATCAGCCATGGCGACCTGGTGCGCACCAACCCCGACCAGACCATGACCATCGACCCCTGCAACCTGCAGTTCCTCTACCAAGGCAAGGACCCCTCCGCCAACCAGTCCTACAACCTGCTGCCCTGGCGCCCGGGCCTGCTGACGCTGCAGCACTAGCCCGATCCGTACGACAGCCCCGTGGAGGAGGGATCCCGGCCACCCACCGGCCGGGATCCCTCCAGCGTTCTGGCCCGCAGATCCTGCGAACCGGTGGAACTATGAAAGAGGATTGCAGGCCGGACCCGGAGCCGGAAAAACTGACGCGGTGGACTCAGTGATAAAGCTTGGCGGACTCCCGTTTTCGCTCGAACCGGTCGGCGTGCCACCCCTGGAGTACGACCTCGATGGCGAGAGGTTGACGCTCACCGCGGCCGCCGGAACAGACCTCTTCGTCGACCCGGCGGGCGGCGGCGCACTGCCGCCCGACGCCGGAAGGCTCGAGGCCGTGCCACCGGCGGGGGACTTCACCCTGGCCGCCCGTGTTCGGCCGCAGTTCGCGAGCATCTACGACGCCGGAGCACTGTTGCTGTTCGCTGCGGATCGCCGCTGGGCGAAGCTGGCCTTCGAGCTGTCGCCGCAGCACAGGCCGACGGCGGTCACCGTCGTCACCCGCGGTGTCTCGGACGACGCGAATTCCTTCGAGGCGAGCGTCGAAGCTCTGTGGCTGCGAGTGACGCGCAAGGGCCTGGCCTGGGCGTTCCACGCTTCCGAAGACGGTGAATGGTGGCGCTTGCTGCGGTACTTCAGCCTCGGTGAGCAAGAGACCGGGGAGGAAGTGCGCGTCGGCTTTCTAGCGCAGTCTCCGACCGGCCCAGGCTGTACCGCAGTGTTCGACAACATCGTCTTCGCCGCCGAGGCGCCCGGCGATCTGCGTGACGGAAGCTGATCCAGACCCCGGACGCCTGCGGCAAGACCGACCCCACTGCCGCTTGAATCAGGGTACTGGGGTCTCTTTTCCTTTCCTTCTCCTGGTGCCGTCTCAGCCCTTCACTGCGCCGGTGAGGCCGCCGACGATCCGCTGCTGGAAGATCGTGAAGAAGATCAGCGCGGGCAGCATCGCGAGCGAGGTGAACGCGAGCACCCTCGCGGTGTCCGTGGAGTACTGCGAGGAGAACTGCTGCACGCCGAGCGGAAGGGTGAAGTTCGCCTGCGAGTTGATGATGTACAGGGGCAGCACGAAGTTGTTCCAGCTGCCGATGAACGCCAGGATGCCGACCGTCACCACGCCGGGCAGGGACAGCGGGAGCACCATCCGGACGAAGAACCCGAGCCGGCTCGCCCCGTCCAGCGCGGCGGCCTCCTCGATCTCCTTCGGGATCGCCCTGAGGAACGGCACCAGGATGATGACGGTCGTCGGCAGCCCGAAGGCGATCTGCGGGATGATCACGCCGGCCAGGCTGTCGATCAGGCCGAGGTCCTTGACCACGATGTACAGCGGCGTGATCGCGATGACCAGCGGGAACATCAGGCCGGCGGCGAACAGCGAGTACATCGCGCCCTTGAACTTGAAGTCGTAGCGGGCGATCACGAAGCTCACCATCAGCCCGAGCACGACGATGCCGACGGTGCTGGCGAGCCCGACGATGACGGAGTTGGCGAATTCACCCCAGAACGTGACCGACTTCAGCACGCCGGTGTAGTTGGTGACCACCCAGGGGTGCGGCAGGCCGGCCGGGCTCGTGGTGATCTGTGAATTGGTACGGAACCCGCCGACCACGATGTAGAGCACGGGGGCGATGCAGACCGCGATGAAGAGCAGCGCGACGAAGTAGGTGAAGGGGCTTCCCCACTTCTGCGGCGCGCCGCGCCGGCCGCGCCGGCTTCCGCTTCCGGGTGTCTGCGGCTCCAGGGTGGAGCGCCAGGAGCCGGCGGTCGTCGCACTCATCAGATCGCTCCTTCGGTGACGGCGCCACGCAGGTCACGGCGCAGGACGAAGCGCTGGTAGATCAGCGCGACGATGAGCGAGATCAGGAACATCACGACGGCGATGGCGCTGCCGTAGCCGTAGTTGCCCGCGTCGCGGCCCTGGCCGACCATGTAGATCGCCATGGTCGAGGTGCCCGCGGTGCCCGAGACGTACTCGCCCCAGATGATGTAGACCAGGTCGAACAGCTGCAGCGAGCCGATGATCGACAGGAACGCCCAGATCCGGATCGTCGGCCCCAGCAGCGGCAGGGTGATGCGGCGCTGGATCTGCCAGTAGCTGGCCCCGTCGATCGCGGCCGCCTCGTGGAGCTCCTCGGGGATCGCCTGCAGGCCGGCCAGCATCAGGATCACCGCGAAGCCGATGTACTTCCACGAGATGATCGCCATCAGGGTCCACAGGGCCAGCTTCGGGCTGGCCAGCCAGTCGGCCTTCAGCGAGCCGAGCCCGACGTGCGCGAGCAGGTCGTTGAGGGCTCCGTTGGCCTGCAGCATCAGGCTCCAGCCGGTGCCGACGATGACCTCGGAGATCACGTAGGGCACGAAGATCAGGACCCGGATGATCGTGCGGCCGCGGATCTTCTGGTTGAGCAGCAGCGCGAGCAGGATGGCCAGCGGGCCCTGGATGACCAGCGAGAGCACCACGATCAGCAGGTTGTGCCACAGCACCTGCTGGAACGCCGGGTCGGTGAGGATCAGCTTGTAGTTGTTCAGGCCGACCCAGTCGGTGGCCGCCCCGTAGCCGTGCCATTGGTAGAAGCCGTAGTAAGCGGCGAGCGCGACCGGGAAGATCACGAACGCCAGGAAGACGATGATCGGCGGACCGGACAGGACCGCGATCTCCAGCCGCATCTTGGCACGGCCGCGGCGGCGCCCGGCCGCTCGCGGCCGGGTCGGGGGCGCGGTTTCGGCCGCGCCCCCGACCCGGGGCGTGCCCTGCGACTGGCCACCGATGGCGGTGTCAGTACCCAGGGTTTCGCTCATTGTCTGCTTGCTCAGCCTCTCGCGGCGGCCGCGCTGGTCTGGCTGACGATGTCGGCGGCGCTGCCCTTACCGGCCATCAGGTTCACCACGGCGGCGTTCATGGCGTTGCCGACATTCAGGCCGAACAGCGTGTCGAGGAAGGTGATTGAGTAGGCGGCCTTGTTGGCCGCCTGCAGCGCCGAGATGTTGTACGGCGCGGTCACGACGTCCTGGGCCTGCTGGTTGACCGGAATCGACTGGAAGGCTCGTGCGTAGGCCTCCTGCTGGTCCTTGGTCAGCAGGAACTCCAGGTACTGGAAGGCCTCCTTCGGGGCGTTCTTGGACAGCGAGAACGCGGTGTTGCCGCCCATGATGGCGCTCGGGTCGCCCTGGCCGCCGGGCACGGCGGGGAAGGGGAACCAGCCCAGGTCGGGCAGCGGCTTCTGGTCCGGAGTCAGGCTGCTGATCACGCCGGGATCCCAGCTGCCCATCAGCTCCATGGCGGCCTTGTGGTTGGCGATCTGGCCTGCCGACGACCCGGCGCCCTGCTGCGCCGCGGTGGTCAGGAAGCCCTCCTGGAACGGGTTGACCTTCAGGAACGCGGACAGGTCTTCACCCGCCTTGGTCCAGCACGGGTCGGTGAACTTCAGCGACTTGGTGGTGCTCGCCATGGTGTTCTGGCTGCACTCGCGCAGCGCGAAGTTGTAGTACCAGTGCGCGGCCGGCCAGGCGTCCTTCGCGCCGACCGCGATCGGCGCGACGTGGATCGTCTTCAGCTTCGCGACATCGGCTTCGAGCTCGTCGATGGTTGTCGGCGGCGTGGTGATGCCGGCCTGCTGGAAGAGGTTCTTGCTGTAGTAGATGCCCTCGGGCTGGGTGTCGAACGGCATCCCGTAGACCTGGCCGTTGATCGTCTCGGCGCTCAGGGCCGAGGCCCCGGCGTTCGCCTGGTCCGCGGCGGTCAGGTTCATCGCCTGCAGCTGGCCGGCGTCGACCTCGGCCTGCAGCTTTCCGCCGCCGCGCTGCAGGAAGATGTCCGGCGCGTTGTTCGCGTTGAGCGCGGTCTGCAGCTTGCCGTCGAGGTTCTCGTTCTGGATGGTCTGGTACTGGATCGTGACGTTCGGGTGCGACGCCTCGAACTGCTTCGCCGCGTTGTTGAAGAACGTCATGCCGTCCGGGCCGTTGGTCGCGTTCTCCCAGAAGGTGATCGTGACCTTGCCGCCGGACGAACTGCCGCCGCTCGAGCTGCCGCCGGCGCAGCCGGTCGCAGCGAGTGTGATGCCCAAGCCGATCGCGACAACCGTCGCGCCGCGCGCTTTCCTCACCATTGTGGAAACCCCTGATACGTCTCGAGATCGGGTTTGAGCCCGCCCCGCCGGGCCGTTGGACCGGGGCCGGCCGGGCTGGTGGTTCGTGCTGATGCGGATGGAACTCGTGGTGTGGCCGCCTCGGTGCGGTCCGGAACCGGTCCGCGCTTCGGCCCGGCGGGCCTGGCTAGGTCGGGTAGGTGGTCGGGCCGCGCCGGATCGGCTCGGATGCGGACGTTGAGGTCGCCCGGCACCGAGCGGAGCCGGGAAACGACCTGAGTTTGCGCGCCCGGCTGGCGGGTTGTCAATCGTTGTCGATAACGTTTTTCATGACTAGGGTGGCGGCGTGTGGCAGCCGGGTACGCGGGTCACCATCCGCGATGTCGCCGAACGCGCCGGAGTGTCCGTCGCGACGGTGTCCAAGGTGATCAATCGGCGGTACGGCGTCGCCGAGGCGACAGTGCGGCGGGTGCAAGACGTCATCGACGAGCTCGGCTACGAGGCCAGCCTGGTTGCGCAAAGCCTGCGCAATCACCGCACCAACGTGATCGGCGTGCTGGTTACCGATCTGGAGCCGTTCAGCGCCGAGCTGCTGAAGGGCATCGCGGCGGCGATCCGGAACACCGGGTACGAACTGGTGATCTACAGCGCGGGCGGCCGCATGTCGGGCCGCGTGTCAGACCACGTGGGCTGGGAGCGTCGATACCTGTCACGGCTGAACGGCACGCTGGTGGACGGTGCGATCCTGGTCACCCCGACGGTCGTGGAGGTGCAGTACGACGCGCCGGTGGTCGCGGTGGACCCGCACACCGGTTCGTACGATGTGCCGACGATCGACTCGGACAACTTGCACGGCGGTGTGCTGGCCACCGAGCACCTGATCGAGCTCGGCCACCGGCGGATCGCACTGCTCGGCGGCCGGCCCGACCTGGAGTCGGCGAAGCTGCGTGAGCAGGGCTTCCGGCGGGCGATGGCCGCGGCCGGCGTGCCAGTCGACGAGGGCCTGATCCTGGTCGGCGGCTACGTCGCGCAGGTTTCGGCGGACGCGGCCCGCGCGCTGCTTGATCGGCCGGACCGGCCCACCGCCGTGTTCGCGGCCAACGACGTCAGCGCCATCGCGACCATCGCGGTGGCGCGCGAACTCGGGCTGCGCGTCCCGCAGGACCTGTCGGTGGTCGGCTTCGACAACATCCCGGAGTCAGCCCTATGCACGCCCCGGCTGACTACCGTGAACCAGCCGATCCAGGTGATGGGGGAGCGGGCGGTCAAGACGCTGATCCGGCTGATCCGCAACGAGGAGCCGGAATCCACGCACGTGTCACTCTCGACCGACCTGGTGGTCCGCGAGTCGACCGCGGCCCCGCGCTCGTGAGGCGGGTGCGGCCGGCCTACCACGACGCGCGAACCGCGAGGCGCGGCTTTGCGCCGTTGGCAACGGGCGCTACGTCCGGGTGCGTATACGTCGCATACGTCCTCGGGCGGAGGCGCTCAGGCAGGGGCGCGACGTAGCATTTAGGGCATGATCCACGAGGTGTCTGCCCCCGAGCGGCATGTGACCGCCGCCAGGGAGTGGGCGCTCGACGCGGGCGTTGCGGCCGCGGTGACTGCGGTGGCCGTTCTGGTCAGCGGCCACGTGCCGGTGGCGACGCAGGACCGGCGTATCGACGCGATCGCGTATGTGCTGACGGCTGTCGCCGGTGGCGCGCTGGCTTTCTGGCGGCGCAGCCCGCAGGCGGTGTACGGCGTGGTGACCGTCGCGCTCGGCTGCTATGTCGGACTTCACTACCCGAACGGGCCGCTGCTCGCCTTCGGGTTGTTCGCGCTGTTCGCGCTGTGTTTGCGGGCCGACCGCCGGACCGGCCTGATCGGGGCCGTCGTCCTGGGCGTCGTGCTCGGCGTCGCCGGGGCGGCGGCCGGCGGCGGGATGACCGTGCTGCCGGTGTTCTACCTGGGCTGGTCCGCCGCCGCGGTGTTCCTCGCCGACGCGCTGCGCAACCGTCGCAGCTATCTGCGCGAGTTGGAGGAACGAGCCCGCTATCTCGAGCTCACCCGCGAGCAGGAAGCCCGACGGCAGGTGACCGAAGAGCGGCTGCGGATCGCCCGAGACCTGCATGACAGCGTCGCTCACGCGATGGCGACGATCAACGTCCAGGCCGGCGCGGCGGCTCACGTGGTGGAGCGGCGTCCGGAGGCGGCGAAAGACGCGTTCGCCGCGATCCGCCGGGCCAGCGGCGAGGTGCTCGACGAGCTGACCGCGATGCTCAGGCTGCTGCGCGAGGACGGCGAGAGCGCCGAGCGGGCGCCGACGCCGGGGATCGAGGAGATCTCCCAGCTCGTCACGGCCGCGCGGGAGGCCGGCGTCCCGGTCTCCCTGGTGCTGGAAGGGCCCACGGACCTGGTGGCGCGGCCGGTCGGGATCGCGGCGTACCGGATCGTTCAGGAGTCGCTGACGAACGTGATCCGCCACGCCGGTGCGCAGTCCGCGGGCGTGACGGTGCGGGCCGGCGAGGATCGGGGACTGGTCGTCGAGGTCTGCGATGACGGATACGGGCCGCGCGGCTCGCTCGGCGCGGCCAACGGTGCCGGGACGGGCATCCGCGGCATGCGCGAGCGCGCGGAGTCGACCGGTGGACGACTCGACGCGGGGCCGGGAGCGCAGGGCGGATTCACCGTGCGCGCCGAGTGGGCCGGTCGCCCGTGATCAGGGTTCTGCTCGCCGACGACCAGCCGCTGGTGCGCGCCGGTTTCGCGATGATCCTGGACGCCGAGGACGACATCGAGGTCGTCGGCGAGGCGGACGACGGCGCCGCCGCGTTCGAGCTGGTCACCGCGCTCAATCCGGACGTCGTTCTGATGGATATCCGGATGCCGGGTGTCGACGGGCTGGAGGCGACCCGCCGGATCGCGGGCACCGACGGCCTCGATGAGGTCAGGATCCTTATCCTGACGACCTTCGAGCTGGACGAGTACGTCTTCGAGGCGCTGCGAGCCGGCGCCGCCGGTTTTCTGGTCAAGCACACGCACCCGGGCGACCTGGTGCGGGCTGTCCGGGAGGTGGCGCGCGGCGAGGCGCTGCTCTCACCGAGCGTGACCCGGCGGCTGATCGCCGAGTTCGTCGCCCGCCCCGTCCGGCCGGACCTCGCTCCGGACTCGATGGCTGTGCTGACCGAGCGCGAGCTCGAGGTCGTCGCCCTGGTCGCGCACGGGCTGACCAACGACGAAATCGCCGCCGAACTGGTCCTCAGCCCGGCCACCGCCCGCACCCACGTCAGCCGGGCCATGGTCAAGCTGCAGGCCCGCGACCGCGCGCAACTGGTCGTGTTCGCCTACCAGTCCGGGTTGGTACGCCCGGCGTCGTAGCCGCAAGTGTCGCTCCGCGCCGGACGACGCGAGCCCGCGTTGATCGCAGGCTGAAGGGCATGAACACGAACGCGAACCCGACAGGGTCCTGCTTCCCCTTTTCGGGGAGGGCGGACCGATGATCGAGCTGCAGCAGCTCAGCAAGCGCTACGGCGACAGACTCGCCGTCGACGCCCTGACCTTCACGATTCCCACCGGCCTGGTCACCGGCTTCCTCGGCCCCAACGGCGCGGGCAAGTCCACCACGATGCGCATGATCCTCGGGCTCGACCAGCCGACCGGCGGCCGGGTCCTGGTGAACGGACGCCGCTACGACCAACTGGTCAAGCCGCTCACCCATGTCGGCGCGCTGCTCGAGGCCAAGGCCGCGCAGCCGGGCCGCAGCGCCTACAACCACCTGCTCTGGCTGGCCCGCAGCAACCGGATTCCCGAGCGCCGGGTGGCCGAAGTCCTCGACATCGTCGGCCTGCGCGACGTGGCGTGCAAGCGGATCGGCGGCTTCTCCCTGGGCATGGGCCAGCGCCTCGGGATCGCGGCGGCCCTGCTCGGCGACCCGGCGGTGCTCCTGCTCGACGAGCCGGTCAACGGGCTCGACCCGGAGGGCATCGTCTGGATCCGCACCCTGATGAAGTCGCTGGCCGCCGAGGGCCGCACCGTCTTCGTCTCCAGCCATCTGATGAGCGAAATGGCGTTGACCGCCGACCACCTGATCGTCATCGGGCACGGCCGGCTGCTCGCCGACCTGCCGATGGGCGAGTTCATCGACCGCAACTCGCGCAGTCGGGTGCGGATGGCGACCGACCAGCCCGAGGCGCTGATGGACGCGCTGGACCGGGACGCGATCGCCTACCGGCGCGGCGCGGACGGCGCGTTCGAGGCGGTGGGTGTCGAACCGGGCCGCATCGCCAAGCTCGCCTCCGCGCGCGGGCTGGTCCTGACCGAGCTCAGCCTGCAGCGAGCCTCGCTGGAGGAGGCGTTCATGGAGATGACCGCGGACGCCGTGGAGTACCACGCGGGTCCGGCGAACGCGGCCGCCGCGACGGCGCCGCACGTGAAGACGTCAGAGACATCAGAGTACGCACAGCGGAAGCGGGGATAGCAGATGACTACCGCAACCATCGCCCAGGCGGTCCGACCGGGCATGATCAGCCGGCTGATACCGGCGATCAACGCGGAGTGGACCAAGCTGCGCACCATTCGCAGCCCCCGCGCGATGCTGATCGCCGGGTACATCGCCGTCGTCGGCGGTGGCGCGCTGCTGACTTTCTTCATCAACCGGAACTTCAGCAGCCTGCCCGCCGACAGCCCCTTCGAACCGGTCCGCAGCAGCTTCGGCGGCCTGGTCCTCGGCCAGCTCGCGATGGTCGTGCTCGGCGTGACGATGATCGGGGGCGAATACGCCAGCGGCATGATCCGGGCCACGCTCGCCGCGGTGCCCGAACGCGGACTGCTGCTCGCGGCTAAGGCACTGGTCCTGACGGCGGTGACGCTGGCTGCCGGGTTGGTCACCGCGTTCTCAGCGTTCTTCGTCGGCCAGGCGATGCTCGGCAAGCACGGCGTGAGCATCGGCGACCCCAACGTGCTGCGCGCTGTGCTCGGCGGCGCCTTCTACCTGACGCTGATCGCGCTGTTCTCGCTCGGCGTGACCACGATGCTGCGCCGCCAGACCCTGGCGTTGGGCATCCTCATGCCGTTCTTCTTCCTGGTCTCCGGCATCCTGCAGGCGATCCCGGGGGTCACCCGGGCGACCCAGTTCCTGCCGGACCAGGCCGGCCAGAAGTTCCTGCAGATCCATCACCAGTCGAAGGACGCGTTCGGGCCCTGGACCGGGGCCCTGATCACCGTGGCCTGGGTGGCGCTGGCACTGCTGGGGGCCTGGGTCACCCTGCGCCGACGCGATGCGTGAGCCGCGCCATGGACAGCCCTTACGCCACATCGTGCACCGTCCGCCATGACCAGTCGCGCGCCCGAAAGGAGGAGTCATGCGTGGGTCGATGAGCCGCCGCCGCCTCGTCACGATGGGCGCTGCCGCAACGGCCGGTGCCGCGCTTCCGCTGGGGTCAGGAGCCGACGCCGACGCGGCGTCCGGGGCCCACCCGGTGTACGACGAGCCCGGCCGAGTCTTCGACGTCAGGCGTTTCGGCGCCAAGGGCGACGGCGTGACGATCGACTCCGACGCCGTCAACCGCGCGATTGACGAGGCCGCCAAGGCGGTTCCGCCCGGCAGCAGGGGGCCGGGCGGAACCGTCTACTTCCCGGCCGGCACGTATGCCTGCTACTCGATCCGGCTGAGGAGCAATCTCACCCTGTACCTCGGGCCGGGCGCCACGCTGCTCGCCGCCGCGCCCGCCCACGGACAGGGCTACGATCCGGCCGAGCCGGGAGCGGGCAATGCGTATCAGGACTATGCGCACAGCCACTGGCACAACAGTCTGATTTGGGGCGAGGGCCTCACCGACATCACCATCTGCGGCCCGGGCGTGATCGACGGTGCTGGTCTGGTCGGCGACAGCAGGGAAGAGGATGCGGGACAGGGCGACAAGGCGATCGCGCTGAAGCTCTGCCGCGGCGTGACGATACGTGATATCAGCACCCTCAACAGCGGCGGGGTGGCGATCCTGCTGACCGGCGCGGACAACGTGCGACTCGACAACCTGGTCATCGACACCAGCGGCGACGGGATCAACCTCGACTGCTGCCGCAACGTGCGGATCTCGGGCACCACCGTCAATTCACCCAACGCGGACGCGATCGCGCTCAAGAGCTCGTACGCGCTGGGCGAGGCCCGCGCCACCGAGAACGTGACCATCGACAACTGCATGGTCAGCGGCTACGACCTCGGCACCGTCTACGACGGTACCTTCAAGACCGCGGCTTCGTACGAGCGGACCGGAAGGATCAAGCTCGGCACCGAGTCCAACGGCGGATTCAAGAACATCGCCGTCTCGAACGTCATCTTCGAGCACTGCCGCGGGCTGGCGCTGCAGAGCGTCGACGGCGGCCTGCTGGAGGACGTGACGATCAGCAACCTCGTCATGCGGCACGTGCAGATGCCGATCTTCCTGCGGCTGGGCTCGCGGATGCGCGGGCCGGCCGGCGCCCAGATCGGCAGGCTGCGCCGAGTCAACATCAGCGACGTCATCGCCTACGACGCCGATCCCCACTATCCGTCGACGATCGCCGGAATCCCCGACCACCCCGTCGAGGACATCCGGATCAGCAACCTCCGGCACGAGGTAGCCGGCGGCCTCGCACCAGGGGACGTCGACCAGGACCCACCCGAGGACGAGGGCGCCTATCCCGAGACCACGATGTTCGGCCCCTTGCCGGCCTATGGCTTCTTCATCCGGCACGCCAAAGCCATCACGCTCGACAACGTCGAGGTCAGAGTCGAGGAGCGCGACACCCGACCCGCGTACGTGCTGCGGGACGTGGCCGACGCCGACTTCCACCACAACCGGGCCGACAAGGCCCCCGGAATCCCGACCTTCGTCCTGGACCAGGTCGACGAGTTCACCCTCACCACCAGCCGCCCGGTCCCTGACACCCGTCTGGACCACATCGTCCACGAGGAACTGTGACGCTGATGGAACCCACCGACAGGCCACCGGCCACCGCGGAGCGTTCGCAGAACGAGGAAGCGGACGAGAATCAGGCCTCAGATGCCCTGGTCGAACAAGCCGCGTCCCGTTGGCGGCCTCGGCTGAAACGATGGGGCCGACGCATCGGGATCGGCTGCGCGGCGCTGCTTGCCCTGATAACCGCGGCGTCGTTCGTCTTCAACGCGTTCACGGCCGAGCGCGTCTCGCCGCCGCCGGGGCTGAGCTATGTGGAGGCGGACGGCATCAGCACCCGCTACCAGGAATGGGGCACGATCGGCACGCCGATCGTTCTGGTCCACGGCGCCTTCGAATCGGTCGACACCTGGTCGCGGCTGGCACCGCTGCTTGCCCGCGACCACCGCGTGTACGCGCTCGATCTCACCGGCTACGGCTACAGTCAGCGCAAGGGCCCTTATACCGTCGACCACCAAACCGACCAGCTGCTCGGCTTCCTCGACGCGATGCGCCTTGGCGCCGCGGGAGATCGTCCCGTGTTGGTCGGACATTCCAGCGGAGCGGCCGTGGTCGCGCAGGCCGCATTGCGCTCACCGGGACATATCGCAGGTCTGATGCTGCTTGACGGTGACGCGCTGAACACCGGCGCGGGGCCGCCCACCGCCTTCCGCTACATCCTGATCAACCCGTTCAAAACCAGCATTCTGCGCATCGGTCTCAGCTTCGACTCGCTGATCCGCAGCTTCTACAACTCCCAATGCGGACCCGGATGCCCCGCCCTCGATCATGCAGGCGTCGACGTGTGGCGCCGTCCCTTCGAAGTAGCGGGAGCCGAAGACGCCTTGTGGAGCATGCTCAGCGAGGGCGTACCCGGACTGCCGGCCGCTCAGGTCGCCAAGCTGCACTCGGTGAACCTGCCGAAGGCCGTCGTCTTCGGCGGCCAGGACGACGTCTTCAGCCCTCAAACGCCGACGCAGACCGCGGACCGCATCGGCGCCCCGCCGCCGACGATCATCCCGGGGGCCAAACATCTCACCATGATTTCCAACCCCGACGAGGTGGCGGCCGCGATCCGCGCCCTCGCCGCGCGCGCTCCCGCCTGACGTGTCCGTACACCGCCGAACACGGCCGAAAATTGCCGCACGTCGCCCCGCGCCGGCGAAGTAGGGTTCCGCCGTGGCTCCCTTTTCCGCGCAGCGCTTCTACGACGAACTCGCCGATGACTACCACCTGATCTATCCCGACTGGTCGCTGTCGGTATCCCGGCAGGGGAGTGCCTTGGATGCGCTGGTGCGCGGACACCTGCGCCACGCGGAGCCGTTGGACGTCCTGGACTGCTCCTGCGGGATCGGCACGCAGGCGATCGGCCTGGCCGAACACGGACACCGCGTGGTGGCCACCGATCTGAGCCCTGCTGCCGCGGCACGCGCGGGCACGGAAGCGCGTCGCCGCGCGCTGGCGGTGGCGGCCGCGGCCGGGGATATGCGCGCGCTGCCATTCGCCGATTCCTCGTTCGACGTCGTGCTGAGCGCCGACAACGCGCTCGCGCACCTGCTGACCGAGGACGAGGTGCGCCGCGCGGTGGGCAGCATGCGGCGCGTCGTGCGCGACGAGGGCTTGCTGGTGCTCACGGCGAAGGACTACGGCGACGCCCGGCAGGCCCGTCGGCAGTCCACCGTCCCGTCCGTGACGGACACCCCCGCAGGGCAGGTGGTGACGTTCCAGCTGTGGCACTGGCAGAACGACGGGGTCTACGACTTCGACCACATCCAACTGCTGCCGGACGGCGATACCTGGCAGGTCCGGGTGCGTCGGGCGACGTCGCGGGCCTGGGCGCTGGAGGAACTGGCGCAACTCGTGCGGGAATGCGGTTTCGACGACGTGACCTGGCACACCGCGGACGAGTCGCGTTTCTTCCAGCCGGTACTGACGGCGCGGCCGGCCCAATAATCCTCCCGTCGCGCATCCTGAGCCGACCGTCATAGCGTTGGCCCATGGAGTTCAGTCGGGAGTTGCGCGAGGACGTGCTTTCTGGCGCGATCACGGTCTCGTTCCGGCTCTGGAGCCGGCCGAAGGTGAAGCCGGGCGGCCGCTACCGCGTCGGCAGCGGCCAGATCGTGGTCGACTCGGTCGAACTGGTCCCCTTCTGCGCCATCGACGAGGCCGACCTGCGGCGCTGCGGAGACGCGGATCTCGGATCACTGCGGCGGCGGGCCGCCCACGCCGGGCCCGTCCACGACGACACGCTCCTGTACCGAATCGAATTCCACGTCGCCGAATAGGACCGGGCGGTCCCGGCGCGGATTGGCTCGGCGTTGCACATACTCAGCGTTCGTGGACGACGCCGTGTCACGTTTGCTTCGCACCGCGTATCTGATGGATCATCAGCTACGCGCCGAAGGAGTGACCGTGACCCACCCGCTTGGAAGCCGTACCGACACTATCGTGACGACCGCCAGCAATCCCGTATCCCAGGGTTCGCCGCGATACGCGGTCGTCGACGTGGAGACCTCGGGCTTCCACCCGCCGAAGGCGGAGGTCGTGGAGGTCGCGATCGTGCATGTCGACGGTGGTGGGCGGATCACCGGCAGCTGGGACACGCTGATCCGGCCGCTCGGCTCGGTCGGCGCGACGCACGTCCACGGCATCACCGAGTCCATGGCCCGCGACGCGCCGAGTTTCCGCAGCATCGCCTCCGCACTGCACGGCCTGCTGGTCGGGCGGGTAGTGGTGGCGCACAATCTGCCGTTCGACGCGAAGTTCCTCATCGCGCACTTCGCCCAGGCAGGCATCGCAGCGCCCGAGATCCGCGACGGGGTGTGCACGCTGAGCGTCGCCAAGCAGTACATTCCCGCGTCTCGGCACCAGCTCGCCGACTGCTGCCGGCACGCGGGCATCGCGCTCACGGACGCGCACAAGGCGATCGGCGACGCGACGGCCACAGCAAAGCTGCTCGGATATTTCCTGCGACTCGGCGTGCCGCTGCCCGGCAGCCCGGTCTTGTCCGCGTCTCTCGTCCCGCAGCAGCGCGAACCGGTGGAGACGTTGCTGCGGCCACGCGTCGGCCGCCTCGGCCAGCGATAGCTTGCCGCAGCTCGACGAGGCTCGTGCGGATCGCGCTGCGCGTGCCGCTATGACGCGTTGGCGACCAGGTTCGTGCAGTAGGGGAGCACGTTCTTCTTCGTCCCTGCCGCTGCGATCACCGTTGCCCGGTCGGCATCCTTGAGGACCGACGGCCAGCCGTTTCCGGCGGCGACGACGGAGCGGCACAGGTCGAGCAGGGTGGGCGACGCGGTGGGTGCCGCAGCGCTCGTGGACGGCGCCGCGGCTGCCGACGTCTGCACGCCAGTGCCCGTGCCACCGCCCGTACCGGTAGCCGTGCCTGCGCCAGTGCCCGACGTCGAACCGGCCGCCGCCTGGGTCGCGCCCGGGACCATGCCTCCGGCCACGCCGGTGGCGGACAGCGGTGGGCCGGTCGGCGTGTGCTCGTTCGCGGTGTTCTTGGTGGCGTTGCTCGAGGTGGCCGCCGGGACGGCGCCGTACGGCTCGATGACGGTGTGCGGCCGGCCTGAGTTCGATCCGCCGTTGAGCCTCGAGGCACCCAGGCAGGCCGCGGCGAACCCGATGATCGCCAGCGTGATCGCCGCGCCCATCGCGATCACGCTGCGCCGCCGCGGGGACTTGAACAGGCCGCCCGCGAACTGCGCGGCCCCGGCCGTGGGATGCACGCCGACGCTGGACAGGTCGTGCTCGGCAGACCGGGTCGGCTTCGTCAGGGCGGCGACCCGCCGGTACGCCCGGATCGCGGCGATCGTCGAACTCAGTGCGCCGCGCATGCCGTCCCCATTTCCCTGTCGCTTGATACGTCGTCACTTGACCACAACCAGGGTGCCACCGGCAAGGGCGCAACCTGCGGTGCTTACATAGCTTGTGACAAAGCCGGGCGGCGTCGTCCGGAGCCCCTGTCGGTGCGGTGAGGCATGCTTGGTGGCATGACACCAGACTCGGAGGACCGCGCTGACACCCGCGGCGCGCGGGCACTCGACTCGTCGCCGGCGGTCTCGGTGATGCTGATCGTTCCCGACGCGGACGCGGCGGTCGCCTGGTACCGCAGCGCCCTCGGAGCCGGGCAGCTGTGGGACCTCGGCGGCGTGGCGGGCCTGGAGATCGGGGGCGCCCCGTTCTTCCTGCACGAGGCCAATCCGAGGAATCCCACCGAGGCGAGCCCGATCCAGATCGGCGCCACAAGCACGCGCATCGAGCTGTTCGTCGACGATCCCGACGAGTTCATCCGCCGCGCCGTCGCCGCCGGCGCGACCGCTGGCGCTCAGGTCGAGGAGCATGACATGCCGTGGGGCGTGCATCGCCAGGGCGGCTTCACCGACCCGTTCGGGCACCGGTGGTCGGTGGGCGATAAGTCTCCGCTGCGTGCGTTCCGGCGCTGATCGGCGGGAGTGGCGCTGCTGAGCCCCGAAGGGCAGCGGCGTTTCCTTATCGGCCGGCGACTTGCGGGGTGAGCAAGCGGGAGCCGCTCGCCAGGATGGTGGAGATCAGCGCCTTGACGGCCGGGCGCTGCTCGGCGCGCGCATTGGCCAGCAGCACCAGGTCGATGTGGCCGAGTTCCGGCAGCCGGTGCGCCGGGCCGAGCGCGGTGAGCTGCGCGGGCACGAGGCTGGCTGCCATCGCTGAGATTCCGATTCCGGCTGCCACAGCCGCGATCAGTCCGTTCACCCCACGGCAAACGCAGGCGCTGCGGTAGGGAAGTCGCGCCCGGTTCAGCGCCCTGCGTATCTCCGTGCGCGACAAGCTCGGAGCCGGGTAGACGACCAGTGGCACCGGCTTGCTCAAGTCGAGCTTGGTCGACTGCGTGCCGACCCACACCAGCCGGTCGCGCTTGACCAGCTGGCCGCGCTCCTCGCCGTCCAGGCGCTTGCCGATCAGGACGTCCAGCTTGTCGTTGGCCAGCCACTCGTGCAGCATGCCGCTCTGGTCGACGGTGAGGTAGAAGTCGACCTGCGGATTGTCGCGCCGAAATTCGCGCAGGATCTGCGGCAGCCCGGTCAGCGCGAGGTCGTCCGAGATGCCGATGCGGAGCCGGCCGCGCGGCCGGGTGCCGCTGAAATAGGCGGCGGCCTGCTCGTGTGCGGCCAGGATCGTCCTCGCGAAACCGATCATCGCCTCGCCGTCCGGGGTCAGCGCCAGCGAGTGCGTCGTGCGGTGCACCAACACCCGCCCCACCTGCTGCTCGAGGCGCCGGATGTGCTGGCTCACGGTCGGCTGCCGGATGCCTAATCGCTCCGCGGCCTGGGTGAAGCTGCCGGTCTGTTCCACCGCGAGCAGCGTGGCGAGCAGCTCGGGATCATAGGCGGTCATAACAGCACCTTATAACTGCTCATCGGATCATCGGCCTTCTCTATGAGCTTTTATCAACAGAGAATGGCAGCACCGAATTGCCTGCGAGAGGCCTTCCCGTGACTTCGGCGGCTACCGTCCGACATCCGATCTCGACTGCGTCCGACTCCCCGAATTCCTCCGACTGCTCGAATTCCTGCGACTCCTCGAAGCCGTCCGGCTCAGCCGGCGCTCCCAACTCAGCCGGCCCTCCAAAGTCCTCCAGCGGCGCCTTCGCGGCACTCCGCTTCCGCGCTTACCGCACGTACGTCGCCGGGCAGAGCCTGGCCAACATCGGTGCGTGGATGCAGAGTGTCGCGCAGGACTGGCTGGTACTGCGCCTCACCGACAGCGCCACCGCCGTCGGCATCACCATGGCGCTGCAGTTCCTGCCGATGCTGCTGTTCGGCGTGCACGGCGGACTGCTCGCCGACCGCTGCCCGAGGCGCCGGCTGCTGCTGGCCACGCAGAGCGCGAACGCGCTGCTCACCGGGGCTCTGGCGGCGCTGACCATCGCCGGCGCGATCCGCGCCGAGCACGTCTACGTCTTCGCCTTCCTCTGCGGGCTGGTATTCGTGGTCGACGCGCCCACCCGCCAGGTCTTCGTGACCGAGGTGGTGCCGTCGGAATATCTGCAAAGCGCGATCTCCCTCAACGGCGCGGTCTTCCAGGCGACCCGGCTGGTGGGTCCGGCCGTGGCCGGGCTGCTGATCGGGACCGTCGGCACCGGCTGGGCGTTCGCGGCGAACGCGCTGTGCTATCTCGGGCCGACGGTCGGGCTGCTGCGATTGCACGCGAGCGATCTGATCCCCGCGGCCGCGCCCGACCGCGAACCGCGGCCGCTGCGCACCGCGCTGCGCCATGTCCGCGAGCGCCCGCAGGTCTTCTGGACCATCTTCCTGGTCGGCGTCGTCGGCATGTTCGGCCTGAACTTCCCGATCGTGCTGACCGCGATGGCGAGCCGGACCTTCTCCGCCGGAGCCGGCATGTACGGGCTCTTCAACGTGGTGCTGGCGGCCGGCTCGGTGGCCGGCGCCCTGCTGGCCGGCGGCCGCCCGGCCGGCAGGCTGCGGCTGATCGTGCTGCTTGGCGGCCTGTTCGGCGTCTTCCAGGCGCTCGACGCCGCGGCGCCCGACCTGCTCGGCTTCCTCGGGCTGCTGCTCTGCATGGGCGCCGCGAACCTGGCGTTCCAGGCGATGGCGAACGCGTCCGTCCAACTGCGCGTCGACCCCCAGGTGCGGGGCCGGGTGATGGGCCTCTACCTGCTCGCGTTCATGGGCGGGACCCCGATCGGCGCGCCGATCATCGGCGGGCTCACCAACCACTTCGGCGCACGGGCCGGCATGCTCGCGTGCGGCCTGATCCCGATCGTCGCATGCATCATCATCGTGCTGATAAGGGGCGGCCGGCTGCGGGCCCGCGCCGTCATTTGACCGCGCCGACGGTGACGCCGCGGGTCAGGGTGCGCTGGAAGATGAGGAAGAAGACGATCGCGGGCAGGATGCCGAGCAGCCCGGAGGCGGCCTGCATGGTCACGTCGACGATGTGCTCGCCCTGGGCCAGGCCGAGCGCGACCGGCACGGTCTGGTTCTGGTTGGAGACCAGGAAGACCAGCGGGAGCAGGAACTCGTTCCAGGTCCAGATGAAGAAGAAGGTCAGCAGCACCACCAGGGTGGGGCGGCTGATCGGGACGACGACCCGCCACAGGATCCGCCAGGTCCCGGCCCCGTCGATGCGCGCGGCCTCGAGGATCTCGCGGGGGAAGGCCCCGAGGACCGAGGAGAGCAGATAGGTGCCGAAGGCGCTTTGGATGACGGTGAAGATGATGATGATCGCCGTGCGGGTGTCGTACAGGCCGACCTGCTTGGCCAGGTAGTACAGCGGATAGACCAGGCCCTCCTGCGGCAGCAGGTTCGCGATCAGGAAGGCGACGATGATCCACGTGCGTCCCCGTACCCGTCCGATGCCGAGCGCGTAGGCGTTGAGGATGGACAGCAGCACGGCCAGGATGGCGACCGCCGCGCTGATCAGGGTGCTGTTGAGCAGCACCTGGCCGAAGTCGACCAGGTTCCAGAAGGTCTTGAGGTTGGCCAGGCTCAGGCCGCGCGGCCAGGCGAGCGGCCCGTGCGCGGCGTAGTCCGCGCTGGTCTTGACCGCGTTCATCGCGACGAGCCCGAAGGGAGCCAGCATCAGCAGCGCGGCCAGCACGAAGGCGATCAGCACCGGGTAGCCGCCGCGGCGGCGGGCGCCGGCGCGGTTGCGGGCGAGGCGGGCGGTGTATACGGACACGGTCAAACCTCCTCGTCATCGCGCCGGCGGAACTGCACCGTCACGAAGACCGCGGTGATGACCAGCGTGATCAGGGCGAGCACGGTGGCGGTGGCGGCGCCGTAGCCGACCTGCGTCTTCTCGAAGAAGTTCTGGTAGGAGAAGTAGGAGGGGATGTCGGTCGAGTAGCTCGGCCCGCCGCGGGTGAGCACGTAGATCGGCGCGAACGCCTTCAGCGCCGCGATGGTGCACATCAGCAGCACGACATAGAACTCGGGCCGGATCTGCGGGACGGTCACGTGCCAGAACCGGCGGGCCCACGAGGCCCCGTCCAGCTCGGCGGCCTCGTACAGCGTCGGGTCGATGCGTTGCAGCCCGGCCATGAAGACCACCAGCGGGAAGCCGATCTGGATCCAGACCAGGACCGCCATGATCGAGTACAGCGCGGTCCTCGGGTCGCCGAGCCAGTCGTGCGCCAGCGACCCGAGGCCGACATCGCGCAGCGCCGAGTTGAGCACTCCGTCGTCGGGAGCCAGGATCCAGCCCCACACCACGCCCATGACCGCCAGCGGCATGACCTGCGGCAGGTAGATGCAGGCGCGCAACACGCTGGCCGTGCGCGGCCCGAACTTCTTGCCCAGATAGTCGAACAGCGCGGCGGCCACCACGAGGCCCAGTACGGTCGGCACGACGGCCATCGCGACAATGAGCAGGACGTTGTGCCAGAACGAGGACCAGAACACCGAGTCGGCCAGCAGCCGCCGGTAATTTCCCAGGCCGATCCAGGTCATCGGGCCGACGCCTTGCCAGCGGTTGAAGCTGATCCAGACGTTCATCCCGAACGGCACCGCGATCACGGCGAGGAAGAGAATCGCGCCCGGCACCAGGAACAGCGGGTAGCCGCGGCCGGTGCGCCGGCCGCGGCGGCGCCGGGCGTCACGCGCCGCGCGATCCGGCGCCGCCGCCTCGGCCCGGCCGGCGGCTGCGGCCACGGTCACTGGTTCAGGCCCTGCTGGTACGCGGTCTGCAGGCTGCCGAGCACCGAGTTCGGGTCCTTGCCGTTGATCAGGTCCTGGGTCGCGGCGGTCAGCGTGTCGTAGAACCCCGGCACCGGCCAGTCCGGGTAGTAGGCCAGGCCGCCCGAGGCGGCGAGCGTGTCGTAGTTCTGAATCAGCTCCTTGGCCTTCGGGTCGGTCACGTCCGCCGGGTTCGCGGCCACCGGGACGGCGCCTTTGTTGGCGATGACGTCCTGCACGTCCTTCTGCAGGGTGATGTTGATGAAGTCGTAGGCCAGCTGCTTGTTGCCGGACTTGCTCGGCACGACCCACAGGTTGCCGCCGGAGCCGGGCACCAGGCTGCTTCCGGGCCACAGGAAGGTGCCCCAGGCGAAGTTCTTGATCTCGGACTCGAAGGTGCCGTACCACCAGCTGCCGGAGACCATCATCGGGCTCTTGCCCGACTCGAAGGCATTGCCCATGTCGGTGGCTTTCAGGCTCACCGAGTTCTTGGCTATGTATCCCTTGCGCACCCAGTCCGCGAGAGTGGTCGCGGCGTAACTCCAGGCGGCGTCGTGGAAGTCGGCCTTGCCTTTGATCTGATAGTCCGTCACCCAGGCCGGGTCGGCCTTGCTGAGCGCGAGGTCGTAAAGGTACTGCTGCGCCGGGTACTCCGCGCCCGCGTCCGCGAGCGGGGTGATCCCGTTCCTGACGAAGGTGTCCATGGCCGCGGTGAAGTCGGCGAAGGTCTTCGGCACCGGGACGTGGTACTTGTTGAAGAGATCGACGTTGTAATACACCATGGCGTACTCGGCGTAGTTCGGGATGCCGTACCAGTCGCCCGAACCCATCACGCCGTTGCTGTACCGCGAGGTCACCGCGACGTTCGAGCTCAGCTTCTTGTCCCAGCCGTACTGGGTGACCTCGGGGGTCAGGTCGGTGAGCAGGCCCTGCTTGGAGAGCAGGCCGGCCGTGACGTTGCCCTTGTTGTACTCCAGGATGTCCGGCGCGTTGCTCGAGTTGAGCACCATCGCAGCGGTCTTCTGAAGCTGTTCGAAGGTCTTGGTCTCCACCTTGACCGTGACGCCGGGGTGCGCCGCCTCGAAGTCCTTGACCGCCTGGCTCCAGGCCAGCCCCATCGCGCTGTCCGCCGCCTCGTAGTGCCAGAGCGTGAGCACCTTGCCCGCGGCCGATCCGGAGCCGCTGCTGTTGCAGGCGGTAAGCGTCGTCGTTGCGGCGACCAGGGCCGCCATGATCAGTGTCGTTCTTCTCGGCCTGCCCGTGGCGAGCATCGCGGCTCCTCGTCGTCGAAGCGCTTCGATTCACCGGGGATGGTAGACGCTCACCTTGGTCAGCACAATGCTTTTCGACGGGCGATCGATCAATGAACTAAACCGTTTAATCGTCGAAGCGCTTCGAATACGGGACGGCGCGCACCGGCGGCGGGCGAACAGGTGGCCGACTGCTCCGGTCAGGTCGGGTCGGTCAGGTCAGTTGATGTCGAACTCGTTTCCCTCGGGGTCCTTCATCCCGACCGCGTAGTGGTCGAGTCCTTCCTGCTCCATCACCACGGTCAGGGTGGCGCCCAGCCCGACCAGGCGGGCGGCCTCGGCGTCCACGCGCTTCTTGCGCGTCTCGATCGGGTCCGTCCGGTCCCCGCTGGCGTGGATGTCGATGTGCAGCCGGTTCTTCACGGCCTTCGGGTCCGAGACCACCTGGAACCAGATCGCCGGGCCGCCGCCGTGCGGGTCGCTGATCCGGTCCGCACCTCCGGTCAACTCCTCTTCCGGCACGCCGATGCTGCGGTAGAAGTCGTCCCAGGCGGCGAAACCGGCCGGGGGCGGCGCGAGTTCGTAGCCCAGGGCGGCGGCCCAGAACCGGGCGAGGCGGTCGGGGTCGGCGCAGTCGATCACCAGTTGGTAGCGGACGGACATCGGGACTCCCTTCGCGGCGCTCGGCCAGACGGCCTGCCCGGCATCCTGCCAGCCACCGCCGACAGCGCCCGCTCAGCCGCGCAGCTCGGGGAACTGGTCGTCCCGCCACTCGGTGAGCTCGGTCTCGCCCTTGGCCGCCTGCTCCTCGCGCCCGCGCAGGTCGACGCGGCGGATCTTGCCGGAGATCGTCTTGGGCAACGTGAAGAACTCGATCCGGCGCACCCGCTGATACGGGGCGAGATTCTCGCGGGCGTGCTTGAGGATCTCGTACGCGGTCTGCTTCGAGGGCTCATAACCGGCCGCGAGCGCGATGTAGGCCTTGGGTACCGCCAGGCGCAGCTCGTCCGGCGCGGGGACGACGGCCGCCTCGGCGACGGCCGGGTGCTCGATGAGCACGCTTTCGAGCTCGAAGGGGGAGATCTTGTAGTCCGACGCCTTGAACACGTCGTCCGTGCGCCCGATGTAGAAGATGTATCCGTCAGCGTCCTGAGACGCGACGTCGCCGGTGTGATAGTAACCGCCCGCCATCGCCTCGGCGTTGCGCTCGGGGTCGCCCCGGTAGCCGGTCATCAGGCTCAGCGGCCGCCTGGCGAGGTCGACGCAGATCTCGCCTTCCCGCGCCGGCTCTCCGGTCACCGGATCCACCAGCACGATCGGCACTCCGGGCAGCGGCAGTCCCATGGAGCCCGGCTTGACCGGCATGCCGGGCACGTTGCCGACGGCGAGCGGCAGTTCCGTCTGCCCGTAGCCGTCGCGGATCGTCAGCCCCCACGCCTCGAGCACCCGGTCAAGCACCTCGGGGTTGAGCGGCTCCCCGGCCGACAGCAGCTCCCGCAGCTGCCCCGGACCGCCGGACAGGTCGGCCTTGATCAGCATGCGCCAGACCGTCGGCGGCGCGCAGAACGTGTTGACCCCGGCCCGGCGGATCTGGCCGAGCAGCGTGGCCGCGTCGAACCGGGTGTAGTTGAACACGAAGATCGTCGCCTCGGCGATCCACGGCGCGAAGAAGCAGCTCCACGCGTGCTTGGCCCAGCCGGGCGAGGAGATGTTCAGGTGCACGTCGCCCGGCTTGGCCGCCACCCAGAACGAGGTGGCCAGGTGGCCGACCGGATACGAGACCTGATTGTGTTCGACCAGCTTCGGCCGGTTCGTGGTGCCCGAGGTGAAGTAGAGCAGCTGCGGGTCCGACGGCGCCGTGCCGGGGTGTTCGGCCGGCGGCGCGTCGAGCTGATACGCGTCGCGGTACGCGATCCACCCCTGTGGCGCCTCCCCGACGGCGAACCGGCCGTAGTCGCCGGCCACGGTGTCGAACTTGCCGATGTCCGCGACGTTGGCCAGCACGTGCTTGACCTCGCCTCGGGTCACCCGGTCGGTCAGGTCCGCCGGGCCGAGCGCGGTGGTGGTGGGGAGGATGACCGCGCCGAGCTTCATGACCGCCAGCATCGACTCCCACAGCTCGACCTGGTTGTTCAGCATCAGCAGCACGCGGTCGCCGCGGCCCACGCCGTGCGCCGCCAGGTGCGCGGCGACCTGGTCCGAGCGGTGCGCGATCTCGTCAAAGGAGTAGCGTGCCTCGGAGCCGTCCTCCTCGACGATCCACAGCGCCGTTCGCTGCACGCCGCGGGCGATCGCGTCGAACCAGTCGATCGCCCAGTTGAACCGCTCCCCGAAGTCCGGCCAGGTGAACCGGGAGACCGCCGTGCGGTAATCGCGGGAGGAGGCCTGCAGGAAATCTCGGGCGGCGCGGTACCGCTCGGTGGTCGACTGCGTCATCGTCGGTCCTCTCCGGGGCAGCGGCGGCGGGAACGAGCCGGGCGGGCCGTCAGGGACAGTATTCCGCGCGCCCCCGTTGACAAGACCGCCTAACGGGTGAGTGATGCGTAGATGGAGAGAAGTAGCGCGTCCTCGCGCACCGGGCCCACCCGCCGTGCGCTCTTGTCTGCTTCAGCCGCCACAGCGGTCGCGGCGCCCCTGGCTGTGGGTACGACGGCGCACGCCGCGAGTTCCGCCGCGGCGCCGCTGCGCGGCCGGGAGCCGGACCCGGCGCTGCGGGCCCTGATTCGCCGGATCGACCCGGACCGGCTGCGGGCCACCGTGCAGCGGCTGACCGAGTTCGGCACCCGGCACACCCTGTCCAGCCAGACCGACCCGAGCCGCGGCATCGGCGCCGCCACCGACTGGGTGATGGCGCAGATGGACGCGATCGCGGCCACCTCGAACGGCACGATGACCGTGCAGCGGCAGTCGTTCGTCCAGCCGGTGTCGTCGCGGATCCCGGTCCCCACCGTGATCACCAACTGCATCGCCACACTCAAGGGCACCGCCTCGCCTGAGCGCTTCTACGTGGTCACCGGGCACCTGGACTCGCGGGTGACTGACGTCCTGGACTTCACCAGCGACGCCCCCGGCGCCGATGACGACGCGTCAGGCGTCGCCGTCGTGCTCGAACTCGCCCGGCTGTTCGCGACCCGGCAGTTCCCCGGCACCGTCGTGTTCGCCACCGTGGCCGGAGAGGAGCAGGGCCTCTACGGATCGGCGTTCATGGCCCAGCAGATGAAGGCGGCCGGCGCCGACGTGCAGGGCATGTTCAGCAACGACATCGTCGGGGCGAGCCAGGCCTGGGACGGCACGCCGCCGAACCCGCACAGCCTGCGGCTGTTCGTGGAGGGGATCCCGACCGCGGCCACCGCGAGTCAGATCTCGCTGATGCAGTCGGTCGGCGGCGAGAACGACGGTGCGACCCACCAGCTCGCCCGGTTCGTCGCCGAGTCCGCCCCGCGCGAGCTGACCGGGGTGGACATCCGGGTGATCTGGCGCCGCGACCGGTACCTGCGCGGCAGCGACCACCTCTCCTTCCAGCAGCAGGGCTATCCGGCGGCCAGGTTCACAGAGCCGCGCGAGAACTTCGACCACGAGCACCAGAACACGCAGGTCGTCGGCGGCGTCCAGTTCGGCGACCTGATCGAGTTCGTCGACTTCGACTACCTGGCCCGGGTGGCGCGGGTGAACGCGGCCGCGCTGTGGTCGCTGGCCACCGCGCCGGCGACGCCGAAGGGCGTGCAGATCCACACCACGCCGCCGGGCACGCTGTCGGGCACCAACCTCACGACATTGAGCTGGACCGCGAATCCCGAGGCTGACCTGGCCGGGTACGAGGTCGTCCTGCGCGAGACCACCTCGGCCGACTGGACCTCGGCGATCGAGGTCGGCGATGTCACCACCGTCACGCTCGACATCTCGAAGGACAACGTGCAGTTCGGCATCCGGGCCGTCGACCAGGCCGGCCACCGCAGCCCCGTCGGCTTCCCGCAGGTCGCCGCCTAATCAGGCCACCCGGGCGGTCAGCCGCGATCGAGCTGCGCGCGCACCGCCTCGGCCTCGGGAACGCCAAGGCTCTGATACCGCGCCAAGGCGTCCAGCCAGAGGCCGCGGGCGCGATCGAGGTCGCCTCGGGCGTGGGCGACGCGGGCGAGCCCGTCGATCGCGAGCGCCTGCTGGTAGTGGTCGCCGGTCTCCCGGCTGAGCGCGAGCGCGTGCTCGTGTTCGCGCTCAGCCTCGTCGTGCTTGCCGACAGCCCAAAGCGCCTTGCCGTGGCCATTGCGCGCGACCGACTCCATATCCTGCGAGCCGAGTTGATCGACGAGCGCCAGCAGAGCGTCGTAGTGCTCGAACGCTTCCGGGAAACGGCGAAGATCGCGGTACGCCGCGGCGAGCCCACGCAGCGTCTCGGCCTCTCCGGTGCGGTTCCTCGCTGCCCGGTTGATCTCCAGCGCACGGTGCAGGTGCGCGAGCGCTTCCTCGCCACGGCCGGTACGCGTGTACAAGTTGCCGATGCTGGCGCGCACGACGGCTTCGTTGGTCAGATTGCCGGTCGCCTGCTGCAAACGCAGCGCTTCGAGCAGGACGTCCAGTGCCTCCTTGTATTGGCCGGTCCTGCCGTAGACCGCTCCGAGGTTGCCCAGCGCGTTCGCCTCGCTCAGCTGGCTGCCCGTATCGCGGGCGATGACCAGCGCCTGCTGGTAGTGCGCTGCCGCCTCCCGATAGCGGCCCAGATGCCAGTAAATCAGCCCTATGTTGTTCAGGGCGATGCCCTCGTCGGTGCGGCGGCCGAGCCTGCGCAGCAGCTTGATGCTGCGCTCCATGGCCGTCAACGCCTCTTGGTTGCGGCCGAGCCGCCACTGGCTGATGCCGAGCGCGCCGAGCGCGCGCGCCTGCCCGTAGCCGTCGCCGATTTCTTCGCAGGCCTTTATCGCCGCGGCGTGCAGGGTCAGCGCGTCTTCGTGGCGGCCGATCGACATCAGGTGGCGCCAGAGGATCATCGACAGCTCGCCCGCGATCTGCGGCCGGCCGTGGGACGCCGCATTCGTCGCCGCCGCGAGCAGGTTCGCGTGCTCGTTCTCCAGCCAGGCGCGGGCCGCGGCGACGTCGTGGACCGGCGGCGCGGGATCCGCGGGCGTGTCATAGCGCGGCCGCCGGTGCGCCTCGTACGGGTGAAGGATGTCCATCGCGGCGCCCGCCGACTGCGCGTACCAAGTCAGCATCCTGTGAACACTGTCCGCCGCGCTCTGCCCGCCGTCCGTCATCGAGATCAGCTCTCGTGCATAGAGGCGCAGCAGGTCGTGATACCGATAGCGGGCCCGGCTCGTCGACTCCAACAAGTGCGCCTGCACCAGGCCGCCCAGCGCCTCAGCCACCGGTTCCGGGTCCTGGCCGAGCAGCGCCGCCGCGGCGAGCAGGTCGATGTCCGGCCCCTCGGACTGGCTCACCAGGCGGAACGCGCGGGCCGGGTCCGCCGTCCCGGGGCCCTGCGACGGCGGCAGCGCCGCGTAGCTCACCGCGAAGGTCGCTCGCACGGCGCGGTCCTCCGCCTGCAACTCGTCGAGCCGGGCGCCTTCGTCCGCCAGCCGTTCGGCCAGGGCCGCGACGGTCCAGTCCGGACGGGAGCTGAGCCGCGCGGCGGCGATGCGGATCGCCAGCGGCAGCCCGGCGCAGCGCGTCAGCACCGCGTCCACGGCCTCGGGCTCCGCCGAGGCGCGGTCCTCGCCGATGACCCGGACCAGTAGTGCGCGGGCCTCGGCGGGGCCGAGCACGCCGAGGTCGAGCCGGTTGGCGCCGTCCAGCGTCGCCATGCCGTGCCGACTGGTCACCAGCACCGCGCTGCCCGCCGTCCCCGGCAGCAGCGGCCGCACTTGAGCCGGGTCACGTGCGTCGTCGAGCACCACCAACATGCGCCGCGCAGCCAGCAGGCTGCGGTACAGCGCCGCGCGCTCGTCCTCCTCCTGCGGCAGCGCCTGGTCCTCTACGCCGAGGCTGCGCAGGAAGCGGGCCAGCGCGTCGGCCGGCGATACCGCGGACTCTCGAGTACCGCGCAGATCGATGTGCAGCTGTCCGTCCGGGAAGTGTTCCCGCAGGCGATGGGCTGCGTGAACGGCCAGGGTCGTCTTCCCGACGCCGCCGGTCCCGCGCACTACGCAGACGGACACCGCGGCTCCGCCTGGATCGCCGGGCGGCGGGGCGAGCCGGCGTTCAATGTGTCGCACGAGGTCGTCGCGACCGGTGAAGTCGGCGATGTCGGGCGGGAGCTCGGCGGGGACGGGGCGGCTGCCGCGTGGGCCGACGGGCTTCGCGCGCACTGCGGCCGTCGGCTGCGCGGGCGCGGCGGCGGTCTGCGACACGTCGTATTCGAGGGCTGCGAGCGCCGGATCGGCGGCGAGGATCTGGGCGTTCAAGCGCTGAAGCGCGGGCCCGGGGTCCATGCCCAGTTCCTCGGCGAGCACCCCGCGCACGGCCCGGTAAGCGGCCAGAGCGTCGGCCTGCCGCCCTGCGCGATAGCAGGCGAGCATCAGCTGAGCATGGAAGCGCTCGCGTAGCGGGTGACGCGCGGTCAGCTCGTACAACTCGGCCAACAGCTCGCTCGCCCGGCCGATGCGCAGGTCGGCGTCGATGCGCTGCTCCAGCGCGGTCAGCCGCTGCTCGACCCAGACGGGCACCGTCTGCCGGTGCAGCGCCTCTGACTCCACGTTGCCGAGCGGGTCTCCGCTCCACTGCGCCAACGCCGCCGTGAGCAGGGCCGAGCGGCGCTGCGGATCGGCCGCGGCCTGGGGCAGGGCCGCCTCGCGCAGCAGGGAGCGGAAGCGCAACAGGTCGAGAGCGTCATCGTGCACGATGATCTGGTAGCCGTCGGCATGCGTGACGATCGGCGCCGGATCGTCG
>Ga0070739_10001933_pt1 | contig 29295 bp, 20 predicted proteins | sample Coa_R1_7_FD_66445 | JGI IMG/M metagenome (GOLD analysis project Ga0070739, IMG submission 66445) | Surface soil microbial communities from Centralia Pennsylvania, which are recovering from an underground coalmine fire - Coalmine... | ecosystem: Environmental > Terrestrial > Soil > Unclassified ...
GGGACCAGTCAGCACGTTTGCCCGTGTCCTGGATCGAGATGTCGAAGTGGCCTCGCTGGTCGAGCGGCTGATTATCGTCGGCGGCTCCTGGCACGAGCCGGGCGACGCCAGCGCCGTGGCTGAATTTCACTTCTTCTGTGACCCGGCCGCCGCCCGTCAGGTACTCCGCTGCGGCGCACTCATCACGCTGTTGCCGTTGGACGTGACGCGCAAGCTCTTGTTCGCGCCAACCGAGCTGCTGGCCCTGCCGGACTCGGAATCGCCGACTACCCGGTTTCTGCGGCAAATCGTACCCCAGGGCATCGCCGGCGCGGCGAGTCTCTTCGGAATCGAGGGGTTTTATCTGCAAGACGTGCTCGGCCTCATTCCCCTGGTGATGCCGGGCGCGCTCACCACACGGTCGGTGGCCGCCGATGTCGAGCTGCGCGGCGAGCTGACGCGCGGAATGAGCGTCTTTGACGTGCGTTGGGGCGTCGCGGCCAAGCCCAATGTGGAGTTGGCTACCGGAGTCGATGTGCCAGCGGTTCGTCAGTACATCCAGCGCATTCTCAGCGCCGACTGATCGCGCGAACTTCCGGTGCCGATTTCGCGACACGCCTTGCAGACGAGATTCTGCGGTGATAGCCTATGAATTTGTAGAGTAAATCATCCGAAAGCGAACGAAATGAGCCGGAAGCGTAAGCGACGGCATATTCGCCGTCGCTTACGCTTCCGGCTCGCAAGGCATGAGCGATCATTCCAGGAAAAAGTGCTGGTTCCTTTTGTTGCTGATCGTCCTCGTAGGCGCGGCGACCGTCCTTACTTTCTGGTCGAACCGGGAGCGCGCCCTGCACCTCTCGACGAATGATCCTTTTCCTCTCCCTCCTTACTCCGAAAGCAGCTTTCTCAATACTGGATCGGAAGCCCGCTACATCGGCACCGCTGCCTGTATCGCCTGTCATCCGGCGAATCACCGCTCCTACTTGCTTACGGCGCACAGCCAATCGCTCGCCGAGGTGAATCCCAACGACGAGCCACCCGATGGCGCCTTCGAGCACTCGCTTTCCGGGCGATCCTACCGCGTTTATCGTCGGGACAATCAGCTCCGCCATGAAGAGATCCTGCGCACGGCGGACGGCCAGGAAATCACCCGCGTCGATGTCCCGGTTCGCTACCGAATCGGCTCGGGACACTTCACACGCACCTACTTGGTCGAACTCGACAGCTTCCTGCACGAGTCGCCTATCACCTGGTATGCTTCCCGCAAACAATGGGACATGTCGCCGGGGTACGATTTTCCCAAACATTGGGGTTTTGATCGGCCCATCGCGGTCGATTGTGTGGCCTGCCATGCGGGGCGTGCAGAGACCGTCGAGGGCACGCTTCATCGCATCGCCTTTCACGAGAAGACAATCGGTTGCGAAAACTGCCACGGACCTGGCTCGCTGCATGAGGCCTTGCGACGCGGGCCGGGTCTCGCGGAGACTGAAGAGGACGCGACCATCGTCAACCCCGCCAAGCTGTCGCGCCCGCTCTTGGAATCGGTTTGTGCAGCCTGCCACCTGAGCGGCCCCGCGACCGTTGAATTGCGTGGCCGGCACTCCGGCGATTTCCGACCCGGTAAGCCCCTGACCGACTATCGCACCGAGTATCGCTTCGAGGGCGGCAAGGAGCTGATGACGGTAACGGGCCACATGACCCAGCTGCGTCAGAGCGCCTGTTATCAGCGGTCGGAGGAAATGACCTGTCTGACCTGCCACGCACCGCACCCCAGCGAGAAGCCGCGCGATTCCCTGGCGTTTTACCGAGGGAAATGCCTGAGCTGCCATACCGTCCAGGCTTGCGGGCTGGACGAAGCCCAACGGCGAGCGAAAGATGCCGCGGACAACTGTCTGACTTGCCATATGCCGCGCGGCGACACCGAGATGCCCCATATCGCTTTCACCAATCACCGCATCGTAAGGCGGCCGACACCGCGGCCGGCCGACTTGGGACCGGGCGGCGGGCTTCTGCCGGATGCCTCCGCCGGCAGCGTTCCGGAGTTGACGCCGGTTGAGGAATCGCCCCTGTTGGCACCGCTGGACAAGCAACGAAACCTGGGACTGGCGTATTTCTTGGCCTCTCGTAATCCGGTCTACACCCGATACGGCTATGCCGGCATCTTCGAGGAGCGTGCCCGCAGGCTGCTCGAAGAGGTGGATGCGGCGAAACTTCCAGACCCGGAAACCTGGGCGGCCCTTGCGGATCTCTACCGGGAAAATCAACCTCAGCTCGCCAGTAGCTATGCACAGCAAGTCCTCCAGGCTGCGAACGCTTCCACCGAAGCGCGTGTCTCCGCTCTGCTGATTCTCGCCGCCGAGGCAATGCGGGACCGCCGCTACGAGGAGGCCAGCAGTTGGCTGGAAGAGGTTGTTCGCCGGCAACGAGCTGTCAACGACTGGTACTTCCTGGGCCTGTGCTATTTGGAGCTGGATCGCCCAACCCGAGCGTTGCCTGCGCTGCGGCAGTCGCTGGCAATCCGGCCGGATCGTTCCGCCGTCCATGCACGGCTCGCCCAAACATACCAACGGCTGCGAATGGCCCAGCTCGCCGACGAACACCGGCAAAAAGCCCGCTGGATCGTCCAGGAGCACCGGGATTGAAGCTCGTCTTGCAAGTTTCGCCGCTTCCGTCTACTTTAGCCGCGTTCGTGGTCGGCCGGCTCGCCAGGAGGGCGGGCCGCGAGGTAGATCCACCCGTACGTTCTACCTCGAATCCGGCCGCAGCCGTGTGAGCGAACTGCTGATTTTCACCTCTCGAATCGACCCGCTCTCTCTATCCTTCACGCCCCTCGCCAACCGCGCGGCAGGATCCGCGCTGGGCACGCTCACGCGCGCAATTGCTTTTGACCCACGGCAAGGATGCTGTCATGGTCCGCAATGGCCTGTTTGTGACGCTGTGCGCCGGCATGTTCTTCGCCCTGACCTTTGGGGCCGGCACCGTCTCCGGCGAGGACACCGAAAGCAAGATACGCCGGCAGCTGGCCGTGCAGTCGGCGCTCCAGCAGGGCCGCGAGAACTTGCAGCGTGGCGAGTATCAGGCCGCCGTCTACTGCCTCGAAAAAGAGATCGCCCGCGTGGACGGCAATCGTGATTACATGAACGCGCTGCGCGAAGCCTACCGCGGCTATATCCGCGAGCTGCAGCAGAGCCGCCGCAACGCCGAAGCGCGGACCTATCAAGAACGCCTCAAAATTCTTGATCCCGGCTACCAGATCGAGCTGAACGCCAGCGGTTCCTCCAATCCGCCAACCATCGCCTCGCTGGCGGCGCAGTCGGCTCCCCCTCCACCGCCAGCCGCCAAGCCAACGACCAACTACACCGCGCGTCCGCAAATGCCCGACGAGCAGCACGATCCCTTCGCCGATAGCAACACCGCGCACGCAGCATCCAACAACGACCTACTCGAACGCGCTCGCCGCGAGTACGACGCCAAAAAATACGAATCGGCCAATCGGCTCTATGAGGAAGCCAACCGTGCCGATAGTCGCTCGACCGCGCCGTACCGCGAATTGTGGGCGTTTTGCAAGCTCTATATCGCCACCGAAGCGTTGAACAAGGCCGGCTGGGCGGCGCCCGCGGACGCAGAGAAAGAAGTGTTGGCGGCGATGAATCTCACCACATCGCCGGAGCTTCAGCGCCAAAGCAAGGAGTTGCTTCGCGCCATCCAGGATCGCCGTATCGAGGTTCGCCACGTTCCGGCCCAAGGTCGGAATTGGGCGGAGGTCGAGACGGCGAACTTCCGCGTCATTTACCACGAATCCCGCGATCTGGCCGAGCAAGCCGCCCGCGTCGCCGAGATGACGCGAGTGGCGGCGATCCGCAAATGGTTCGGCGAGGAGCCGACGCCCTGGGAGACGAAGTGCGTCATCTTCCTCTATCCCAATGGCGACTTTTACGCTCGCCAAACGGGTAAAGCGAAGGATTCACCCGGCCATTCGACGCTGGCACGCGATTCAACCAACCTGGAGCGCGTGGTCAAACGGCAGATTGATTTGCATTGCGACGTGGCCGAGATGCTGACGCATGTACTACCGCACGAGACGACGCACGCCGTGTTGTACGGTCGTTTCGGCCGTCACGAAGTGCCGCGCTGGGCGGATGAAGGAATGGCCATTCTCAGCGAGCCGCGCGAGAAGATTGAGCGCTATTTGAAATTGACTCCCTCTCTGCGCTCGCGGCATGAGTTGTTTTCTGCGTCGGAGCTGATGTCCTACAACGACAACTACCCGGAAGCACGCCGCGTCACCGCGTTCTGGGTGCAGAGTGTTTCGTTAGTGGACTTTCTCACATCCCAAAAGGGCGGCCCGCAGGCCTTCACGCGCTTTGTCCGCGATGGACTGGAGTGCGGATTTGAGAAGGCGCTGCAACAGCACTACGGATTTCGCGATTTTAAGGAGCTTGAAGAGCGCTTATCACAATCCACAAGCGGTGTAGCGCTGTCCGGGCGCTGAAATCAGTCGGCGAACGTAACATCCTCGCCCCCGGCGCGGCTTGCAAGAGCGGGCATTACAGAAGCAGCGGCATAAGGAAGGAAATGGGCGGAGCCGTCGGCGAACAGAAACAAAGCGCCGCCGCTGTGCGGACTCCAGAAGTGGAACATATCGCATTGGTTGGTCAGGCTCCCGGATGCGTAAGAATAAGTTCCGGGCGGACACGAACCTTTCGTTACTGGCTGTAGGTTTGGCTCGCGTACGCCCAGCACCATCTCCGCTGAGCCAGTGAACCGCTGGCCCACGCCGGCGTACCACCAGCCGAACTGGCAATCGGCGCTGGCTGGTCGCTCGCCGACTAGGAGTGTGTTGCTCGTGCCGTCGGTAATGTCGGCAATACGGACGGCGGAATCTTTGAAGAGGACGCCGTCGCGGCTGTAGAGATTCTGTCCTTCGACGCCCAAGTAGCAGGTCAAGGTCACTAGGATTTGGTCGCGCGGTGCAAGATGCACCTGATCGGAGCGGGGATCGGCGGGACAAGCGAAAATCGGCATGACGGTGGTCAGGCCGATGTGGGGCGGGCTTACAAATGGCGAGCGCGATTGTCGATACGCCGCCACAGTGGCGTTCCATAAGCTGCCTTGCTCGAGGTAGGGCAACAGTATCGTCAGCCAACTAGCGTAGGGGCCGGGCAAATCACGGGACGAGGGCGAGCGCATGCCGGGGGGAAAGCTGCCCATCGTATCGTGATACTGATGCACGGCGAGGCCGATTTGATGCAGATTGTTGGCGCACTTGATCCGAGCCGCTGCGTCGCGCGCTTTCTGCACTGCCGGCAGCAGTAACCCTATCAGCACACCGACAATGGCGAGGACGACTAACAATTCGAGCAAAGTGAAGGCGTGCCGGTGATGGTCGGATTTCAAAGGCGGTCTCATGACGCGGACCCTTGCGCGACGCCTTTTACTGTAAGCTCTAAACGTCGAACCCCCTTTTGTTCCTCGACGTAGATGGTCGCTTGTCGCTCGAACTCCTCACTGCCCGGTATGAGTTCCACGGTCACGAGGATTTCGTTACCAGCGGGTACCAGGAAAGGCCAGTTCTCGAGTTCCGAACCGAAACTCACTTTTGCGCCTCAGCAGATCGAAGCACCAAGGATTCGTAAAGGCACACGCGCTCTATTGCGAAGACGATAAGAAACCGTCAACGTATCTTGCGGGGCGAAAGTGGCAACGCTCCGCACAGGGTCATCGAGCACCCAGGCGTCGTCGGAAGAAGCCTCCTCCCACGACGCCCAAGCTCCGGCGAGCACGAGGGTAAGTAACAATGGGCCGCAGAAACTCATGCCGATACGGGCTGTCATGGCAAGCTCCAGGAGTTAGGAAGCCTCAGAAGAGAGCGAGGCCTTCGTTGTATGGCGGCGTTTAAGCCATGCAAACAAAATCGACAGCGCGGCGGCGGAGAGAGTTGCCGCCGCAATCCACAGATACCAGCGGGTCGGTCTGGGAAGAGGAGCAACATCGATTGGCTCAGGGAGGTCGAACGCGGATAAGCGGAAGTCCCTCGGCGTCTTCTCGGTTATCCCCAGACGGATGAGCCGGATGGTCAATGTGACGTTGGGGGCGAAATCGGCCGATTTATAAGTCGCCAGGCTCGTACATTCGGTTGGAAATTCAAGTCCGTCGATTGTAATTCCGTAGCTCCATCGCTCCGTCCCTATCCCGGAGGGTGTTTCAGATCGGAGTTCGACCAACCGCCAATTATGGCTCGGATCGAGATACGTCTGGATTTGGTTTCCCGCACGGTCAGTATATTCAACAAGAAGCAACCCCTTGGCGTCATCGAACCGCAATTTATGAAGAGCGTACTTATCGTGGTTATCAATCGCCGCCAAGCTGTTATTGAGATAGTAGTACGCCCCATCATGCAGGCTGGGCTGGCTGAGAGGACGCTTTCGTTTCCCTGGGCCATATTCTATCAAAGCATAAGGACCATCTTCCCGCGTTTTGTTGAGAGTGAAGTAGTAATCGCTATTGTCGCATTGCAAGCGAATCTCAACTTTGTTCGGTTCGTTGTCCCAGGTAACTATTTTCTCGCACATCAAATTATCGCCTAGACGGACAACTCGACGGCGTCCCGAGTGTGCATTGAAAGGCATCTTGCCTATGGATCCCGGCACTTTATCCATCCGATATTCGCTTTCTTCGTCCAGGCGCTCGGCTAAGGCCTTGTACTTTTCCGAGACCTCCTTGACTTCCGTTCTGGCCTTGGCAAGCCAGATGGGGTCAATCGCCTCGCCGCCTCGCGTATGGGCGGCCGTTCCCGAACAAAGAGCTGCCACAAGAGCGAGATACCATCTTCCGATTGCACGCATGGGGCTGCCTCGGCGATAAAAAGGCCCTGGGTTCAAGAGCAGGGCAGTTGTACTGTCCCAAACAAGTGATGCTGTTCTTGTCGTTTGCGCAGCAAACAAAATCAAACACTTTTTTGTTTCAAGCAGCACTCTTCCTGTCTCCGAGGGTGAGCTGTTGTCTCCGCTGCTTACGGGCAGGTGCACTTGTCGTTAAAAACAAAGCAGGTACAGGGTCCTGTGAGATTCCTGCAAGTAGTCGCTTCGCATTGGTCTTTAGTGTGCTGGTTAGGACAGGGGTTACTAGTGGGATTTGGGCAAGTGTCCTGCGCGTCGGGACCGACCGGGTTCCCGGAGTCTGAACCGGCATCCGCCCACGCACTCGCTGGAACCGTTAGCGGCGTAAGCAAGGCCAGCGCGATCGCCAAACTGGCGAAGAACCACGTTCCAAAGGCATAGAATCGAGACATGGCCACATCCTTTTGTGAAAAGAAACTCAGAAGTCGTAAAGACCCCAGGATTCGCTCACCACTGCCCTTTCTCTGCCACCGATGAAGTTGTCAGGACATTCTTGATTCGCCCTGTCACGCGGAAATTGACGCGCCACAAGCCGTCATCATCTACTAGCAGGCCTGGCTGCACCGGCATCTTCGCAGTGAGGATGACAGTATGCGATTTACCGGGCGGAATCGTAACAGGCAAACTGCCCGTTACTATGCACGTTCAGTCCCTCGTTCCGCCGATCAAACGTATCGGATGATCTGTCCGATTGACCATCTCGATCGCTGCGTTTCGTTCTTCCGCAGGAGCACCAGTGCCGACATCGACCAATCGCGGATAAAGCGAGATCCGTTCGCCGCGGAGATAGGCCAAGGCGGCATCCGGCGAACCGTAGAACCAGTTTGCTAGACCGGCAAGCGACGCCAGGATCACGACTGCACCGCCCAGACCGTATAGAGCGGGTAGGATGCTCAACAGGAGAAGCCGCGGGTTCCGCCGCACCAACTTGAGGTCAGGCCGTCCAAGGATTAGGGCGAGCAGAACAGCGAGGTCAATGCCAAAGACGTACCAGGGGTTAACCGATAGTTGACCGAAACAGCCGCAAGAAGCGCGGCCGATCCACCCCTGATACGCACTAACACCCGCGAAAATGATGAAGGCGGCGAGAGCAGTCCCCCAGGAACCGAGGGGGCAAGTCCCCCAAAGAAGCCAGGCCGCTAGGAAGATTTCACATTCGATTACAGCGATTTGGAAGGCCGTCGTTGTGAACAAACCCATGCGGCCGACAGGATCAACGGCCAGTCCGTTTAGCTTCAGCACCGCTGCTGCCAGTAGCAGTACGGCTAGGAAACGCGAAACGACAGAATAGGACAAAAGGTGCAACATCCCAGCACCCATCTCTCTTGGGAAGGAGGGCGAGACGAGATGAGATGAGATGAGTTTTTACATGTCTCCTCCAGTTCTGTCAAGGGCAATTTCGTTTTTTGATTGTACCCATTTTCGCTTCGCAAAAGAGGCGTTTCTCCCGCTCCTTTATGGTCGCGGCTACACCGAGATGCTCGACTTCTTGGCCTCAAGCGTGGCCGTCGAAAATCTCAGTGTTCCCCATCGACGAGCTGCCGGATCGAGATAATCTAGATATAGCCGGGAGTCCCGTTACGGCAGGATTGAAGCGAGGGCATGGGAACATATTCCGCGGGTGCGGTCATGAATCATCTTTACGACTTGCTCATATCCTTATCGGTGCTGGTGAAGCTAGCCGTTTTCCTTTGCTTGATGAGGGCCGCGCTGGTCTTCGCAGAAGACAACCGCAACGCGCCGAAAGTGATCGCTCCTCCCGAATCATTTTTCGAGAGGTTTCGTGAGAAAGACCGGGAAGCTGCCCGCAAGTTCTACAAGAAATACCTCAATGTCAACGGCTTGTCCGTGGCGGCCTCCGCCGAGATTGCCGACGAGGCGCTCCAGCGCACTCACTACCTCGTCTCTCATCTGCTGGCAGGCCGGCCTGACATCCTACAAGCGATGGCTAAGAACGGTACGCGCCTAATCGTTATTGGCAAGGACCAAGTTTACACCGACATGCCGGAGTATCGCAATCGGCGCAATCCGGACTACCTAAACGAACGCGTGCGGGGCACTGGCGGCCTGGATGTCACCAGCTTCGGCGAGGAAAACTTGCTGAACCTGCCCCTGGATCGCTATGACGATGAGAGCATTGCCGTTCACGAATTCTGCCATACGATCGATGCGGCTTTGAGGCGGATCGATCCCTCCTGGCGCGAGCGGCTGCTTGAAACCTACCGATACGCCCGGAAGCGGGGATTGTGGCACAACGCCTACGCTTCCTCCAATTCCGCTGAGTATTGGGCCGAAATCTGCCAATCGTATTTCGATTGCAACCGCGTCAATAACTGGAACCACGCCGCCATCGGTACGCGCGAGCAGCTCAAACAGTACGATCCCGAAGGCTATGAATTGGTGAAGACGACCTTCAAACTGTCGCCTGCCAACGACTGGCGCTATCGCCCGCTGCGCCGTCAGCCTAGTGTGATCGCGCCGCCGGCCAAGTTCCAGATCGATCCGTACTACACCAAGTTCACCTGGGCGCGCGAGTTTATTGTGCTGGGATCGAAGCATGTAAGCGATGAAGCACTGCTCAAAGCGAACGACATCATCCGCAAGATGTTTGCCTATCGACATGACATCCTCAAGGCGATGATCTCCGACGGTGCGCGGTTGATCGTGTTGGGACGCAACGAGAAATTGAGTGACCTGCCTGAATTCAAGGAAGCCAAGGAGCGCGCAGACTTTGATGAGGTTCGCTACTGCGATTACACGCCGAGTCTGAAAAGGATGGTAGTAGCGGAGGAGAACGTCCTCGGCTTGGCAGGGGAGCCTTTCGCAGGGAAGTGCATGGTGATCAGCGTGTTCGCCAAGGGGCTTTACCAAGTAGCCGGCTTGCGGGCCGTTGATCCCGACTTTGAAAAACGACGCGACAAGCAACAGTACGAATTGCTGGTCAAGCGCCTGGATGTCGAATTCGACCAGCGAATCCGTAAGCTCTATGACGAGGCTATGAGCAAAGGATTATGGAAGGGCACGGCTGCGGCCCGCAATAGCATCGAATACTGGGCGGCAGGAGTGGAAGCCTATTTCGACGCCGCTGGCTCCGGAACGCCGCCTCACAGTGCAGATCGACCCATTACAACCCGCGAGGCACTCAAGGCGTATGACCCGGATTTGTTCGCTCTCGTCGATGAGACGATGGCCTACAAGGAGCATGTCGATTGGCGCTTCCAACGCTAAGCACTGGTGCATCGACGCGCGCGGACATCATATCTCTTGCATGAAACGGCATCGCGTCCTTATCATAAGCCGCAATGTCTCGACCAATTAGACCAAATTCGGAGGAATCGCAATGACGCAGGCAGCATCCTTTCGCGGCCGAATCTACGACGACATCACCCAGACCATCGGAGCCACGCCGCTGGTGCGGCTGCGGCGCGTGGTCGGCAATGCCGAGGCCATTGTCGTCGCCAAGCTGGAAAACTTCAATCCGCTGTGGTCGGTCAAGGACCGCATTGGCGTGTCCATGATCTCCGCCGCCGAGCGCGATGGCCGCGTCAAGCCGGGTACGACCATCATCGAGCCGACGAGCGGCAACACCGGCATCGGCCTGGCCTTCACCTGCGCCGCCCGCGGCTACAAGCTCATCGTCACGATGCCCGAAAGCATGAGCCTGGAGCGTCGCCGGCTGCTCAAGGCTCTCGGGGCCGAAGTCGTGCTTACCCCGCGGGAAACTGGCATGAAGGGCGCGATCGAAAAGGCCAACGAGCTGCTCAAGACCATTCCCAATTCGTTCATGCCGCAGCAGTTCGAGAACCTGGCCAATCCAGAAATCCATCGCAAAACCACGGCCGAAGAGATCTGGAACGACACGGCCGGCAAAGCAGACATTCTGGTTTCCGGCGTCGGCACCGGGGGCACGATCACCGGAGTTGGCGAGGTTATCAAAAAACGGAAGCCCAGTTTCAAAGCCATCGCCGTGGAGCCGGTCAGCAGCGCAGTCATCACACAGACCAAGAATAAAGAGCCGCTCAAGCCCGGCCCACATAAGATTCAGGGACTTGGCGCCGGCTTCATCCCCAAGGTGCTCAATGTCGAGATCATCGATGAAGTAATTCAAGTCAACGATGACGATGCCTTTGCCATGGCGCGTCGTCTGGCCCGAGAGGAGGGCATCCTGGGAGGCATCAGCTCCGGCGCTGCCGTCCACGCCGCCGTGCAGGTGGCGCAACGGCCGGACAACGCCGGCAAGTTGATCGTCGTTGTTTTGCCTGACCTCGGCGAACGCTACTTGAGTACGGCGCTGTATCCGGAATGACGTTGCAACCGGCGAGCGGGGGCGTAAGCTCCCTGTTCGGAAGGAACAGGGGACTTACGCCCCCCGCTCGCCAAAGGTTTTCGCCGCTTGCAGTGTGTTGTACAACAGCATCGTGATGGTCATCGGCCCGACGCCACCGGGGACGGGAGTGATGGCCGAGGCCACTTGCCGTACCGCCTCGAAATCCACGTCGCCGGCCCACGTTCGATCCGGAAGCTGATTGCTGCCCACGTCGATGACCACCGCGCCCGGCCGAACCATGTCTGCCTTCACGAACCGTAATTGACCAATCGCAACGATGAGAATGTCGGCGGAACGTGTTATCTCGGCGAGATTCTTGCTGCGGCTGTGGCAAACCGTTACGGTCGCGTCCACGCCCTTCTGCATCAGAATCAACGCCATGGGTTTGCCGACAATGTTGCTGCGGCCAATCACAACGACATGCGCCCCGGCGACCGGGATGTTATTGCGGACCAGTAATTTCAAGATGCCGTGCGGGGTGCAGGCAAGCAAACGCGGCCGGCCCGCCGCCAATAGGCCCAGGCTGTGCGGACTGAAACCGTCCACGTCTTTGAGGGGAGAAACGGCATCGACAATCGCGGCCTCGTTGATGTGCAGCGGCAACGGCAGCTGGACTAGGATACCGTGCACAGCGGAATCCGCATTGAGACGCGCGACCAGTGCGAGCAGATCGGATTCGGAAGTATCGGCCGGAAGCTCATGCAAGAAACTCGCGATGCCCACCTTGTCGCAGGCGCGGCGTTTATTGCGGACGTAAAGTTTGCTGGCTTCATTATCGCCGACCAGTACCGCCGCCAAACCGGGACGAATGCCGCGCGTCCGCAGCAGCTCCGCCGTCTCGGCGGCGATCTCCGCTTGCATCGTCTGCGCCAGTTGTTTGCCATCCAGTAGTACGGCTGACATATATCGATCCGTTTATTCTCGTCTCGCCAAAATTGGTCGAATGGCGAGAATTCCTTGCCAATCCGATGAAGAATTGATTATGCTAAATTGGGGTTAGGTCAAGCTCCCTCCCCACGCCGATCGAGTGAGCCCCTCTGGATCCCCACCGAGGTCATCATGAGAACTGACTCGCAACCGGACCATCAGACCACCCTGCTTGTGGTTGAAGACGATGAGATGGTTCGTGATGCTATGATCCGGCTGTTTGTGCGCGAGGGCTATCTGGTATTGACGGCGGCCACGGGCCACGATGCCATCGGCCTGCTGCGGACGCCGGCTACCTCGGTTGATGTGGTGCTGCTGGACATCGGCCTGCCCGACGTCAGCGGCGCCGATCTGTGCGCACGCATGAGGCAAATCTTCCCGGACTTGCCCGTAGTCGTCTGCTCGGGGGCGGCCCGTGCGGAGGAACTCGAAGAATTACGCCGGCTCGGAATCTCGCGCTTCCTCACCAAGCCGATCGCCCTCTCTGAGCTTGTGGAAGCAGTAGGTTCCGCCTGCAAGGCTGGCCTGGCGTCCCGTCCTACTCATTAAGCTCAACTCATCTTGTTTTCTCAATGACGGATCGATATTTCTGCCATCCGCTGTTGGCCTCGGTACCGCCGTTGACCGAGGCGCGGATTCCTGACCCATTCCGCGGAAAGCTATGAGCTTATCCTCCCGAACACGACGTTTCGGTACGGCGCTACTCCTTCTGGGTGGATTCGCCGGGTTCCTGCCGCGGTCGGCAGGGCAATCTCCCACTTGCGAGATCCCTTCAGTAGCGGACTTCTGGAAAATTGATCCTGTGCCGGGTTTTCTCGATCCCCCGCCGGCCTCGACTTCACTCGGTCGAACGCCGCGTCTTCGCCTGTTCCGGATCACGCCCGGTTTTCTTGCCGGCCCGCTGGGAATGCAAGATGACGAAAGCAGTGGACTGCCGGGCATGGCGAGCCTTGCGCGAACCGATCCGGTCCCAACGGTCCAGGAGAGCGGCCCAGACTGGATTCAAATCAGCATGGGATCGGATGTTCCTTATTTCGATCTGCGCTGCCCCGGCGATCCGGGCGGCTTCGGCTACTACCGCGTCAACACTCAGATGGCGTTGCTTGATTCGCCGACAACCGCGTGTTCCCTCGGCGTGCAGACGGTGACGCCCGCCGGCGCTCAGTTTGGCGGCTTGTCGAATGGACCGACGGTTCTCATTCCCGCCTTCAGCGTCTTTCACGCGCTCAGCGACTCCCTCGCCGTGCAAGGCTTCGTATCCAAAAACGTGCCCATTTACGATTCCGCCGCCACTCCGCTGCAAAGGAATGTACAATGCGGCCTGGCGCTCCAGCGCCCGCTCCTCGGCGATGCACCGGAAGGTCTGCGTAACCTGTACTTTTCTGTCGGGGCGCTGGGCCAGATCACTCCCCAGCGCGATTGTCTCCGGCTGGTGCCCAAGTGTGATGTGCTGCCCGGCGTCCAATGGCACGTCAACGACAACTGGTGGCTCTCCAGCGCCGTTCTCATGCCCGTAGGTCCGGTTCGCACCACGCCGGGCCAATGGCAACTCACTTGCTCGCTTCAGTTCTAACTTGAGGATGCGCGGTTGGAATCAGCGAGTCGGTTCCTCCGTGCCCAGCTGCACAAGAAACGCCAGCTGTTCGAGCTGGACCGTCAAGTCCACGGAGACAATGCTGATCTGGGGGGGCAGTCGCAAGACCTGCGGAGTGAAATTGAGTACGCCGCGAATGCCGGCGGCGGTGAGCATGTCGGCAACGCTCTGTGCGGCTTGCGACGGAACTGTCAGCACTCCCAACTCCGCTTTAGTAGCAGCGAGCACGGCCGGCATTTCCTCCAACGCATGAACGGTCAAACCATCGATCGATTGTCCGATCTTCGCCGGATCGGCGTCGAAGAGCGCCACAAAACGGAAGCCGCGTTCGACGAATCCTTGATAACGCAACAGCGCCCGAGCAAGGTTCCCCACGCCGACGAGAACGGTCGGCCAAATGCGATCAATGCCGAGGACGCGGCGTATAGCGGCAATCAACTCGGGAGCGGCATAGCCGATGCCGGGGTGTCCGAGATTGCCGAGATAGGCGAGATCCTTGCGGACCTGTGCGTCGGTCACGCCCAGCGCTTCGCCGAGCAAACGGCTCGATACCTTGCTGGCGCCTTCGCGGTGGAGCATTTCGAGACGCCGCAGGTAGAGGCTAAGGCGCCCCACGCTGGCACGTGAAGGTTTGGCTCCACTGGTATTATCGCTTCCGACTACCTCGTCTTTTTTGCTCATGCTCCGACTGTCCAATCAATCAAGTTCCCTCGACGGCATTGTAGGAAAAATAGGCGAGTTCTGCGCGGAACGCTGAGCCAAAGCACCATTGTCTCGCCTCGCCGAGGATGAGTACAATCGGCACTCGTGAGCGGGATGTTCCGCAGAATTTGGTGCAAAAAGAAGGTAGGTGCCGCGAGCCGAGCGGCACCAGGGTCCGGCTCGGCTCGCCGGACCTACTTGAGAGGAAGGAACCTCAGATGGAAAAAAAATCGCGGCTTGGGCGTGGCCTGGATGCGTTGTTGAGCGATGGCGGTGTAGCAACGGCGACACAAGCGCAAGTGCCGGTCGAGTCGATTGAGCGCAATCCCTATCAGCCGCGCAAGGCATTCGACAACGACGAGCTGGCGTCTCTGAGTGCCAGCATCCGCACGCATGGCGTGCTGCAACCGTTGGTGGTGCGTCAGGTCGGCGAGCGCTATCAGCTAGTGGCCGGAGAACGCCGGCTGCGAGCGGCCCGCGAGGCCGGACTTCAGAACGTGCCGGTCACCGTCGTAGACTTCAACGATCAACAGATCCTCGAAGCCGCCCTGGTCGAGAACATCCAGCGCGCCGACCTCAATCCCATCGAAAAAGCGCAGGGGTTCAAGGACTATCTGACGCGCTACCACATGACGCACGAGCAGCTGGCGGCGCGGCTGGGCCTGGGTCGTGCGACCATCACGAACCTGGTGGCGCTTTTGGAGTTGCCGGCAGAACTGCAAGACGCCGTGCGCGTCGGCCAGTTAACCACGGGACATGCCAAGATCCTCAAGGGCATTACCGATCCGGCCCGGCAGATCGCGGTGAGCAAGGAGATCATCGCACGCGGGCTGTCGGTTCATGCGACCGAGGCTTATCTGAAGCAGTTCGCTGCCGAGGCGGAAGCGCGAACGTCCACCAACGGAAGTAATGGCAACGGCCATGCTGCGCCTGAGAAGACGGCCCATGTTCAGGGCATCGAGGATGAGTTGCGGCAGAAGTTCAGCACACGCGTCGAAATTCGCGTCAAGAGCAAGGACAAAGGACAGATTGTGCTTACGTTCGAGTCGAATGACGACTTCGAGCGCATCCTTGAAGTGCTGCGGCGTTAGTTTTTCTGCACTGCGCCCTGGACTCCTTTGCTGACTTGTATCCGAACCAAAGCGTAGGCGAGGTCGGCTCTTCGCCTACGCTTCCGGTTCGCGCTCGTTTTAGAGCGCCTTTGCGGCTGTTGTAGCGGGTCCGGCTCGGCTCGCCGGACCTACCCGTAGGTGCCGCGAGCCGAGCGGCACCCGCAACCGCTACATCTACCTGAAAAGCGCTCTAGCATCTCACCTGATGAAAGCCTTTGTGCCCCCGCCGCTTCCGCCGACTCCCATCGAGCCTGACGGTGAGCTAAGCGCTACAAAATCGGCAAGGGAGATGCCGAGATTTATCGCGGTAAAAGCCAGCGCTCCAGCGTACGGCAAGTCCGTGAAGATCTCGGAGATCAGCTGAGATGCCGGCGTTAACGGCTTGTGCAGAAATTCCTCGGACAACTGCGACAACTGTGCCAGACCAAAGGCGTTGCCTCGGACGAGGTATGCGGCTACGTCAAAGGCGATCGTCAATGCTGCTTGGAACTGTGTCGGCGGAGGGGCGGGACTGGGGCTTGGACTCGGGCTAGGACTGGGACTGTTGCTCGGATTGATCGTCAATGTACCGGAGGCACTATTGCCGGCAAATTGCTGGCCGCTGTCGGTGTAGACTTCCATCAAGGTGTAGGTACCTGCCGACATACCCGCCGGGATTGTTAGGGATACGGTCGCGGTTCCCGCGGAGACCGTGCCCGTGTTCGAAGCTACCTCCACGCCGCCGCTGTTGAAGACCGCCACCGTCACGATGCCCTCATTCACGGTCGTCGTGCTGCTGACACCTACCGTGATGGACACCGTCTGGCTTGAAGTGTTGAAGGTGGCTGTGGCGTTGCCGGGTGTCAGCGTCACCGGCGACGAAGTGGAGGTGGAGCTGCTGAATTCCACGGCACCGAGATCAAGAAGGGGATCAGCGGTGGTGACCCGCAGCGCGCCAATCTCATCAATAGCACGCGAACTGGGACTGACGTTTTCGGCGCTGGCGATGGTAGCTAGGGCGCTGCTGCTGCCCGCGTTGACAGCGGCGCTGCCGGCTAATAGCGGGTAGTAGAGCAAGCCGCCTTTCGAGGTGGCGAGCGCTCCCAACTGTGGCGTAGTATTGTTGAGGATGTTGCCGCCGTTGCCGCTTGAGCTAGGGCCGCTCAGCCAGCCGCCGTTTGGCCCCTGGGACGACGGGACGAAACTGTTGGCCGTACTGCTCACGAAATCGGAGGCATTGTTGGCATTGACCGGCCCCCAATAGTCCGGCCCATCCGGAGCCTGGTCATTCTCCAGGATGGTGTTGACCAACAGGGGCGGAGTATTTGTGTTGCCGGATCCAGGCAGATCAAAAATACCGCCGCCCTGAGTCGATGCCTTGTTGGCACTGAAGGTTGCGTTGACAAACGAAAACGACGCATTGAGGGACGTTGTGAAGACATCGGTGCCGCCGCCGTCTCCCTTTCCAGCCGCACCGCTTAGTCCGGCAAGCCCGCTGGCTCCCGTCCCGTTGCTGCCTGCGCCCGTTCCGCCAAGACCTTTCTGACCGCCTGCGCCGCCGCTTCCGCCGCTGGCGCTGTTTTGGCCGAGGGTGGCGTTGATAACTTGCTGGCTGTTGGAGCCGGTGCCCTGGAGGGTGACGCCGCCTCCGAGCGCGTTGCCGCCGGTGCCGCCCCCGCCACTGCTGCCGCCGCCGCCGCCGGATCCGGGATCGGAGCCGGCTTGGCCTGCGCCGCCGTTGCCGCCCGCGCCGCCAGTGCCGCCTCCGCCGCCGGTGGCGCTGTTGGAGATCAGCGAGGAGTTGACGATCGTGGTCGCAGAAGAGGTGAAGACAGCGCCGCCCATAGCGGTAGCTCCGCCGCCGCCGCCGCCGCCGTTTCCGCCGAAGCCGCCATTGCCGCCCGCGCCGGAAGCGGCAGAGGCGCCTCCCGCCAAACTGGGATTGCCGCCACCGCCGCCGACACCCCCCGCGCCGCCGGTGCCGCCTGTGCCGGCCTTCGCCGAGTTGCTCTGGAGATTCGTCGCGCGCAGGACAAAGGCCGAACTTGTCTCGACAAACAACCCGCCGCCCGTGGCCGAGCCGCTTAACCCGCCGGCGCCGCCGTTGCCGCCGTCGCCTCCCGTGCCGCCAGGGCCGCCATTGCCGGCCTTACCGGAAGCCAGCCCTGAACCCGCTGCGCCGCCGCTGCCGCCATGACCGCCTTGCCCGCTGGCACCGCCGACGCCGCCGACGCCGCCTGCACCGCCGGTCGCTGTGTTACTCAGGAATTTCGAGCTGGCATTGGGGAAGCCTGCCGTGATCGTTAGCGCAATCGATCCGTTGCCAACGAACACACCACCTCCCTCTGCGTCCCCACCGGCACCGCCCGCGCCGCCGGCACCTCCCTTGCCCCCCGTGCCGCCCCCACCACCGCTGCCGCCATTGCCGCCGTTGCCCTTGAAAACACCTCCCGATGAGAGGGCTTTGCCGCCCACACCACCGGAGCCGCCGACGCCTCCGTTGCCTCCGCTGCCTCCGGCCCCGCCTGCACCGCCCGTGCCGCCGGTCGCACTATTGGTTGAAAAGGTGACGCCGCTCATGGTCACGGTGCCGCCGCCCGTGAAGAAAGTGCCGCCGCCGAAAGCGGAACCGGCTTTGCCGCCGTCGCCGCCCGCAAGGCCGTTGCCGCCCTTGCCGCCGTCTTTGCCGACGCCGCCAACGCCCCCGTTAGGATGGGAACTTGTTCCGGTCGCCCCCGCCGTACCGTTGCCGGCAGCCGTCCCGGTAGTGCCCGAGGCTCCTGTGGCGCCTTTGCCGCCATTGCCGCCGAGGGCACTGTTCCCGGTCACGGTCGTTCCTTTGAGCGTCACCGACCATCCGGAGTCGCCCAGGTATAAACCGCCGCCCTCGGCATCGCCGCCCAGACCGCCGCTCGTTCCCGCGGCAGCACCGTTGACACCGTTGCCGCCCAGGGCGCTATTGCCGCTAATGCTGCCGCCATTGATCGTAACCACACTCGGCCCGGTGACGAACACACCCCCGCCTTGTGCCAATCCTGCAGGAGTACTGCTTTGGGCACGGTTGTTCGAAATCGCGCTGTTCATGAGCGTTAGACTGCCGCCTCCAGAGACGAACACCCCGCCGCCTTCAGCTATGGATCCTGAGGCGACGTTGGATTTCACCGTCACGTTGCTGAGCGTGAGTTTGCCGCCCTGGTCCTTGATTGCGCCGCCCTGACTGACGCCGCTGCCGCCCGTCAGCGTCAGGTTCTCCAACGTCAATGTTTGGTTCTTGTTAGCGATGTCGAACAAGCGATTGCCATTGCCGCTCAGTGTGTAGTTGCTGCCGTTTTGTCCTTCGATGGTTAGCGTCGAGGTAGATGCCAATTTCGAGAGGGAAATCTGCCCACCCGAGCTGAAGGAAAGGTTATTGGTGATTTGAATGACGTAGTTGGTGTTGGCGGCAGTGTCCCCCGCAATCAAGCTGGCGAGCGTGGCGTAACTGCCGGCCTTCTGCGTTACCGTCGGGTTCCCTCCGGATGGGGTTACACGTTCTTCAAGCGATTCCAGCATCAGGCGCACGGGTTTTCGCCCTTGCGATGCCTTACGACGCCGTACCTTCTGTGAGCGAGCCAAGCTGAATATGTTGTGCAACCAACGAGAGTGAAACATAGCTTTCCGTAGCTTTCTAGGGAGGAAAGGCTTCGGGAGTCCATTCCCACGGCGGAAATGTTCTTTCCCATCGAGCGCCCCTGTGTAGGGGCTGCACGCAATGGGACGAAGCCGGATGGAACAGGGCAAACCAGTCTAAGTCACGAGTGTATGGCGCCCATTTTTTCTTGTCAAACCTTTTTCACACAAATTCGTTCCTCTTCCGGTGCGGCATGTTTGAAAAGGGAAGTGCGGGAATGCTTTGCGAACGGCGAGAGCAGCGGTACAATCGTCAAGATCGGCCCGCACAAAGGGCACCGGAAGCCAGGGACACCCATGAAGCGCCTGTCTCGTCAACATCTGCCGCTCGCTCCCCTGCTGCACGCCTACACCCGCGCCGGCGTGCCCAGCCTGGGAGAGTTGCATCAATTGCCGGGCCTCGGACCGCGCTGTGCCGCCATCTTGTCGGCGACCGCCAAATTTCTTTTTCCCGATTTTCTGGAAAATGCGTCGGCGAACGAGCTGAGCGATGCACTGACTCGCTTCTACGAAGCCTGCGTGCAACCGCCGCTGCACATCGAAACGCTGCGGCGTCGGGCCGGCGTCGTACGGCACGCGCTGACGTATCTGCTCCGCGGCCGCGATCCGTTGCCGGTCAAGGCGGCATCCTGCATCGATGCCTCAGGCGCGTATCACGTTGCGGGGCTGGGTCCGAGTTTTTGGTCGGCGCTGCTGCAAGCGTTGTCGCCGACGCGCCATCCGGGTTGGACGCCGGCCATCCTCGCCGGACTGGAACGGCTCGGTTTTGCAGTGGGACAGGCGTCTCGCCGGTCGTGCGACAACAGTGCGGAAACCATCTATGCCGCGCTGTTGTCCGCTTATGCGCAAATCCAGACCCTGGAGCCGGCTCTGTCGGCTCTGCATATCGATCATTTTCTCACGCTCGTCGCCGCCATGCGCGGACGCAATCTGCCCCGACACGATGTGGTGGGCGACGAGATACAAGGGCCGTTTATCGACGCAATCCAGCGCGAGCGTGCCCAGATGCCGCTACGCGAGCGCTTGAAGGAACGCGGCCAGGCACTGGCGCGCGGACAGGAACGGATGGAGCAAGCGCTGGCCAACAGTGACGGCAAAGAAATCGGCGATGCCTTGGCTGCGGCGGACTTGGCGGGCTGTCTGCGTTCGCCGCTGGACTGGGGTGAGCATAGCGAGACGCTCACCTTGTGGGTTGGCCGACTGTGGGAGAGCGATGACCCTTATCGCACGTTGGCCGCTTTTTGGGCAGCGGAGCCGCTGCCGGGCGCCGGCCTGTGGCTGCCGGCCGCGGTCTTACATCTGCGCGATCCGCAGAGCTTCGCCCCCTGGGGAGAAGAAATCCGCGCTGCCTACGCCACCCTCGACGACAGCAGTCGCGAAGAACCGCCCGCCGAACGGTATCGCCTTTTCAATGAGGGCATTGCCTGGCTACGACAACATCATCAGCTTCATCCGTTGGAGGCTCCTGCCGTCCTCAGCAGCCTGGAAAGCAAAACGGAGAAGACAGATCGAGAATCATTCACGGGCTTCTGCGCCGACACCTTTCACTTCCTCGGCGAGCTGGCCCACAACAACAAGCGCGAATGGATGGAGCGTCAGCGCGACCGCTATCGCTTTGCTGTGCGCGAGCCGCTGATCGAGCTGTGCCGCGTCCTCGGCGAGCGCTATGTCGAACCGGTGTTGCGCGGCGTTCACGGTTGGCGCCTCGAAACCGAGCCGCGGAGCGGCCGAGCGCTGACGAGTATCTGCAAGAACGCTTACGGTCGGACCCAGCCGTACAACACCACTCTTTGGATCGCCTTCTGCCGCCGCACGGAAAACGGCCGGCGCGAGGACGTGCAATTCTTCGTGAGTGTGGACGGAGAAGGCTTGCGATATGGGCTGCGCCTGGGCCGCAAGGCAAGGAAGCAGCTACCGCATTTTCGGCAGCAAGTGCGCCGCAATGCTGAATTGCTCTTTCGCGCCCTGCGCGATCGCGGTGCCTTGCAGGATTGTCGCTTCGGTCCGGCGGATACCAGCGAGATTCATGACCGGCGAGACGCCGGTCCCACCGCCATCACCACAGCGGACGATCTCCGTGTCTGGAGCGAGGGACGCTCGTTTGAGGTTTCGCGTTCGCTCTCCGCCGAGGATGCACTTATTCCCGGCGATGAACTGGCCGGAGAGATTCTGTTGACGTTCGACCGTTTGTTGCCGCTCTACGTCTGCGCGGTCGAGGAGGATGCCCATGCGTTCCTTGCCCATTGCCTGGGCGGGACACCGGCTGGCGAGCCGTACACCGAGAGCGATTTCCAGCGGGCAACCTTGCTTGGCCGCGATTGGCTGGAGCGCGCACGGCATCTCTTGGAACTGAAACGCCAGCTGATTCTGCAAGGTGTGCCCGGCACCGGCAAAACGCACGTTGCCCGCCACCTGGCCCGTTTGCTCACCGGCGGCCGAGAGGAACGCATCCGCCTGGTGCAATTCCACCCGGCATACAGTTATGAGGAGTTTGTAGAGGGCATAAAAGTTCGATCCGTGACGGTGGACGGCCGTTCCGACGTAACCTATCCGGTGGAGGCGGGACTCTTGTGTGCCTTCGCCGAGGAGGCCAGCCGCCGCCCCGCCGAGCCGCATGTCCTGCTCATTGATGAAATCAACCGCGGCAATCTGCCGCGCATTTTCGGCGAATTGCTGTATCTGCTGGAGTACCGCGAGCAATCCGTGTGTTTGCCGTGTTCACGGCGGCATTTCCGTTTGCCGTCCAACCTGTATCTGCTGGCGACGATGAATGCCGCCGATCGCTCCGTGGCCCTCGTCGATCAAGCGTTGCGGCGGCGCTTCTCGTTTTTGGATATGCCGCCCGATGCTTCCGTGCTGGCTCGCTGGCTGCACCTGCACACTTCCGCCGCCGGCGCCACCTTCGCCGAGCGTGTGCTGAAACTGTTTGAGCGCCTGAATGCCCGGCTCCGCACCGACCTGGGACCGCAGGGGCAGATCGGCCACAGTTATTTCATGGTGCCCGATCTCGACGAAGCGCGGCTGCGTATTGTCTGGCAGCACCACGTCCGACCGCTGTTGGAAGAACACTTCTCCGGGCAGCCGGCGCGATTGATGAGTTATGAAATCGATAAAATCCTTGAGGACGGCTCGCCTCGCGGCGAACGCCGACGAAAAGTGGAAGCTGCGATTGGCGAGCGGGGCGCGTAAACGCCCCGGTTAGCGAAGGCAGTGAATGTCGTGGATACGTATGAAGAATCGATTGTGATCGCCAAACCGCGCCGGCGCTGGCTCAAGCGCGTTGGTTGTGGGCTATTGGTCCTGCTGGTTCCGGCGCTGATCCTACTGACCATCGCCCTCCCCAATTATGTGTGGCGCCATCATGTGGTTCAACAACGCCTGGACGAAGCCCTAGCCAGTTTGGATCGGAACGATCCGGGTTGGCGTCTGGAGGACATTGAGGCCGCCCGCGAACAAATACCGGAGGAGGCGAACAGCGCTCCTGTTGTGGTAGCGGCTGCCCGGCTGCTGCCGAGAGATTGGCCATCGAAAGACTTTGAGGATCGATTCGCTCACCTTTGGCCCGAGGAGCTGTTGATCGCCGATGATTTTGCGCGGTTGAAGCAGCAACTCGGTCATGTTCAGCCAGCCCTCGACGAAGCGCACAAGTTGGCGAACTTGCCACGCGGGCGCCATCGCATCACGTATGAACGCAACATTCTCACGACTCAATTGCCCGGCCAGGGCGAAGTCCGCCGCATCGCGCAGCTGTTGGTTTACGATGCCGTTCGCCACGATCAGGAAGGCGACCTGAAACGGGCGATGATAGCATGCCGTGCGGCTTTCAACGCTGGCCGATCGGTAGGCGATGAGCCGTTTGCCGTATCCCAATTGTTCCGCTGCCACGCCGTTTTTTCAGCCTGTCAGGGTGTCGAACGAGTCCTCGCTCAGGGACAGCCCCCATCCGAAGAACTGGCTGCTTTCCAGCGGCTGCTGGCTGACGAAGACGGTTTCCCCGAACTCCTTGTTAGCGCGCGTGGAGAACGTGCCGCCCTGAATGCGCTGATGGACACCTTCGAGAGCGGCGACATCTCGCTTAGCGACATGAGCGGTGGGCGCCCCAATTGGAACGAACGCCTTTTCGGTTTTCATTATCGCGACAATATCCGTGACGAACATCCGTGGATGCTGGCCATGCTGAGCCGATGGGTCGCCCTCGCAAGGTTGCCATCTTATGAGCAGCGAGCGGCCGAACAGCAACTCGAACGAAGGATCGACAATCTGCCGGAAAGTGCCATTCTCACGCGGACGATGTTGCCAGCTCTCATCATCAGGGTGGGAACGGTTTCCCGGCGTAATCACGGATATCTCCGCTGCCTGAACGTCGCTCTCGCCGCGGAGTGCTATCGACGCGAGAAGCACGAATGGCCGGACACTCTCGACCAACTCTGTCCCCAATATCTTCCTGAAATCCCCCGGGACCCCTTCGATGGCCTACTTTTGCGCTATCTACGGTGGAGGGACGGCGTGTTGGTCTATTGTGTCGGCCAAGATGCAAGAGATAACGGCGGCAACCTCGATCCCGAAAATCGGGATCAACCCGGCGCGGACATCGGCATTCGCTTGTGGGACGCGGCCAAGCGCCGTCAGCCGCCGCGACCGAAACCGCGTGAAGAAGAGCAACCCCGGTGACCTATTATGAGAACCGAAAACGAAGCATCCGGGACGATCAGGCTCCGCCGTGGGATCGATTATCGGAAAATCATCGTCTTGTGGCTGTTGCTCGTTGCGCTATTAGTCGCCCTCCAGATGTTTTGGAATCGCAGCAAGATGGCGGGAAAGCTACAAGAGGCACTCGCCGAGCTGGACCGCAGCGATCCGGGTTGGCGTTTGGAGGATATCGAGGCTGCACGCGACAAAATGCCCGATGAGGAAAATAGCGCTCAGGTACTCATCGAGGCTACCCAACATCTTTCGCAGCCCTGGCCGCCTCTGGGCTTCCCGCAGGAACCTTTTCACATTGTGCCGCCTAACGAATTGTTGGACGAAAGCGACTTCGACCGTCTCTCGCGCGGATTAGAGAGTGTCAAATCGGTGCTGGCAATGGCGGGTAAATTAGCCGATATGCCCAGGGGACGATATCGGCTTCAATACGGGATCAACCCGATCGCCACTCCACTCGTCGATCAAAACCAGAGCCAGCGGATCGTGAGCATATTGGCTTTTGAGTCCATGAAGTGGAACCACACAGGCGAGAGCAGGAAAGCACTAACTGTCTGTCGGGCTGCTCTCAACGCAGCTCGTTCCCTGGGCGACGAGCCGATTTTTCGCTCGCAGATGCTTCGCAGCTCTTTGGCCGTCTTCGTCTGTGAGGCCATCGAACGGACGCTGGGGCAGGGGGAGCCGCCGCCCGAAGACATGAGCATTTTGCAAAAGCTGCTCGAAAGCGAAGATGCGTTTCCCGGTTTGCTCATCGCCATGCGGGGCACCCGCGCCACTTTGAACAAGGTCCTCGAAAGGGTGGAACACGGTGAAGTGTCTGTAGACGAACTGCTGCCCCGAGGGTCGGATTGGTTGGAAAGAACCTCACTCGCGATGTCCTTTATGGACACACGCGAGGACCATGCTCTTCTGCTGTCGATGATGACGCGGCGGGTCAAAGAAGTTCAGCGGCCTATGCAGGAGCAGGCCGCATTGGAACAACACTTCGAAGAAGAGGTTCACCATTTGCCGGAGACAGCTATCCTATCTCGGACGCTGCTGCCGGCGGTTTTCCAGACGGGAGAGATCTTTCGGCGGAAACACGCCCTGCTCCGCTGCGCGATTGCTTCTCTCGCCGCCGAACGCTGCCGCCGCGACAAGAAAGCATGGCCCGATAATGCAGACCAACTTTGTCCGCAATATCTCTCCGCCGTTCTCCTCGATCCCTACGATGGCAAACCGCTGCGCTATCGGCGCGTCGAGGATGGAGTTATCATCTATTCCGTCGGCCAAGACGTCGTCGATGACGGTGGGAATCTCAACCGCGACCAACGGAGATCGTGGGGAGTAGACATCGGTTTTCGCTTGTGGGACGTGGCCAAGCGACGCCAACCAGCGCGGCCCAAGCCGCATCCAGCAGATATGCCTCGGTAAGTAGCATGGAAACCGAAAAAGAGTTATCCCAAACGACCAAGCCGCGCTTCCGGATTGGCTGCCTGAAAGTCATTGGTTGGGGGCTGTTGATTCTGGCTCTACTGGCCATCCTCGGCGTGTTCTGGAATCACACGCAGATGGAGAGCAAGCTCCAGAAAGCGCTGGCTGATTTGGATCGCAGCGAACCGGGCTGGCGCTGGGAGGACATCGAGGCTGCCCGCGAGGAAGTGCCTGAAGAGGAAAACAGCGCCCGTATCATCATCGCCGCGGCCGAGCAGATACCGCAGCGCTGGCCGTCGCCGGACTTTCCCGATGAGCGCATCCGATCAGTGCCGCCCAACGAAATGTTGACCGGGGAGGACTTTGTCCGACTGTCGAAGGAACTGGCCGACGCACGCCCCGCCCTGCGGGATGTGGAGAGAGTGGCGGACATGCCGCGCGGCCGGCATTCGATTCAACTCGAACGCAATGTCATCGTGACCGGGCTTCCTCACCTGCAGCAGTGCCGGAATCTTGTGATTTTGCTCTTTTACGAGGCGATGCGACGCAATCACAAAGGGGATAGCAAAGGGGCGCTGACGGCTTGCCGTACCGCGCTTAATGTGGCGCGCTCCATCGGCGAGGAGCCGATTTATATATCGCAACTGGTGCGAACCGCTTGTTGTGTTCACGTCTGCCTGGCCATCGAACGGACGCTCGGGCAAGGCGAGCCGTCTCCCGAAGATCTAAGCGATTTGCAGAAAATGCTTGAAACCGAGGACGCATTCCCCGCTTTGCTTATCGCCACACGCGGCGAACGAGCCTCCCTGCACAAAGTCTTTGAGGGAATTGAGCGCGGCGAACTGACAGCGACCGAGTTGGAAGGTCTGAGGAGCGGAGGTCGGCCTTCGGAGTCGGATCGATGGAAAGACACGCTGATGTCACTGTGGCGTATGGACACACGCGAGGATCATGCTCTTTTCCTATCTTTGATGACGCAATATGTCAAAGCAGCCCAATTGCCGATGCACGAGCAGGGGACGGTGGAGCAAAAAATCGAGCAGGAGGTGCGTACCCAGGTCGCCGTTAACACCCTGCCGGGGACGACCGCCATGATCACACGCTTGTTGCTGCCGGCCGTGTCCAGAATGGGCGTGGCGTTTCGGCGCGAACACGCTTATCTCCGCAGCTTGATCGTTACCCTCGCCGCCGAACGCTATCGCCGGGAAAAGAAAGAGTGGCCCGATAAACTCGATCAGCTTTGTCCGCAATTCTTCGCTGCCGTGCCGCTCGATCCCTTCGATGGCAAACCCCTCCGCTATCGGCGTGTCAAAGATAGCGTAATCATCTATTCCGTCGGCCAAGATGGGAGGGATAATGGAGGCAATCTCGACCGCGATCATCCGACATCACCCGGTATAGACCTCGGTTTTCGTCTATGGGATGTGAACATGCGCCGCCAGCCGCCGCGCCCGAAACCACCCGAATCTAATCCGAGATAAACCGTGCGTTCTCCCTGTCAACCACGCTCCTTGGTCCTTACGGAACGGCAGCCGTATATAACCCGGCTGGCTCCCGGCGATGTTGCGTTCTTGCTGGAGCATCATCGCGGACGCCTGGAAGTGTTGCCGACAGGCCGGCGGGATCGCTATCGTCTAACAGCTTTGGGATGCGTCGGCGTTCTCATCGCGCCGACATGTCGATTCGTGATTCGACCGAAGATTCCGTGGGCCAACGTCTTCGCCATGCTCGATCCGCTTGCGGTCGTGCCCGCCGCGAGCGATCGTATTGCGCCGGAGATCGGGACGGAAGCGCTCGATTTTCTCGCCGGACAGCTGGCCCGGCGTATGGCCGAGCGCGTAACGGCGGGACTGTATCGCGCTTATCGGGAACAGAATGAGCAAGGGACAGTGCTGCATGGCCGGGTTGACTTAGCGGCTCAGATGCGAGAGGCACCCGGTCGAAAGGATCTATTGCACTCTCAATACGATGAATTAAGCGCCGACATACCTTGTAATCGGGCGGTGAAAGCGACGGCGGAAGCAGTGTTGCAGTCACCTTTGCTATGTGCGGACGTCCGCGCCGCCTTGCGCCAAGCGCTCGCCGGCTTCGAGGGCGTCTGCTCTGCACCTGTGCCTGCGCGATCATGGGACCGAGTGCAAGCGGAGCGATTGCCGGCGGAATATTATCCGTTGGTGGATCTGTGTCGTTTGCTGGCGGACAGCCTCAACCTCCACGATTCTGCCGGGAATATGGCGGCACCCCGTTTTCTTCTTGATCTTGAGCGCGTCTTCGAAATGCACATTACACGCGGCATTGTCGAGGCATTTGCGCAGAGCGAGAGCCTTACGGTCGCCGTGCAGACGACGCATACGGTCAATGAACCCCTCGCCGACCAGCCCGACTTGACGATACGGCCGGACCTAACGATTGATCACGATGGTCGGACGTTGTTGGTGATCGATGCGAAATGGAAGCCTTTGCCGAAAAATGCGGAAACGGCGGATCTGTATCAAGTGCTGTCATACGGCACCTTGTTGGGAGCGCAGGGGGTGGTGTTGGTCTATCCAGGTAGAAAATGGAGTGTCCGGGAATATCGATTCACGCACACGCCACTGCGGTTGATGGTTTGCACGCTTCAAGTCGGAGGCACGCGCCAGGCATGTCTGCGCTCTGTGCGGCGACTGGTGAAGTCGCTGAAAAGCACGATCGGTTAGCGCGAATACAACTCCGTAATGTCCGCAAGACGATCCAGCAGCGGTTGAGTCAGCATGTTCTCGGTATAGCGCCAGCTCCAATTGCCGGATTCGCGGCCGGGCATGTTCATGCGCGCTGCGGAACCCAGGCTCAGCACGTCTTGCAGCGGGGCTAGAGCGCGATCCGCCACGGAACTCCAGGCCAGGCGGATCAAGTCCCAGGCGATGTCGCCGCAGCCGTGCGGAAGATAGCGGTGCAAGAAGCGGCGTTCGTGTTCCTGCAAGGTAGCATACCACCCAATCGTCGTATCGTTGTCGTGGGTGCCGCTGTAGACGACGGTGTTGGGTTCGTAATTGTGCGGCAAAAATCGATCATCCGGATCGCCATGGAAGGCGAAGTGCAAGATGCGCATGCCGGGCAGATGGAACTGAACGCGGAGCGCATCTACCTCCGGCGTGATGAGGCCAAGATCCTCGGCGATGAGAGGCAAGCCGCCGAACGCCTCACGCACGGTGTTCAGGAAATCGGCGCCCGGAACCGTCACCCAGCGGCCAACCTCCGCCGTCGGCCGGTCGGCGGGAATCTCCCAGTACGCCTCGAAGCCGCGGAAGTGATCCAGCCGGACAATGTCCACCTGGGTAAACATGGCCCGCAGCCGAGCGATCCACCAGGCGTAGCGCGACTTTTTGAGGGCGTCCCAGTTGTACAGCGGATTGCCCCAGCGCTGGCCGGTCGCCGAGAAATAATCCGGCGGCACACCGGCGACGACGGTTGGCCTGCGTTCCTCGTCGAGCAAGAACAGCTCGGGGTTGGCCCACACATCAGCGGAATCGCTGGCCACGAAGATGGGCACGTCGCCGATGTAGTAGACGCCGCGGCTGTTGGCGTAGTGTTTTAGCTCCTTCCATTGGCGGAAGAATAAGAATTGCGTGAATTGGTGCAGGCCGACAGATCGGCTCAATTGCCGGCGCGCATCGCGCAGGGCGGCCGGCTGGCGCAGCATCAATTCGCGCGGCCAATCCTGCCAGTTGGCTCCGCCATGCGCGTCCTTGAGTGCCGAGAACAGGGCGAAATCGTTCAGCCAGCGCGCCTCCTGGACGCAGAATGCCTCGAACGGCGCACGCAGCGAGGCAGCCGCACCGCTCAAGAAATTCTCCCAGGCACGCGACAAGAGCGACGTCTTGAACGGAATGACCGTCCCGAAGTCCACGTGCGTCGAGGGGAAGGAAACGCCGGCGAGGTCGCTCTCCTGAATGAATCCATCGCGGACCAGCAATTCCGGGCTGATGAGATAGCGATTGCCGGCAAATGCGGAGA